>Ga0256834_1000118_pt1 | contig 52101 bp, 52 predicted proteins | sample 4281140metaG_FD_190536 | JGI IMG/M metagenome (GOLD analysis project Ga0256834, IMG submission 190536) | Hydrothermal vent microbial communities from East Pacific Rise, Pacific Ocean - 4281-140 | ecosystem: Environmental > Aquatic > Marine > Hydrothermal vents | place: Pacific Ocean: East...
CGATAGCAGGCATTCATATTAGAATACAAGGTATTATCAGAACAGTTTTCAGCAAGTTGGAAATATTGAGATTTTAACTAAAAACCATGTCAAGAAATATCTTTTATATTCGCTGAATAGTTACGAATATAGTTTGTTTTTGAATCTGAAACCATGGCCTTTAGTCATACCTTGGCATTTGAATAATAGCTTTCCAAATAGTTCTTCATACATTTTATATGGCTTGTCTTTATTTATTCTACTGAAATTTGATTTTGATAATGAGCCAACACCAAGGTGATATAATCTATGGGCTTGAGCTTTCATATTTTCAACGATGTCTCGAAGGCTTTGGCGACCTGATAGTTGAGCTAAGACTATAGCAGTAAATTGACTCCAGCGATCGCTTGTACTCATTTATCTACCTGTTTATCATCATTTATTAAAACTCATAGTCTTATCCACATTCCACGAGCGAAAGAAGAAACCTTCTGGGCTATTTCGAGAATGAGCGAAACTGGATTGTGGATAAGACGGTCAGTGTTTCATCTCTGATTTCATTTGGCTAATCTTAAATCTCATTCATCAATTGTTTTTCTTACATGTTGTTTGGTAAACTTTTGGCGACATTCCATAGTTCGCTTTAAAACATTGCGAAAAGTATGTGACAGAACTAAACCCACATTCATCGGATGTAATTCCAACTTGATAGCCATCTTTAAGCATAGTAGCTGACTGTTTAAGTCGAAATTCTCGCAATAAATCCATTGGATTTATGTCTATTAATGCTTTTAATTTCCTTTGTAACTGCCTTTCACTTATTGCCATGTCACTAGCCATTTGAGGGCGAAGATAATTTGGATTTTTGTATTTGTTAATTATCAACTTATTTAGTTTATCTACAAATTGTTTATCCTTGAGAGGCATATCTATTCGATTTGAGTTCCCTCTTTCGTCAAAGGTTTTTCCTGCTTTCTTTTTAAGAATGTTACGAATAACTAAGATGTTTTCTAATTGCAACAAAAGCTCTTGCACATCAAAAGGCTTAGTTAAATAAACGTCAACGTGTTCACGCCAGCCTCTGATTCTACTTTCTCTGTCATCAAGTGCCGTTAATAACATCAAAGGAATGTGTGAAGTCCTCCCATCTGAACGTAAAATACGCGACACATGAAAGCCATCCATTTCGGGCATCATCACATCACAAATTATAACATCTGGAACATGCTCTATTGCAAGAGCAACACCTTTTTTACCTCGGTCAGCGAGTAAACAATAATAGTGTTGTTTGAGTGAATCAGCAATATGGGCGCGCATATCATGATTGTCTTCGATGATTAGTATGGTGTCATTGCGTTTATTACCAATTTTTTCAATGGCTTGCTCAACTTCTTGTGTTTGTTTAGCTTCGTAACTAAGTTGCTTTACCAATAGATTTGAAGTATTAGCATCAGTTTCCGCCACCTCTTCCTCACTGCAATAAAAAGTTACCGCAAAAACACTCCCTGCACCCAACTGGCTAGTGATTTCAATAGTTGCATTATTAACTTTTAATAGCTCCTCAACAACACTTAAACCTATTCCAATACCTTCAATATTTTGGTGTAAATCCAAGCGCTTAAAGCGGTTGAATATTTCTTTCTGTTGCTTTTCATCTAACCCACAACCTGAGTCTTTAACATTTAAATGGAATTGATTATTTGCTTTTGTTGCATTAATTTCTATAGAACCACCTCTTGGTGTGTACTTAATGGCATTTGACAACAAATTACTCAAAATAATATCAAGTGCATCTTTGCTTACCTTTATATTAGCATTATCATTATCATTGAGCTTAAGGTCAATTCTTTTTTCTTTGGCACTATCGGTGAAAGATGCAACGATGTCTCTCACGTGTTTTTGTGTATTTATGGTTTGGAATTTGATTTTATCAAAATCTGAAATCTTGGCAATTTGCAATATCTGTTCTATCATGGTTAATAAACGGTTGGCATTTCTATTGACCATTTTAAGAGCATTGATATCTGAGTGTGGAAGGTGTGAATTAAGTAATTTATTAACAGGTCCAAGAATTAAGGTTAAGGGTGTGCGAAACTCATGAGAAACATTAGCGAATAGTTCATTTTTTTTGGCAAGCAATGTTTCTACTGTTTGTTTTTGCACTTGCAGTTCTTTGGTTTGCTTTTTAACCTCATATTTGAGCATGTTGGTGATACGTAGGTTAGCTTGGTCTTTTCTTTTTAGAAACCAAAGAGTTACACAAAGAGTAAACAAAGCATAAAGCAAATAAGCCCACCAACTTAACCAAGGAGCAGGTTTGACAATGATTTTTAATGACTTGCCTTGCTGGTTCCAAACACCATCTTTATTCGAGCCTTTAACTCTAAAAGTGTATTCGCCAGAAGATAGATTTGTATAACTTATTTGTCGATTATCAGCATTCACATAAGTCCAGTCGGGGTTTAGCCCCTCCATCTTGTAAGCGTATTTATTTCGAGAAGGATCTGAATAATCTAATGCAGCAAACTCAAAGCCAATGACATAGTCCTTGTGACCAAGGGTTAGTTCTTCAAGTTGATTAATATCTTTTTCCAAAATAAAGTCATCTAGTTCTTTTCCAATTTCAACGGATTGTCCAAACCGTGTAAAGTCGGTTAAGACTATATTTGGTGGTGTTTTATTTATCTTAATATCTTTGGGGTAAAAAGCATTATAACCATTAGAGCCACCAAAATAGAGCTTGCCTTTCTGATCCTTATAGGCAGAGTTGAGGTAAAAAAAATCGCTTTGCAAGCCATCACTTTCATGGAATACATGTGTTTTTGAATTCGAATCTATTCTTAAAAGACCATCACTTGTTCCTACCCATATATTGTTGATATCATCTTCCAGTATGCTATTAAACGTACTGTCTTTTGGCATTCCTTTAATATCAACAAATTTCTTTATAAGTTTGTCATCTTCATTGAACTGAAATAATCCGTAGCCATTGGTCCCAACCCACAAATCCCCCTGTGAACTAATATAAATAGACACAGTATCTTTGGTTGGGAGTTGATCTTGAATTGTTGTGTTCAAAGTGAATTGTTGCTCATTATCTAAAAAACCAATACCGCAATTGGTAGCAAAATAATAAGTGTTGTTATTGTTTTTCCATATAGAGTGAAAATAGTATTTTTCATCAGCAATTCTTTTTTTTGTTCTCTTGTCTACATCAAAAAGAAATAAACCTCTTTTTGTTCCTACTAACAACAAATTATCAGTCACGTTATGAGTGAATCTTGTTATGCTACTAATCTGTTTCTGATAAGAGGTGTCAATAGCATTGGTTGATAAATTAAATTTATTCAATCCATTTGTTGTTGATAGCCAAATGTTTTCATTGGATGAATAGTTGGCAGAATATAAAAAATTAGTTGATGGGTTGTTATTTCCATCTAAAAAGTGAAATTCACAACTTCCATTCACTTTATTGTACTCAATTAATCCCTTCAATGTTGTTATCCATAAACTCTGGTTTCGGTAGCTAAAACCTAAAACATCAGATACGCCTCCACATATTGACGATAGTTCACTATGACTTACCTTTCCAAAGCTTATGCTGTTTTTGTTAACAAAGTTAAGACCTCCTCTAAACGTGTTGACCCAAATATTGTTATAAGAATCTTTAACTAATGTAATGACACTATTGTCTGATAGAGAGGATGGATTATTTGGATTGTGAGTATATTTGACTAGCTTACGGTTATTTTTTGACAATTTAAACAAACCATCTTTAAGCGACCCAAACCAAATAGACTCTTTTTCAACAACAATACTGGTAATAGAGACAAACAATAGTTCTGGCATAAAGGCAATAAACTCAGAAGAGCCATGTTTTTTTAAAAAAACCCCTTTATCTGAAGCAACCCAGATGTTTTTATCAAGACCCTCTACCAAATTAAAGATGACAATTTCACTATTGCTTTCTTCCAATAACTTAATCTGAATAAATGACTTAGTAGATTTGTTAAATTCAAACAAAGCTTTTTTTGTTGCTATTAACAGCTTGCCCTGTGAAATATTTAAAATGGAAGTAATGTATATATCACTTAGATTGCCGTTACTGTCAACATAAGGATAATTTGTAATAACATTGTTTTTTGTAACGTAATTTAATCCATTGCTTGTGCCAACCCACATTCCATTACTATCACCATCAGCTAACGACGACACTAAATTACTACTTAAAGGACTATTCTTTTTTGTAAGAAAAAGACTCTCCTTTACATCTAGTTTAATCAAACCACTGTGTTGAGTGCCGATCCAAAGCTTGCCGCTTTTATCAAAATGTAGTTTCTTAATTTTTTTTATATGCAATGGTAATAAGTGTTGATAAGGTTTTAACTTAAAACCATCAAAAGACCATAAGTTGGATTTTGACGCCAACCAGAGCAGGCCTTTTTTATCAAAAGCTATTGAGCTAATGACTTTGTTCGATGGGAAGGTTTTAGAATGTATTTTTTTAAAATTAATATTACTAGCAAAAGCATTAAAACCTATGAGACAAAGACAGGCAACTATAAATATATCATACTTTATTTGATAGAACTTTTGAAAAACTAAAATCATAAAAAACCTTAAATGAGACATTATACTCTCATTTAAGGTTGTTTAAGGATGTTTATTGACCTATAGGCATCTTATTAAGAATACAGTCTGGATCTCCTCTCACCGTTTTGCTAGGAGGTGCAGGGGTAACCATATAAGAATTTAAATGTTTTGATTGAAACGGCACAAGAGGTACCGTACCTGTTGCATTATAATGAAAAGTATGCAAATTCTTAACATGGGTGTGTGGAGACAATGATGGGCAAGTATTATTCAACTGTGTTGTTGAATATAGAACACCGTTGTGAAAACAACCATGGAGTGAATTGGCTCCAGTCCCATGATTTTCTGACAGTGCATTTGTAGTCAAAAAAGGTAACAGTATTAAACTACTTAAAAATAATTTCATGTTTTTCTCTAAATGTGTAAATGAACAACTAGAGTAAACAGCACCTATCACCTCGTCAACCACTTGTCCTAAATCCTATTTTTTTAGTCCGAAAACCTAAGCAATCAGTGTGTTTCAAATAATTTTTTGTCTTTTAATTGGTCACTTACATTAATCAAACTACTTAAAATACACCCTGTGTTTATCGAAGTAGTTTGATTTGCACATACAAGGACTTTTAATAAAAGGACTTTTTTATTACTTTAAAGAGGAAATTCTTATGAAAAAATTATTATTAACTTTGAGCTTATTAGTTTTGATTGGATCTGCAACAGCAAGCACACAATCAGATGTATCACAAGTTGGGTCTGCAACAGCAAGCGCAAAATTAAATGTTTCAGAAATACAGAGGAATTTAGATAATCAATTGTTAAAAAAACCAGTTGTTGAATTTGATTTATTATTAAACAGTACAGTACCACAAGCTTGTACTATTTCAGGTAATTGCGTTACTTGTTTTGGTAGAACATTTTGTGTAGAGAAGTAAAATATAGTTTTGCATGGTGTTCTCTTAAGGGCGCCATGCAAATTCACATATGCAAACTTCTTCCGCCATCCACTTTAATAATTTCTCCAGTCATGTAATCATTTTCCATCAAAAATTTTATTCCGTGGTATAAGTTGTGTTCACTGCCCTGCCTACCTAATGCGGTTCGGTTAATTATTTCGTCCTTATCATAACAAGCACTTCCGTCCAGCGGCATAAGGATACAGCCAGGTGATATGCCATTAACACGTACATCAGGCGCAAACTCTTTTGCCAACGCCTTGACCATCATTTTGTTGGCAGCTTTTGCCATCGAGTAAACGGGATAGTTTTTTAAGGGCTTGTCGGCATGAATATCGACCATGTTGATAATAGAACCTTTTGATTGCTTTAATAAGGGATAACAGGCTTGCGATAAAAACAAAGGACCTTTGACATTGCTGTTAAAAAGTTTATTGTATTCTGTTTCGTTCAATTTATCCAAATCGGTAGGAAAAAAATCTGAGGCATTGTTGATAAGGACATCTAAGCGACCAAAGTGTACATCAATGGTTTTTATTATATCGTTAAAATCCGTCTGTTTATCAAAATCTGCTTGCGCACTGATACATGACTTTGGGCGAATTTGGTTGAGTTTGTTTTGCAAATCTTGCGTTTGTGCCTTCGAATACCGATAATGCATAACGATATTATAACCCTCTTTATGGGCAGCTTGTGCGATGTATGCACCAATTCTCACTGCTGCACCTGTAATTAACATAACTTTATTCATTAGCTTATTTTATGCCTCAATCCGATTTAGAACAACACTCTTTAGCCCTGCAAAAGATAATTAAAGACAAAATCAGTAAAACAGGCAGCATTAGTTTTGCTGAATTTATGCACATGTCTTTGTATCAACCAGGTTTTGGCTATTATTCATCGGGTCACCATAAATTTGGAAAAGATGGTGATTTTGTTACGTCACCAGAGTTAGGTTGTTTGTTTGCCAAGAGCCTAGCATTGCAATTTTCACAAGTGATAAAGAGCCTTGATAACCCTATTATTCTAGAACTCGGTGCTGGAACAGGTCAGTTTGCTTTCGATTGTTTGTTGGAATTAGAAAAACTAAACTCTTTACCAGAAAAATATTATATTTTAGAAGTCAGTGCAGATTTACAACAAAGACAGAGTGAATTGTTGCAAATCCTACCTAAACATTTAAGTGAACTTGTCGAATGGATTACACAACCTTTAGCGAAGAAATTTAACGGTGTTGTTTTTGCCAATGAAGTGGTGGATGCCTTGCCTGTTGAGGTTTTTCGTTATCATGACAATGAATTTCAACAAAAGCGAGTGACTTGGGATGAAGGTTTTAAAAAAATATGGGGTGAGTTTCCTGAAAAGTTACTCAAACAGATAGAAGATAAAAACTTACAACTAAACGAAGGTTATATTTCGGAGTTTATCCCGCATTTAAACAGTTGGTTAAATTCTATTACGCAAAACCTCAATCATGGTGTGGTAATTTTTGTTGATTATGGCTACGAACGCAATGCTTATTATCACCCTCATCGTAGTGATGGTACATTAATATGCTTTTACCAACACCAAGCTAATTTTGATTACTTTAACAATATTGGCATTCAAGACATGACTGCTTTTGTGGATTTTACTGCACTGGCAGAAGCAGGCGATAGTTGTGGTCTGGGTGTTGATGGGTTCACCACACAAGCCCATTTTTTGATGTCTCTTGGTATTCAAAACCACCTAGGAGATAGTCAAAATGATTACAAAAGCTATTATCAAAATACCACCCAAATGAAAAAGCTCACCATGCCAAATGAAATGGGTGAAAAGTTTAAAGTCATCGCCTTTACTAAAAATTATGCCGATGAACTCATCGGTTTTACCTTAAGCAATCAATTGCATTTATTATGAACATACCTAGAAAATATTTAGTGTTAATCGGTTGGCTACTTGTTGCCACCGTTGTGACTTTATCATTGGTCAAAATTGGGGCTGTTATGCCAGATGTCAAAAATGGTGACAAAGTTGGACATTTCATTGCTTATTTTTCATTAATGATTTGGTTTGCATGGCTGTATCCAAAACCTTGGGTTCGAAACATTTATGCAATAGGTTTTATTTTTATGGGCGGTGCAATGGAAGTGTTACAATCCATGACCACTTACCGTTCGGCAGATATTGAAGACTTTCATGTCAATACCATTGGTGTGATTGTTGGATTTATATTTGCGGTTTTGCTTGGCAATATTCCTATTGTGAAGAAAACTTTTAAATTATGATTGGTTATTTGTTAGGATAAGGCTATGTCAAATCATGCTCAATTACTAAAACGTGTTACCTATGCCTCGGTTGCAACAGCTATTATTCTCATAATTGCAAAAGCAATTGCTTGGTATATGTCTGGTTCCATTGGAATACTTGCTTCTTTAATTGATTCGCTAATGGATTCTTTTGCATCCATTATTAACCTTTTTGCTGTTCGATATGCTTTGCAACCAGCCGATGATGATCATCACTTTGGTCATGGTAAAGCTGAACCGTTAGCAGGGTTGGCACAAGCTAGTTTTATTGCGGGATCAGCAGTTTTTCTTATTTTTAATGCCATACAACGTTTGCAAAACCCACAAGAATTAAGTAATAGTTCTATTGGTATTGCTGTCATGGTCTTTTCAATCATTGTCACTGTCTTTTTAGTCTTGTACCAAAGACATGTGGTGAAGGTAACTAATAATTTAGCGATAAAAGCTGATTCATTGCATTATTTAACCGATTTATTAACAAATGTAAGTATTTTAATTGCCTTGTATTTAACGGCTCTTGGCTATTTGTGGGCAGATGCGGCATTCGCTATTGCTATTGCTTTGTATATTTTTAAAAGTGCCATTGAAATTGGTCAAGATGCCTTTGCACATTTAATGGATAAAAAACTAGATGAAGAAACAGAAAAACTGATTATCAAAACAATAAAAGAGGCACAAGGCGCATTAGGCTTTCATGATTTGCGCACGCGCCAGTCGGGTAAAGATAAATTTATTCAATTTCACCTAGAGCTAGATGATAGGCTTTCATTGATTGATGCCCATGCGATTGCTGATGGTCTAGAAAAGAAATTAATGGCATTGATTCCTGATGCCGAGGTGATGATTCATGAAGATCCAACGAAGGCATAACCGTTTAATTGGAGCATAAAAAAATGGCAGGGTTTAAATTCTGCCATTTTCTTTCTTAAAGTTTCCTTAACTTATCTTGCTCTTTTACTTGCTCTCATTTTGTCGAATATTTCATGGCGTTTATTCATCTCAAGCTGCTTTTCTTTACTCAAGCTTGATAAATCTTTGCTTGGTAGCTCAATATTAAGCATAGAAAATAATCCACGAACCTCACTGGCTACTTTTTTGGTAGATTGTGTTGTTTTTGCTGGACCAACACCTGTTTCCACAAATGAACGGCTTGCAGTTCTAAACCCTCTTACTGGATAAAAAATATTTGTATAAAAGCCGTCTTCATGTACCTCCACATCACCAACAAAGTGGTCAAGTCCGACAGATAGGACATAATCAAATATTAAATATGTTCCATTTGTTTGCCCATCTTCTACGGTTACATATAATCGATCTGTAGAATAATCATAATGTGCTGTAATATTGTGGTTATTAAGAGCAAAGTTAGTGCAGAAGCCATCAATAGTGTTTTCTGGTCTACAGCCATCAACAAATTTTATACCATCGGCAATAAAAGTATCTCTAAATAACATCACGTCACCTATAAAGGGTTGAGCGACACCAGTATCAGAAAAATCTAACACCATTTGCCATTCACCTAACATTTTATCAGCTTCATCACCCAATAAAAAATTAAAGCGTTCGATATTTTTTACTGCTCCTTCAAATTGAATAGTAGCGGTTGACTCAGTTCGAAAATGTATTGTTATTGGACCGCGTTGACCGACTATAACTAGCGGTTCTGTATAAGTACAATCGATACAAGTTCCATTATAATTGTAATTTAAATTACTATCAAATAAGGCATTACCTTCCAAAAATGTACCTGCGGTATACCATGTTGGGTTGCCAGCGTCATCATAAACATAAAGAGCAACAAACAAGAAGTTGTCTTGGATTTCAATGGCATAACCTGAACCTGATTCATTGGGGTTCCACCAAATACCAGACTCTGGAGTAAAGGCTTGTGCCTGTGCCGTTAGGAATAATGTTGCCGCTAGTGCTAGTTTTTGAAAAATTCGCATGATTTTTCTCCGTTTAATTAACTTGTTGGTATATTATGCCATTTTTGCTGAATGAAGAATGAATAAATGATTGATATTGGTGCAAATTTAACACATGACAGTTTTAATAAGGATAGAAAACAGGTTGTAGATAACGCAATTGATGCTGGTGTAACCACCATGATTGTAACAGGCTCGAATCAAGAGTGTTCGCAAAAGGCTTTTGAATTAACTCAAGAATATTCTGAGAGTCTATATTCAACAGTTGGCTTTCACCCGCACCATGCCAGTGAATATACAGGTGAAAGTGAGGACTTGATTTTAGAACTCATTAAACACGATAAAGTGGTTGCCATTGGCGAAACGGGCTTGGATTATTTTCGTGATATCTCACCACGTGAAGCCCAGGTGTTTTCTTTTGAACAACATATTAAGCTTGCCATTGAGACGGGAGCGCCGTTATTTTTGCACCAACGTGATGCTCATGAAGATTTTTATGCCATCATCAAGGAAAATCGTGACAAAATTTCCAATCTAGTTGTGCACTGTTTTACCGACAACAAAAAGGCCTTGTTTGATTATATTGACCTTGATTGTCATATTGGCATAACGGGATGGATATGCGATGAAAGACGTGGATTGCATCTGCGTGAATTGGTTAAAAATATACCAGATAACAGGTTGATGATAGAAACGGATTCACCTTACTTAATTCCTCGTGATTTAAAATTAAAAACGCGCCGAAACGAACCTAAAAATTTACCACATATTGCACAAGTCATCTCAAAGCTGCGAGAGACCAACCTAGATGAGTTTATCAATCAAACTAGCTTGGTATCTCACAAGTTTTTTAATCTTTAAATCAACAACCCTCCATCAACAGGAATATTAACACCTGTAATATAACTAGCAGCCGGTGAGGCTAAAAATAAGAAAGTTGGTGCTATTTCTTCAGGTTGTGCCATGCGATTCATCGGTATCATTGGCATAATTTGTTTGAGCATTCGTTCATTGCTGGTAAGAGCTGAGGCGAATTTAGTGTCAGTTAAGCCAGGTAATACCGCATTGACACGAATATTTTGTGGGGCACATTCTTTGGCAAAAGACTTGGTCATGGAGATAATTGCCGCTTTTGTTACTGAATATATACCTTGCATTGGACCTGGGGTTATACCATTAACTGATGCGGTATTGATAATACAACCGCCACCAGTATCACGCATCATTTGACCTGCTAATTGGCTCATTAAAAAATAGCCTTCAATATTGACCTCAACAGTTTTGCGTAATGCTGATAATGGTGTATCTAAAATATGCCCAAAATAAGGATTGGCTGCTGCATTGTTAACCAAAATATCTAATCTACCAAATTTGGATTTAATCTTTTCAATCAAGCCTTCAATAGCTCCTTGGTCACCAATGTGACAAGCAAATGCTGTTGCCATTCCACCGTCTGCCTTTATTGCATTGGCAACTGCATCAACTCCTTCTTGTTTACGTGATGAAACAATGACATGAGCACCGGCTTTGGCATAAAGTTTTGCCACCTCTTTACCTATGCCACGTGAAGCACCAGTTATCAATGCAATTTTATTTTTTAATGAAAACATATTTCTCTCAAGTAAAGTGTTAGTGCTATAGTATAACTTTAAATAGTAAAGTTGTCTTAGTAATGTTTCAACAAATTTTAGATGCCACAAATCGGTTGCAGGGTTTTGTTCACCAGACACCTATTTTAAGTTCTCTCACACTCAACAAAATGATTGGTGCCGAGGTCTATTTTAAATGCGAAAATTTTCAACGAATTGGTGCTTTTAAGTTTCGTGGTGCTTTTAACTGTATTTCACAACTTTCAGATACTGAAAAACAACGTGGAGTTATTGCTTTTTCATCAGGTAACCATGCCCAAGCAGTTGCGTTGGTAGCAAAGCTATTAGGCATTAAAGCCACCATTATAATGCCGAGCAATACGCCACAAGTAAAATTGGATGCAACGCGAGGTTATGGTGCCGAAATCGTTATTTATGACATTGAAACTGAAGATCGAGAAGAGGTAACGGCAAAAATTCAAAATAAACACGGTTATACCTTGATTGCCCCATTTAACAACACGCACGTTATTGCAGGGCAAGGCACTGTTGCTTATGAGTTTTTAGATAAAGTTCCTGACTTAACCACCTTGTTAGTGCCTTGCGGCGGCGGTGGTTTGTTGGCAGGCTCTGCTATTGCAGCAAAAGGCTTAAATTCAAGCATCCGTGTTATTGGAGTCGAACCTGAACTTGCTGATGATGCTAAACAGTCTTTTGAATCAGGGAAAATAGTCACTGTTCCTGTTTCAAAAACCATAGCCGATGGCACTCGAACAACAGCATTGGGCCACATGACTTTTCCACTTATTCAACAATATGTCGATGAAATTTGTACAACAACAGAACGAGCCATTATCGAAGCGGTCAAATTTCACTTACTGCGCATGAAAATAGTGGTCGAGCCATCAGGTGCATTGGGATTAGCAGCGCTGTTATCAAAAAGCATAGAACCCAAAGGAAAAGTGGGGGTCATTATTAGTGGTGGCAATATTGACCCGCCTGTATTACAAAACATACTAGGGGAATAGAGTGAAAACAATCGGATTATTAGGCGGCATGAGCTGGGAAAGTACGCAATGGTATTACCAAGCCATAAACCAAGGCGTAAAAAAGCAACTCGGTGGTTTGCACTCTGCCAAAATAGCATTGTACAGTGTTGATTTTGCTGAAATTGAAAAACTACAAATACAAGGTGACTGGCAAAAAGCAGGTGAGGTATTAGCTCAAGCTGCCCTTGGTGTCGAAAAGGCTGGTGCTGATTTTTTATTGATTTGCACCAATACTATGCACAAAGTAGCTTCCCAAATTCAAGCTAAACTCTCTATCCCTCTTTTGCATATAGCTGATGCCACAGCTGAAGAGCTCATCAAACAAGGTGTTTCTAAAGTGGGTTTGCTTGGTACTGCTTTCACCATGGAACAAGATTTTTACAAAGGGCGATTAGAGAACAAATATGGCTTAGAAGTTATTATCCCAAATCAAACCGATAGAAAAATTGTGCATAAAGTTATTTATGACGAATTGTGTTTAGGAAACATACAAGAGAGTTCAAAACAGGACTATTTAAAAATTATTAACGGGCTTGCCAATCAAGGTGTTCAAGGCGTGATTTTAGGTTGTACAGAAATCGGTTTGTTGGTTAAGCAAACCGACACTTCTGTCAAATTATTCGATACCACCTTTATTCATGCTGATGCAGCTATTAAAAAAGCATTGTTATAAATTTAGATGAGTATTATCGCAAAAAGGTTTCTGTTTTGACTCTTTACAGTTACATAAACGTGTTTCACCACTTCGTTTTGCCTTAAATAAAACCGGCTTTATTTTTGAGCCGTGGTGAGAGCCATCACAAAACGGTTGAATTTGACTCATCCCGCACTGACACCATAAGTAAGACTTACCCTTCTCTAAATTCACCATTATTGGTTCTGGTTTTTTAGTTTCAATTTTAATAAATTTTTTTGATAACGGACTGTTAGAGTCTTTGGATTTTATCAAAGGATACAAATACGAGGCATTCCATGCTTCGTTTGTATTCACTTGCAATCCATATTCTGATGGAAATTGGCGAGAGAAGGTGGCAGAACCAAATAACTAATCCAAAATCGAAAACATATTGCCAAAATTACCATTTGGGTCACTAATACCGTCTAATTTGGACTTGCCGTGATGTCCATGATGAAAGGCAGGTGTGATAATAATGAGCTGTTTAATGACTAGTCCAACTGCAACTGCAAAGCCTCCGCCTAAAAAAATCACAACGGCTAAGTACCAAAGGTTTGGCATCATGAGGTAATATAATGCTGCATTTCGGTAGGACACAAAAACCCCCATCTCCTGTGCTTGATGATGAGAACGGTGTAATTTCCATAAAAAATCGTACTCATGACCACTGCGGTGATACCAGTATTGCATTAAATCATCAATGAAGATGTACACAGGTAAAACAATCCAAATACTTGTATTGGCAAAATACCCTTGAGCACTGGGAAATAGTTTTGAACCTAATGTGATAACACTGATAACAATTAGTGGCTTTATTAATAGAGACAAAACAAAAAATCCACCAGCTTCTTGAACCCAACCACTAAAATTTCGTCTAGATGCTCATTAAGTTAAGATTTAAACTTTGCCATAAAGTTTATCGCTTTATTAGCAAAATCACCGTACGGAGGCATGAGGTATTTCATGGTGGTAAAATTAGCTTGGTAAAAAATAGGGCGTAATTTAGAGAAGGTTAAAAACCCCTCATAACCATGGTAATGCCCCATGCCACTAGCACCAACGCCACCAAAGGGTAAATCATGTTGGGCCACATGGAATAAAGCATCATTGACAGTAACACCACCAGACATGGTGTTTTCAATATAGGTATTGAGTAATTTTTTGTTTTTGCTAAAAGGATAAAGTGCTAATGGACGGTCTTTTGCATTAATATAATCAATAACTTCTTGTGGTTCTTTATAGCTTTTGACCATCAAAATAGGCCCAAATGTTTCTCTTTGACAAATAATCATGTCATCGGTAGTGTTGAGTACCAACGTGATGGGGAATTTTTTATTTTCAATCTGTGGTAGTTGTTCATTGAGGTTAATCACGCGGGCACCTTTTTCTTCGGCATCTTTGATAACACCTTGCAAACGAATAAACGAGCGCTCATCTATTATTGATGTATAGTCATTGGTATTAATATCTGGTACATGCTGTTTAACCCATTTTTTTGTCTCAGATATAAAGTTCTCAATCAGTTTCTCATGCACAAAAACATAATCCACCGTCGTGCAAATCTGCCCTGCATTAAATTGTTTGACAAACAGTATGCGTTCCACTGCTTTTTCAAGTGAATATTCTGGGTCAATTATGGCTGGTGATTTACCACCCAACTCTAGGGTCACAGGCGTGAGGTTTTTTGCAGCAGCAGCCATAACTTTTTTGCCTGTAGCACCAGAGCCAGTAAACATGAGGTGATCAAAGGGAATTTGTGAAAACTCGATACCAACGGAGCCAGTTTCTTCAAAAAACTGAAGTTTTTCAGGTTTAAAATACTTGGGTGTTAATTCAATTAATAAGCGTGTCAGATTTATTGAATTCTCTGACATCTTAACCATGGCACGGTTTCCCGCAGCAAATACAGCCGATAGACCAGAAAAAGACAGGTTGATTGGGAAATTCCATGGAATAATCAAACCAACAACGCCTAAGGGTTGCGGGATAACACGGTTTTTCGCACCAAAATAAATGGTTTTGTCCACGTGTCTGCGCTGAACTTTCATCCATTTCTTTAGTTTCTTAATTGCCGAATTGATATCATCCGTAACAACTACAATTTCTGCAAATAGAGTCTCAAATTTTGACCTGTTTCCATAATCCTTGCAAATTGCATCGACTATGGCATCACGATTTTCAGTTAATAACAGTTTTAGATTGGTTAAGTATTGTTTTCTTTCTTGTCTGGATTCAATTTGGCTATTAAGAAAACTTTCACGTTGCAGGTTAAAAGCTTCTTGCAATTGCTGCTTAATTGGATTGTGTTGCTCTGTCATGGTTTACTCAAATGTCTTATACTTTCTATTTTACACCTGTTTTGACTTTAAACAAAGCAATTCCAAGATAACCAAAGACGATGGCAAGTAATGGGTTGATAAAATTTAATAAGGCATAAGGCGCATAATCTAGGGTTTGTATACCCAAAGTTGCGACGTAGAAAACTGCCGTATTGTTCCATGGAATCAGAGCTGTTGTTAAGGTTGAGCCTTCTTCGACACTGCGCGATAACACTGATCTATCCACACCCTTTTCATCGTAGGCTTTTTGATACAATTGGCCGTTGAGAATAATAACAATATAGGTGTCGCCCATGGAAAGGTTGCCGATAAAAGAAGTGGCAATGGTAGAAGCAACCAAAGAACCAGCACGCTTAATACGCTTAATGATGCCTTGCAGTAACACTGTCAAAAAACCTGCACCATGTAAAATGCCTCCCATTGCAATGGCTATTATTGATAATAACAAGGTAAATGCCATTGAAAACAATCCACCTCGACCAAGCAAGTTATCAATCATTGGCGTTCCGGTATCTGCGGGTTTATTTTGCCACAAGGCATTGGCAACTTCGGTAACCGAATGTCCCTGGTATAAAACAGCAATTAAACAGGCAACAATAATACTAGCAGTCATAGTGACTTCAGGAGCATACTTTTTGACACTCATCACTAACATCACAACTAAAGGTGCCAATGTGATAAGGAAATTAAGCTTATAATGTTGCGCTAAAACGTCTTGAATGGTGGTTATTTCAGCAAAAGAGGAGGTGTTGCTCGTTTGATAACCCATATAGGCATAGATAATAATAACAATGAGATAAGAAGGGATGGTGGTGTAAAGCATGGATTTAATGTGGTCATATAAACCTGTTCCCGCACTCATGGAAGCTAAGTTTGTGGTATCTGAAACTGGAGAAAGTTTATCACCAAAGGTCGCGCCAGAGATTACCATACCAGCAACCAAAGGCAATGGCACATTAAGCACGGTACCGATGCCCATAAAAACAACACCTAGCGTGCCAACAGTTCCCCATGAGGTGCCAATTGAAATAGACATAATGGAACACAAAATTAATCCAATGGGCAAAAACCATTGGGCAGTAATCCAGTTAAGGCCATAATAAATCAAGGCAACGACTGTGCCAGAATGCATAAAAGAGGCAATGACTATGCCGATTAAACAAAATATGTAAATAGCGGACAAGGAGCGAGACAAGCTATCACTCATCATTTGTCGTATTTGTTCAAAGTTATAACCTAATAAGCGGGCGTTTAATGCTACCCAAATCATGACAAAAAATAGGATAATGTGCAAAGAGATATCCATCTTGAATAAACCAAGAGAAATCATCAAAATCAAAACAGTAAAAACGGATATGGCGTGAAGTAAAGAACTGGTTTTTGCTGGCATAGTGACCTATTGAAATATGATTGTTGAATATCATATCCTTTTTATATCTATTATGCAAAGACCTTATTGTTAGGTTATAATTCCAGCCATGAAAAAATTACAAATAATCGTTCCAGTCTTTAATGAGCAAGAAGTTGTGGATGTGTTTTATGAAAAAATGAAACAAATCCTCGTTACCTGTCAGGTGGATTGGACCATTTTATTTGTAGATGATGGCTCTGTTGATGGCACGGTTCAACACATCGAGTTTTTGCACCATAAGGACCCACGCGTTGGGCTCATTAGTTTAAGCCGTAATTTTGGCAAAGAATATGCCCTAACAGCTGGTCTTGATCACGCCGATGCCGATGCAGTGGTGGTTATTGATGTCGATTTACAAGACCCGCCTGAGCTGATTCCACAAATGTTGGAAGAGTGGCAAAAGGGTTATGATGTTATTTATGCCACTAGGCGAAAGCGTGAAGGCGAAACTTATCTTAAAAAAGCAACCGCTTCATGGTTTTATAAGATTATCAACAAAATGAGCAAAATTTCCATTCCAAAAGATACTGGTGATTATCGACTAATGGATATAAAGGCTGTTAGAGCAGTTAATAAACTGCGTGAAAGCAACCGATTTATGAAAGGAATATTTGCCTGGGTGGGTTATAAGCAAAAGGCAATTTATTTCGATCGAAAAGAACGCTTTGCCGGTGATACCAAGTTTAATATGCGCAAATTGTTTTCGTTTGCTATGGATGGCATTACTTCATTTTCATATGTTCCACTTAAATTTGCCACGTGGATTGGTACTGTCGTTGCCTTATTCTCTTTTTTGTATGGCATAAAGGTTATATTAAAAGCCTTAATTTTTGGCGGAGACCCACAAGGATACCCAACAATGATGGTGGTGATATTATTCTTGGGCGGTATTCAATTGATGGCTCTGGGTATTATTGGTGAATACTTGGGACGTTTATTTGAAGAAAACAAACAACGCCCCTTGTATTTGATTGATAAATATCACCCACCTAAGACGAAGACGGCTGATAAAGAAGATTAGTTTTTGTTATTTTTTTACCTTTACAAATTTCAAAGTAAATCTGTCGGTATTTCCTGTGACTGTTTTTCTTCCTACTTCGTAACGCAATTCGTCATCAAGTCGGTAATGAAGTGTGCTGTAATCAACCAACTTAAAACCAGCATCTTGTATTTCTTTAATGGCTAAAACAGGATCAAATCGTCTGCGATTTTCATCATTGTCACCTTGCATGTGTCGGCGAGTATGATCTACCACTCCGTATATTCCACCTTTTTTCAAGGCTTTAAAAGCGGCATCATTCATGGCTTTTCTGCCTTCAAAATCAAAATTGTGGTAATTTCTAAAGGTTAAAACCATATCGGCCTTTTTAGTGTCTAAGTCTGTATTCTCTATGGAATAAAATCTAGCACCATCTTTACGAAACATCTTATTGTTTTTTGCTAAAACCTTAACTTTCTTAAAATCATCTGTATTTAACAAAGATTTTTCGATTCGTGAAGTGCCATAAGCAACAGCAAAATCGCCCTTTTCTTTTAACGTAGGCGCTAATAATTTTGTATACCAACCGCCACCAGGAATAAGCTCGACAACTTTCATGTCGTCACGGAGACCAAAAAACTTCAATGTACTTATTGGGCGACGGTTTCCGTCACGTTGTTTTTCTTTGTCTGTGCGGATAGATGATTCCATAGCAGAAATCAACTTATCCTCTGTGGTTTTAAAATCATCGGCAAAAGTTGCATAAGTTGCAAAACTCATGACTAAAAGTAATAATGTTTTCATGTGCTGGCTCTCTTTTTTATTTAGGTTAATTAAGTTAGACAGTTTTATGTTAAATTGTTCCAAATTAAAGTGAAAAATAATGAGTTTAAAAAATTTACAGGGTGTTTTTGGGTTTGAGGGGTTTAAAACAGGTCAAGAACAAGTCATAAAAAAAGTCCTAGCAGGTAAATCGTGTGCCGCAATTTTCCCTACAGGTTCAGGTAAATCCTTGTGTTATCAATTACCCGCTTTGCAATTGCCAGGTCTTACATTGGTCGTTTCCCCTTTATTATCCTTGATGAAAGATCAGTTGGATTTTTTATTATCACACAACATTTCTGCTGCTCGACTGGATTCTTCTTTAGAACGAGATGAATACAATGATGTTTTGCAAAGAGCCAAGAGCAACCAACTAAAAATACTAATGATTTCGGTTGAACGTTTTAAAAATGAGCGATTTCGTGCTCAACTACAGCGCATGAATGTATCATTAATGGTTATAGATGAAGCGCATTGTATTTCCGAATGGGGACATAATTTCCGCCCAGATTATTTGAAATTACCACACTATCAACAGGAATTTGCCATACCTGCTGTTTTATTATTAACGGCAACGGCAACCAAGCAAGTGGTTGAGGATATGCAAACAAAATTTGCGATTGCTCTAGAAAATGTCATCATAACAGGGTTTTATCGCGACAATCTCTTTTTGCAAATGCAGCCAACTCCGGTTGAAAATCGTCAACAAGCCCTATTTGAGACATTATTTAAAAAACCAGATTTACCTTCTATTGTCTATGTCACCTTACAAAAAACTGCTTATGAAATTGCAGAATGTTTAAGAAATAAGGGTATCAATGCCCAGCATTACCATGCAGGAATGAAAATGCAAGAGCGTGAATTCATTCAAAACCAATTCATGCAAGGGCAAATAAATTGCATCGTTGCCACCATTGCTTTTGGCATGGGCATTGATAAAAAAGATGTGAGGCGTGTGATTCATTATGATTTGCCCAAGTCTATTGAAAATTATAGCCAAGAAATTGGTCGTTCAGGTCGTGATGGTAGAAAGTCATTGTGTCAAATTCTTGCCAACAGTGACAACATAACCGTACAAGAAAATTTTGTCTATGGCGATACACCCGATTTCAAGGGTATTAAATTACTGTTAGAACAAATACAAAATAGCCAAGAACCCTTTTGGGAAACCAAAATTATCACCCTGTCCAATGAATTGAATATCAAAGTGTTGCCATTAAAGACTTTGTTGGTTTATCTAGAAATGCGTGAAATCATCAAACCAAAGTTTACCTATTTTGAAGAATACTCGTTTAAAAATTGTGATACCGATGCGCTAATTAATCGATTTCAGGCTGAGCGAAAAGAATTTATAGCCGCTATTTTCAACAACTGTGTGAAGAAAAAAATGTGGACTTATGTAGATATTCAGGCAATTATGGATAACTACGCAACTGACAGAGCGCGCATAATTGTGGCACTGGAATATTTTGAACAGCAAGGTTTGCTGGAGTTACAAGCCAAGCAATCGGTAGAACGCTTTGATATTGTTACTCGTGAGTTTGATGCTTCGCAATTAGCAAAAGAATTGTTTAATGTCTTCTTGAAAAAGGAACAAACCGAAGTGCAACGCATTCATAATATGATTGCCTTATTTGAATCAGATACCTGTTTGAGTAAAGAGTTGGCGCACTATTTTGGAGAAGAGTTAGATTTTGAAAAATGTGGGCATTGTTCGCATTGTTTAACAGGCCAAGCGAATTTTAAAAGCCTGAATGAATTAGCTGAAATCGAAACACACAACTTTGAGCAACTCACCGCAGAATTTATCCACGCCACAGGCGATGCCTTTAGTGCAAACAATTTGGTTAAATACCTGTGCGGAATCTCCACACCCATATTCAGAAAATACAAAGTCAGAGCCTTACCCTATTTTGCCTACCTTGAAAAATATCCCTATGCCCAAGTCAAAACCTGGGTGTTATCGCATTTGAATTAAACGTTAATATGAGAGAACAGTATGAAAGATAAAGAGGGCAGAAGGTTTTTGATGATGTTACGATTAACTTTAGGTTTTATTTCAACTTATCTTGTAATAAATTCATTGTCCTATTATTCAGAACCATTTGGCGGTTGTGAAAAAAAGGACTCTTAACTTTAGTGTCAGGTTGTTCTTCTTGGCAGTATTTCGGTATGGGAATTGCTATAGTGTTTTTATTTTGGGTTATAAACCCTAAATCTCTAGCTTTGAAGTATTGGGGGTTTTTACTTGTTGTATTGTTAGCATTGCTTGGACGCCCTGAGGCGCTCGGTAATGGTATATTGTACAGCTCAACCAATATGATGTACTATTGGCGTAACTATGGGTTGGTCATATTATTTGGTGGTATGGTTGGTATTGCTATATCGGTAATTTTGGAAAGATGCCTGAAACCGTAAGGTGGGCTTGCCCACCAAATTTAATACTCTTCTGATAATCGAGGCAACATAAACACTGTTGGTGGGCAAGCCCACCTTACGGAAAATAGGTAAGTTTAAACTTATTGAAATGGCGCTGGCTTTATTATATTTTATCAATGTTGAACTAATCTTTTCTAATCGATGTCACATTTATACTCATTAATAAAGAGGTAATTATGGCAACACGGACTTTTAGAAACAAAGATGAAGCGGAAATTAACATCACGCCAATGTTAGATGTGGTGTTTATTATGCTAATATTTTTTATTGTGACGACAACTTTTAACAAAGAAACGGGTTTGCGAATTTTTGGCGCCAATAGCAGCACGATTAATTCGGATAAAGTAAAGGTCGCAACAATTAAGTTAGATACTAACTACAATTACACGGTTAATGGTGTTGCAACAACTTTGGATGGTATTGAATCATTGCTTGCTAACCTAAAAGCGGCTAATCCTGAGATCAAAGCACAAATTATTTCATCAAAAGAAGTCAAAACAGGTGAGTTGGTCAGTGCTATTGCCCAAATAAAGCAAAATGGCATCCAGCAGTATACCGTTAGTTCGTTTTAAATTTCGTCCAATAAGCGGATTCTTAACCGTTAGGCACACTTTACTGCAGGTTTATTTTGAAAGTATATTTTTTCACCTAACTATGAGCATTACTAACCAACTGATGTACTGAGGATGGGCTTCTTTTATAATAAAATCTCTTCAATAAAATTATGCAAGGAGCCCACAAGGGACTCCACTACTTTGGATTTTTCTACTTCCTCACATCCGCACTTTCCTGATGAAACACCAAGCCTTCTGCTTCTGCCAAAATACTTGAGGTTTTCGCTAATTCAACTCGGCCTTTGTCATTCACTTTTTGGGTGGATAACACTTTTAAAAATTGATGGACGCTTAAGCCACCTGAGTTTTTTCCTGCGCCATTGGTTGGTAGGGTGTGGTTTGGACCGGCGCAATAATCGCCAAAGGCAACCGCTGAGTTTTCGCCGATAAAAAGGGAACCGTAATTGGTGAATAAATTCATATCACATTCGGTATCTGTTACCAGCAAATGTTCGGGGGCGTAATCGTTGATTAACTCTATGGCTTGGGTTTGGTTTTCGCATTTGATAAAGATAATTTGTTCCTTTTCAATCAAACCTTGTCCCGCCTCGCTTGCGTTTGTACGGGTGTAAAGATTTTCTAACAGTTGTTGTGATGTACTGACAACCAATGAAATAGCATTGGGATCATGCTCGGCTTGTGCCAAGGCATCGTACATAATCCAATCGGGATTTTGTAGGTTTTCAGTGTAAATTAATAGCTCACTTGGACCTGCCAAAGTATCAATTTTAGTGCAGTGTTGCACCTGGGCTTTGGCGGAATTAACATAGGCATTGCCTGGGCCAACAATCATATTAACTGCATCAATTTCACCATAACCATAACTCAACGCGCCAATGGCTTGTGCGCCACCCAAATGCAAAAACTGCGTTGCACCAGCTAGTGAAGCTGCCGCTAGTAATGCTGGGTGATTTGATGGGGAGCAAGCAATAATATCAGCACAACCCGCTACTTGAGCTGGTGTTATGGTCATTAAAGAGGTGGAAATTAATGGAAATCGTCCACCAGGAATATAAGCACCAATTCGCTGGATTGGTTGATAAATGTAACCAAAATCGCCAAGTCCATCGTTAAAAGAGTCATTTTTGAGGTCTTTTGCCTGAAACTTACAAAAAGCTTTAATGCGTTGATAAGCAATTTTAATTGCTTCAGCTAGTTCTGGTTTTAGTCCGTATTCTTCAAAAGCTTTAAGTATTATGAGTTTGCCTTTTTGCCCATCAATTTTCTGACTCCAGCTGTCGACTGCGCTATCGCCATTTATACGAATATCGCTTAAAATTTCGGCAACCGTGTCTTCAATTTGCTGGTTATCTTTTAACTCAGCACGTTGGTAGTCTTTTGCTAAAATGATTTTATCGTTCATTGTTTCTGCTCCGTAAATCACTAACAATCTCAGTGATGCTGACACCTTTGGCTTTCGCCATAACCAATGTAAAGAACAATAAATCAGCCGCTTCCCAGCGCACATGATTGTGTTCGGTTGCTTCTATCAGCTCTTGGCATTCTTCTTCTAGTTTTTCGATTTGCAATTCTTGACTGGCAAATAGTTGTTGGGTGAATGAAGGCTTATCACCGACTTCGGCAAGGCGTGTTTCAAATATTTCGTCCAAATAATTCAGTGAGTAATTTTTGGTCTGACTGGCAAAACAACTGTAGCGTTCAAAGTGACAGGCATTGCCACCTTGTTCTACTTGGAACAATATCGTATCGCCATCGCAATCAACATCAATATGCACTAATTTTTGTGTATTGCCGCTGGTTAAACCCTTGGTCCACAACTCTTGGCGTGAACGTGAAAAGTAGGTGCCTGTTCTTTGCGACAATGCTAACTGCAAAGACTCTTTACTGGAATAAGCCATCATTAAGACTTTGCCTGTTTTGGCATCTTGCGTGATAGTGGGAATCAAATCCATTTTGCTAAAATCAACCAATGACATAAAGGCTTTATCTAATTGCATGGCACCTGAGTAAATCGCCATGCCAATTTGTGAATTGGCTCCCTTGTTATTTATCCATTGCAAATCTTCATAACTGGAAATACCACCAGCAACAGTAACTGGAATTGGCGATGCCTTAATGACTTGTTCAATTCTTACCTTGTCAATACCGCCCATCATGCCTTCATTTTTGACTTGGGTGTAGAGAAACTCACCACAGTTTTTGGCTAGTTCAGGAATAATATCAACAATTTTTGTATCAGCTGTTTGTTGCCAACCATGGGTCGTAAGGTAATCGCCCTTGGCATCAATAGCAAATATCAGTGAGTTCTTTGGCAGCTTCTTAACAAAATCGGCACTTGCCGAAGTACCTAAAATAATCTTGGTCGCTCCTGCGGCTAAATAGGCTTTAGCGGTCTTTAAATCACGTATTCCGCCACCGACTCGGCAAGGTTTTTTGCGTAGCATTTGTTCAATCAGCTCTTGATTGCTGCCCGTGTCCATGGCGGCATTTAAATCAATGATTGCCACTTCGCCATAAAGCGAAAATTCTTCTAATAAAGCAAAAACATCGTCTTTTTCGACTATCTTTTTATCGGCTTGTCCTTGTTGTAATTGTACGGCTTTGCCGTCTAGTAAATCAATGGATGGGATTAACATGGCTATATTCTCATTTTAATGTTATTGTTTATTAGGTAATTTTTTACATCAGCTACGCTATATTCATCGCGGTGAAAAATACCAGCAGCCAATACCGCATCAGCTCCTGCTTTAATGGCATCTAAAAAGTCTTCAGGCTTTTTAGCACCACCGGATGCAATAATGGGTAAGGAGTACTGCTGTTCTGATAATAGTTTCAAATCAAAACCACTGCCTGTGCCATCCTTATGCATGGCATTTATCATCACTTCTCCTGCGCCGCGCTGAATAATTTCAGCCATCCATTGTGAATAGTGTTTTGTGACTCTTTGACTTCCGCCATGAGTGTATAAAACTAACTCGCCGTTAACTTCAAGATTGACATCAACTGCGATTATTAGGCTTTGCGAGCCGTATTTACTGGCTATTTGTGAAACCAGTTCAGGGTTTTCAACTGCTGCGGTATTGAGTGTGACCTTATCAGCACCAGCCTCAAAAAATTTATCAACATCAGTTAATTGTTTAATGCCACCACCAACAGTAAAAGGAATCGACAAAGTCATGGCGACTTTTTTAATCATGGCAAGGGCAGATGCTTGTTTATCGACACTGGCTTTTATATCCAAAAATACGATTTCATCTGCGCCTTGTTTCTCGTATTTCAACGCCAATTCGATTGGATCGCCCATATCGAGTAATTGTTTAAAGTTTGTGCCTTTGACTACGCGACCGTTGGCAACGTCTAGACAGGGGATAATTCGAGGAACTAGAGACATGATAGCACTCCACGGGGTGTGGACTTTAGTCCGCAAAACAGGGAAAACCATGGACTAAAGTCCATGCCCCAACTCGTTATTTTAAACACCTTTTCAAAACCTCCAAGCCGTATTGACCCGATTTTTCAGGGTGAAACTGAAAGCCTGTGACATTATCTTTTTGTACGATGGCACAAAATTGTTCGCCATAATTAACAGATGCCACACAATACTGGCTTTGTGGTAGACCATAGGAGTTTACAAAATAGACAAATTGATTTTGATAAAATTCATCTTTTGAATCTAATTGTGCCCAACCGACCATTGGTGTTTTTGGATGTTTAAGCTTTTCAATCAAACCTTTAAAAACCGCTAAACCTTTGGCTTGCGCATCTTCTGAACTGGATTCAAATAACACCTGCATACCAACACAAATACCGACAAATTTTTTGCCCCGGGCTATCCAATCAAGGATAAATTCACGCCAGTTGTTACTTTCCAATTGTTGCGCAACAAAGCCAAAGCGTCCTTGTCCTGGCATCACCAAAACATCAAAGCCTTTTTGTGGTTTGTTGATTACTGTTGTTTCGAACCCACATTTTTCAACGGCTGAAACAATACTCAATAAATTGCCTGAGTTTAAATTGATTATTCCTGCTTTCACAGCACACCTTTGGTTGTTGTGCTTATGTTTGTTGAAGTAAGTGCTTCTTTTAAAGCATAGGCTACCCCTTTAAAAGCACCTTCAATTAAGTGGTGGTTGTTTTTGAAATAGCGGTTGTCAATATGCAAATTGATTTGCGCATTAATAGCAAAAGTGTAGAAAAAGTGTTCCCACATTTCGGTACTAATGCCACCTAGCTGCTCCATAGTGAAAGGCAAATTAGTCACGCTGTAACCGCGCCCGCATAAATCCACCGCCACCATGGTTAGACTTTCATCCATTGGCAATAAGCGTTGACCATAGCGTTTGTTGCTTTGTGCTTTCCATGCTTGCTGCAATGCCTGTCCCAAACAAATGGCGACATCTTCGATGCCGTGGTGGTCATCCACTTTTAAATCAGCAGTCATTTTTAAGTTTAAATCCCAACCACCATGCGATGCCAGTTGATCCAACATGTGATCAAAAAATGGCAAGCCTGTATCAATAGTGACTTGCGGTTTTTGGCTGTTGACTTTTAGTGTCAGTTCAATAGTTGTTTCTTTAGTTTTACGATTAATCGTTATCATAACAGTTCTTCGAGTTGGTTTATGTTTTCAAGGACAATATCAGCACCGGCTGCATAGAGGTTTTCGGCATCTGTGCCAATACCAATGCACAGGCAGTCACCTGCCATGCCTGCTTGCATATCATCGACGGTATCGCCACAAAACCACATGCGTGATTTTTTGGTTTCCTTTTTTAACCAGTTAATGCCTTCAGGTGAAGGTTTTTGCTGACTGACATCATCAGCTGAGATAATGTAATCAGGTTTAATAGCCAGTTGTTTTATACCATCATGTGCTTCAATCTTTGGCCTGCCTGTGATGATGGCAGTTGTGTAGTCTTTATTGAACAATTTATAATCCTGTAATAAATTGACTTCGTTATTCTTATAGATTTGGTAATATTCTTGAAATTTTTCAATAACTTTACCTAATTTACTATCAAACCCTAACTGATCAATCAGTCCTTGAGTTAAATCCCAATCATTATTAAACCCGCCTTTTGAGCGAAGTTCGGCTATGTTGTTTGCATTTACCCTGTTTTTAGTAAAATACTTAACCGTTTCAATAATGCACTGATCATAAGATCCAGATGTATCAATCAATACACCATCCATATCAAAACCGATCAATTCGGGTTTAAAAACAGTCTGTAAAGCATCAAATAACAGCGTAATATTTTCAGGAATGGTGATGCGAACATAATCGGGTAAATCATCAACGTTGGTTTTGATTTGTATACCTAATTTGCCAAGATATAAACTCAGTAATATCTTTTTCTTAGGTGGTAATTTAAATAATAAAAAGTTGCCTTTGCCATCAAAAACATCGATGCCACAGGATTTGAGAAAGCCATAAACCAGTTGCCTATTAATGGCAATCACTTTGCAGTAACGTGCCACTTCATTGGTGTTTTTTAAAGCATGTTTCGCCATTTGCAAACTTAATTGGTTGACATTAAAGGGTGATGCTATTTTTTTAAAATGATTGATTAAATCGCTGTTACCAACCAAGTATCCTAAACGCGCACCTGCCAAACCATAGGCTTTTGAGAATGTGCGCAGGGAAATAACATTATCGTAGTTTAAGGCGTAGTTAAGCTTTGAGTTCTCTAGGAAAAATTCTATATAAGCTTCATCCAAAAAGACATTAGTGCCGATGGTTTGTGCAATTTCAATTAAATTGATTAGGTTGTCTTCGCTGATGCATTCGCCTGTTGGGTTATTGGGACGTGTAATTACCAACCACTGATTGGGCTTCATGTTTTGTGCCGTTTTTTCTAAATCAATGGACAAATCATCACAGCTTTCTATGATTGTGTGTTCAATCTCCCAAATACGTAACTGATGTGTGTATTGGCTAAAAACAGGTGTTGGCAAAAGGATGGATTGCTTATTTAATTTACACATTTTAAACAGCAAGTCGATGGATTCATCTCCACCATTAGATAAGAAGATATTATTCTTCTGGCAGTTTAAATTTTGTGCGATCAACTCTTCCACTTCGACTCGATTAGGATACTTCCACAACTGCGATGTATCCACGCTAAAGTCCTTTAACCAGTTAGGAATTGAATCGGCTCGCTCATTGAAATCTAGTTTTAACATCGCATCATTACCTAAAAAGCTATATCGCCTTGCGAATGGGAATTTCTAAAATATCAATCGCTCCAGCCTTTATTAATTGTGGTATCAATGATTTAACTTCGCTCATTTTGACTGCAGCTCTTACGGCATAATCCTTGCTATTATAAAGTTTAGCAACCGTAGGTGCGCGCATGGCAGGCAATAAATTAACCACTTGATCGATATTTGCCTCATCGCAATTCATTTCAAGTAAAACACGCTTGCGGCCATTCAGCACACCATTCATTAACACCAACATATCATCAATCACAGCTTTTTTCTCTGGGTCATCTAAACAAGATTGATTGGCAAAAAATTGGGTATTACTAGTGTAAACTGTATCGACAATTTTTAAGTGGTTGGCTAAGATGGTTGTGCCTGTGCTGGTGTTGTCAATAATCATATCAGCATCTTCTGGTGGAAACACCTCGGTTGCACCATAAGAACGAATTAATTGGTAATCAAAGCCATTTTCACTTAAGAATTTATCGCTCAAAGTTTTATATTCGGTAGCAACAATGATTTTACGCTTCTTCAAATCAGCATAGTCCCAATTGTCAGGAATACATGCGACAATTTCAACGGGATTAAAGCCCAAAGACTTCAGCACCTTCACATCAGCCTTTTGCTCAGCAATCCAGTCAAGCCCAGCAAAACCTATATCGTGTTGCTCCAGTTCAACCAATTTTGGAATGTTTTGCGATTTCAGCAATTTAATCTCAAAACGCGAATCTGAACAAATAGGCCGGTAGTTACGCTCGTTGCTTTTAAAAGACAAGCCGACTTCTTCAAGCAATTTTACAATCTCAACCTGCAGCTTACCTTTTGGTATTGCCATTTTTATTTTCATATTTTAGTACTCCGTCATTCCTGCGAAGGCAGGAATCTCATTATTTTTCAGTTATAAAAAAAGCCCCGTTGATGTTACTCTAACGGGGCTTTTATAATTTTGTTTAAATGGTTTGTTTAACGCATATTAGCAAGCACCGTCCAAATGAGAATGGCGGTGATGATGGCGGATAGCTGTTAAAATCATATTCACGCTCCTTATATTAGTTAAGTTTAATATGATGTCAATTAAATAATCACAATTTATAGTATTTAACCAATAATTTCTTCGCTAACTATTTCAACAAACATAATACCCAAATCCCGATATAGAAATGCGTTTGAGAGTGCAAGTAACTGATGTGCATAGGAAATCAAGAAAAACTAAAGTCACCTCATTGGTGATGAAGCTTTTTCTGGGTTTTCTAGGTGCATTAAGGGCTTGTGCTATCATCGTACTTTCTATATCGGGATTTGGGTAATAGTAAAAAGCTTAGTATTTTGGCATACTCAATTTATATGAGTGAAACAACTATTGCACGTAAGCTGTTAATTCCATGAACCCTTAATTTTTGTCGACAATGGTCACGGTCAAATCATCATTGACTATTTTGTTTGTTCCTACAGGGTGGTAAATGGTTTCAACTTTGTTGCGAATAAATGACTTTATTTCAAAATCTCTTTGGTTTTGTATTCGGATAGATTAAACTCAGGGAGATAATTTCGAAAATTTATAAACAAAAAAACATATCATATTAACCTGAATCTAAATTGACTTTGGTCAAGATTGATTTTTAATTTTACATTATAGTAAGTTTATTATTTTTTATTTCATCTACTATTCATGCCTACTTCAAATATTGAAAAACCTTTGTATCCAAGCAAGGTGATAAAAAGAGATTTAACCGAGGTTAAATTCGATACAAAAAAGATTTTTAATGCCTTATTGTTGGCAGGACAATCAACCCTCGAATTTTCTGAGGTTGGTGCATACAAATTAACAGAGCAAGTGCAAGATGTCTTGGCATTTCGGTTCGGTAATTTAACCGTTCCTACCGTTGAAAAAGTCCAAGACATTGTCGAGCATTGTTTAGCGGTAAACAAATATTTTCAAACAGCAAAAGCTTACATTTTATACCGAGAGAAACATAAACAAATTCGTGAAAATAATAAAACTTTATTAGATGTGACAGAATCTATAGAAGAATACCTTTCTCAATCAGATTGGCGAGTGAAAGCAAATGCCAATCAAGGTTTTTCTTTAGGCGGATTAATATTAAATGTTTCTGGTAAAGTTATTGCCAATTATTGGTTGAATCATATTTACAGCCCAGAAATTGGGCAAGCACATCGAAATGCTGATTTACATATTCATGATTTAGATATGCTTGCAGGTTATTGTGCAGGTTGGTCATTGAAAACCTTATTGCATGAAGGTTTGAATGGTGTGCCTGGTAAAATTGAATCGGCTCCACCTAAACATTTAACCAGTGCTATTGGACAAATGGTAAATTTTTTAGGTACTTTACAAAACGAATGGGCAGGAGCTCAAGCCTTTAGTTCTTTTGATACCTATTTAGCTCCTTATGTACGTGTAGACAAATTGTCATTTAAAGAAGTAAAACAATGTATTCAAGAATTTATTTATAATCTTAATGTACCATCACGCTGGGGAACACAAACTCCTTTTACCAATATTACCTTTGATTGGGTTTGTCCTGAAGATTTAAAACAACAAGTACCCATAATTGCGGGCAAAGAAATGCCTTTTTGCTATGGTGACTTGCAGGTAGAAATGGATTTAATCAATAAAGCTTATATTGAAGTCATGAGTGAAGGTGACGCCAAGGGAAGAATTTTTACTTTTCCAATCCCAACTTATAATATGACCCCTGAGTTTAATTGGGATTCGGAAAATGCTCATTTATTATTCGAAATGACGGCAAAGTATGGTTTACCCTATTTTCAAAATTTTATCAATTCTGAATTGTCACCAAACATGGTTCGCTCAATGTGTTGTCGCCTACAGCTGGATTTAAGAGAATTGTTAAAAAGAGGCAATGGACTTTTTGGTTCTGCTGAACAAACAGGGTCATTGGGTGTTGTTACCATTAATTGTGCTCGTTTAGGATATCTTTATAAAAATGATAGTGATGCATTGTACAGTCGACTTGATGAGCTAATGGATATGGCAAAGGACTCGCTTGAAAGTAAACGTAAAATTATTCAACGTTATATTGATAATGGATTATTCCCTTATACAAAAAGATATTTAGGCTCTTTACGCAATCATTTTTCTACCATTGGTGTTAATGGCATTAATGAGATGATTCGTAATTTCTCTGATGATAAATACGATATAAGTTCTACAAAAGGAAAATCATTAGCTTTAGATATGTTAGATCATATTCGTGAGACTATGGTTAAGTACCAACAAGAAACGGGACACCTTTACAATCTTGAGGCAACACCAGCAGAAGGCACGACTTATCGTTTTGCTAAAGAAGACAAAAAAAGATACACAAATATTCTGCAAGCTGGTTACGAAGATGCTCCCTATTATACAAATTCATCACAAATCCCTGTGGGTTTTACCGATGATGCCTTTGAAGCATTAGAAATGCAAGATGAATTACAATGCAAGTATACTGGCGGCACTGTTCTACACTTATACATGGGTGAAAGAATTTCAAGTGCTAAAGCCTGTATGAAAATGGTTAAAACAACATTAACTAATTTTAAATTACCTTACATCACCATTACACCAACATTTTCAATCTGTCCTATGCATGGTTATTTACAAGGCGAACATGAATATTGTCCCAAATGTGATGATGAAATATTATTAAAAAAACAAGCATAATTTTGGAGACTAAAATGACAACTGTAACAAAATTAAACAACAAAGAACGTCAAAAATGTGAAGTTTGGACACGCGTGATGGGCTATCACCGTCCTGTGTCTGAGTTTAACAAAGGCAAAAAATCAGAACATATAGAACGTTTACATTTTAAAGAAAAACAAGCCTAAGATTAAATTGGATTTATTGAAAATTGGTGGATTAACACCATTGACGACAATAGATTATCCTGACCATTTGTCTTGTGTAATTTACTGCCAAGGTTGTTCTTGGCGTTGCCGATATTGCCACAATCCAGATTTGTTAGACATAAACACTGCCGCCAATTTTTCTTGGAAAAAGCTAGTTAGCTTTTTAAAAAAGAGAAAAAACTTATTGGAAGCAGTCGTTTTTAGTGGTGGAGAACCGTTATTACAGAAAAACTTGGTTCAAGCAATGATGCAAATTAAAAACTTGGGTTTTAAAATTGGTTTACATACAGCAGGGGCTCTTCCTAAGCGTTTTAAACAGGTCTTGCCTTTAGTTAATTGGGTTGGGTTTGATGTAAAAGACTTAAGCTCTTATGTCGATAGCATCACACAAGTTAAAACTTCAGGTGTTAAAAATTGGCAGAGTCTCAAATTGCTCCTTAAAAGCAATGTAACTTATCAGTGTAGAACAACTGTTCATTGGCAATTAATTGATGAAGCTCGTTTATTTAAACTCACTCATACAATGAAAGCAATAGGTGTAGATAATTATTGTGTGCAATTTTCAAGAATAACAAAAATGTTAGATTCAAATCTCAGATATTCAGTTAAAGCAAAGCAAGAGTTATCTAAATTAAAAAATGAGCTTAGAGGAATTATGCCTAGTATTACATTTTCGTCTGAATAACTTGACCGTAGTCAATTTCAAACAAGGTCATACTTGATTAAAATACTGCGTTCTATTTAGAAACCATATTGGAGAAATAATTGTGGAATTGGTTTGCCCAGCAGGTAATCTACCATCACTAAAAGCCGCTGTTGATAATGGCGCAAATGCTGTCTATATTGGTTTTCAAGATGATACCAATGCACGTCATTTTGCAGGTTTAAATTTTAATGACAAACGAGCACAAGCTGGTCTTAGCTATGCCAAAGAACGTGGTGTTAAAATTTTTGCAGCAATCAATACCTATGCACAAACCTCAGGGTTTGAACGTTGGAAAAATGCGGTAGATCGTGCAGCTGATTTGCAACTAGATGTTTTGATTTTAGCAGATATTGGCGTCATGGATTATGCTTGTGAACGTTACCCTGAATTGCGCTTACATTTATCGGTTCAAGCATCAGCCACCAATCCTGAGGCATTAAATTTTTATCATCGAAATTTCAAGATACAACGAGCCGTGTTACCACGCGTTTTGTCCATCAAACAAGTTGAACAAGTGGCACAAGATTCTCCCGTTCCTATTGAAGTTTTTGGTTTTGGCAGTTTATGTGTAATGGTCGAAGGACGTTGTTTGTTGTCATCCTATGCAACTGGAAAATCACCCAATACTTACGGAGCGTGCTCGCCTGGCAGTGATGTTCAATGGTTGGAAAAAGATGACGGAGTTTTAGAAACACGTTTGAATAATGTCTTGATTGATCGTTTTCAGGCAGGTGAAAAAGCTGGTTATCCAACATTATGTAAAGGGCGATTTGAGGTAAAAAACAACACTTATTATGCCCTAGAAGAGCCAACCAGCCTAAACACATTGTCGGTTTTACCACAATTACAAAAACTTGGTGTTACAGCGATTAAAATCGAAGGCCGACAAAGAAGCCCTGCCTATGTTGGGCATGTGACTAAAATATTACGCACGGCATTGGATTATTTACGATCAAATCCTGATGATTATTTGGCAAAAGAGGAATGGATGAATGCCTTATTAAAAGTTTCAGAAGGATCTCAAACCACTTTAGGTGCTTACCATCGACCTTGGCAATAAATATGAAAACAAAATTATCATTAGGACCAATAAGTTATTATTGGTCAAAACAAAAAATATTCGATTTCTATGACGAAGTGGCAGATAGTGCGATAGATATTGTCTATTTGGGTGAAGTCGTATGTTCAAAACGTTTGGAAATGAAATTTAACGACTGGATTGAACTTGCAAGGAACTTAAAAAATCGCGGTAAGGTCGTCATTTTATCAACCATGACATTAATTGAGGCAGCATCTGAACGCTCACGTATGCGGCGTGTATGCGAACAAGATGAATTTTGTGTTGAAGCTAACGACTTTGGTGCGATTGAAATATTATCTCAAGCTGGTAAAAAATTTATCACAGGAGCTTCCATAAATATCTACAATCAAAGAAGTCTTGCGATTTTACATACTCAAGGAATGAAACGATGGAATCTTTCTGTAGAACTTGGCAAAAAACAATTAGGACTATTGCAATCAAAAAAAGAGAAGGATATTCAAAGTGAAGTGATGGTCTGGGGCAAAATGCCACTGGCTTATTCAGCTAGATGTTTTACTGCTAGGTCACATAATTTACCCAAAGATAATTGTCAGTTTAAATGTATTGATGATGCAGATGGATTGATAATGAAAACTCGTGAAGGGCAAGATTTTTTGTGTATAAACGGCATACAAACACAATCAGCACTCACTTGTAATCTGATTGACGAAATTAAAACCATGCAACAGTTGAATGTTGATGTGTTACGAATCAGCCCACAGTCACAACACACCCTCAAAATTATAAATATATTCTCTCAAGCACTTAAAGCCAACAATCAAATCAGGGGCGAGGACAGGGAAAATTTAGATAAATTAGCTCCAACTGGTGTCTGTAATGGTTATTGGTTTGGTCAAGCAGGCATGGAAAATACGGTTAAAAACAAAGCAAATCCAATTCCATTAGTTCAAGTTGAAGCGAGTAAAGTATGAATAACCCAATGATGAATAGTCACCACACTACAAGCAATGGTAATCAACACCTCTTACCAAGTTTACTAGCCAAACCAATCGAACTCATCCCTGAAAAAATTCACAGCTCAGTCATTATCAAAGTGTTAAATAAATTGTTGGAACAGGCATTAAAAGACGGTGAGTTAGATTTTCTTGAACAACAAAGCATTTCGGTTGAAGTTTCTGATTTAAAATTAAAATTTGCTCTTGGCTTAAGCAATGAAAAACTGGTAACAAGCAGATGGAAAAAACAAGATAAACTCAACTTGTCGGGCAATTTATATGATTTTATGTTGCTTGCCAGCCGTAAAGAAGATTCTGACACCTTGTTTTTTCAACGCCGTTTAAAAATGCAAGGCGATACCGATTTGGGCTTGTATGTAAAAAATCTACTCGATGGTATGGATATGGATTCTTTCAAATACCACAAACAATTAGATAGCGTTTTGCATCATGGCATTAATTTTTTTGAGAGGTTTTTTTAGTGAATTACAAAAGCCTTAGAGAATTTATTGCAGCTTTGGAACAAATAGGAGAATTAAAACGGGTAAAACAAGAAGTCAATCCCAAATTAGAAATGACAGAGTTATGTTACCGAAGCCGTAAAGCAAAAGGACCTGCATTGTTTTTTGAAAATCCAAAAGGTTATAAAATACCCATGATAGGCAACCTCTATGGAACAGGAAAAAGAGTAGCGATAGCATTGGGTCAAAAGGAAGTTAAAGACTTGCGTAAAATAGGAGAAGTTTTAGCCTATTTAAAAACACCTGCATTACCTAATAACTTGTCAGATGCCTTAAAAGTTTTACCAAAATTCAGAAAACTAGCCCACGTCAATCCAAAAGTTATCACTCAACCCAAATGCCAACAAAACATTATTCAAGCCCAAGATGTTGACCTTAATAAATTTCCAATTCAAACGTGTTGGCCAAAAGATGCTGGTAAATTAATAACTTATGGATTAGTCATTAGCAAAGGACCGCTCAAACAAAGGCAAAATATAGGCATTTACCGAATGCAAGTCATAGCTAAAAATAAAGTCATCATGCGGTGGTTACAACATCGAGGAGGTGCATTAGACTTTGCAGAATTTAAACAAAAATACCCTAATAAAAGATTTCCCGTTGTTGTTGCCATTGGCACTGACCCAGCAACACATTTAGCCGCCGTTTCTCCAATTCCTGATACCATTAGTGAGTACCAGTTTGCAGGACTTATTCGAGGAGCAAAAACCGAAGTTGCTAAAAGTTTACTCCATAGTGATTTACATGTGCCAGCACGAGCAGAAATTGTTTTGGAAGGTTATATTGAGCCTGAGGAAACAGCTCTTGAAGGTCCTTTTGGTGACCATACGGGTTATTATAATGCTCAAGATTATTATCCTGTTTTTACTATCGAGCGAATTACCCATCGCGATAATCCAATTTACATAAGTGCTTATATGGGCAGACCTCCACATGATGAGCCTTCAGCCATGGCAGCAGCTTTAAATGAAATGTTTGTGCCTTTACTGCAAGAACAATTTCCTGAGATTGTTGATTTTTATTTGCCTCCAGAGGCTTGTTCTTACCGCATGGCAGTTGTCAGTATTAAAAAAGCCTATCCAGGACATGCCAAACGCATCATGTTTGGCATATGGTCTTTTCTTAGACAATTTACCTACACAAAATTTATCATCATTACAGATGATGATATTGATGTACGTCAGTGGGATCAAGTGATTTGGGCAATAACTACAAGGACAGATCCAAAAAGAGACAGTACAATAATTGAAAATACACCCATTGATTATCTTGATTTTGCCTCACCTATTGCGAGCCTCGGCTCGAAAATGGGTATTGATGCAACCAATAAAGATTCATCCGAAACAAATCGTGTTTGGGGAGAACCTATTGTAATGAGTACAACGGTCAAAAATAAGATGGATGCTCTTTGGACAGACCTTCAAGAAGATTGTTAAAGAGTTCCTAAAAAATAGAGACAATTCAGTAAGTCATAAAGCGTGTATCTGCTAGTAAAAATTTAAATTAATAAATGTTATTAATAATTTTTTTCTAGTTTCATACCTTCCTCTGCGTAGCATACATATAGCTTAACTTTCTATTCTTTGAATCATGTTAAACCGTGTTAACTATTTTTAGGTGGTTGGTTAAAATTATTTTATCTAATGTTAGAATTGTCACTAATCATTCAAGTGGAAACACTGCGGTTGTAAAAGACTCTGTTTTTCTCAAAACCAATAACACAACACTATCCTTAACAAAAAACTTTGGTTATTGATGTGAGAATTTTTTGTTCTCCTAATGACTAAAATTATTCTGTAGGATTAATATGATACAATGCAATTTAATAAGAGCATAAAAAAAGCCAAACATTTTAATGTTCGGCTTCAAATTGAGGTAATATTTTATTATTATTATCAAAGGGCATTTTTAACTTGGAATAACAATAACATAGAGAACATTGTTAAAGCAAGAAATTAACTAATAAAATACAAATATAATTCAAGAATACTAAATATGACACCCGAAAGATATAATAAAATTAAGCAAGTGCTGCAAAATCGACAAATGGATTTAACAGTGATTATGGACAATATTCATAAACCACACAACTTCAATGCCATCGTAAGAACCTGTGATGCAGTTGGAATTCAAGACGTTCAGTACATCCCTGTAACTAAAGGGTATCGGCAATTAAACTATTATGCCAAAGGTTCGCAAAAATGGGTTAAAGCACATAAGCATAACACTTTTCCTGCTGTTGCTGGCAAATTTAAAGACAAAGGTTATCAACTACTTGCCGCTCATTTTTCAGATGAAGCGGTTGATTACCGACAAATTAACTACACTATTCCTACTGCCATTGTTATGGGGACAGAGCTAAAAGGCATTAACGATGAAACAGCAAGCATTGTAGATAAACACATCACTATTCCCATGCATGGAATGATTGCTTCGTTAAATGTATCTGTTGCCTGTGCGGTGATACTGTTTGAAGCACAGCAACAAAGGTTGGCAGCTAATATGTATGGAAAACGGACAATGCTTGATGAACGTTATGACAAATTACTTTTTGAATGGAGTTACCCCCGTATTGCGCGTATGTATCGAGAAAAAAATCAACCTTATCCGGTACTTGATGAAGAGGGATACTTTCAACAATAACTTTTGACTATTCCAAAACCATTTCGACGACTGTCACCAATAGCACTGCTCTTTGTTCCATGTTGTACAACATTAACACCACCAAAATAAAGACTTCGGTGCACCCACGAAACCGTATCATCGAAAGATAAATCCAAACCAGCTATTTCTTCCTTATTAATTCCATGTTCTATGTCTAAAACACCGTTCTCAAAATGAAAACGAGCAGTGTTAATCGCTTGATCTAACGTTTGTTTATCTACAACGATATGCCATATCACTTGAAATAGAGCTGTTTTGATGCGGTTTGATCCACCTGTTCCTAAGGCAATTTTGTCTGTACTGTTGGATAAAATCGTGGGTGACATCATTGATGCCATTCTTGTATTTTCTTCAAAGTTAAAAAAACCTTTAGTATTTATATCTTCTTCACCTAAAAAATTATTCAACATGAAACCACTATTTGGTACAACATATCCGCTGCCTTCTCCATTAGAAACCGTCATACAAGCCACATTATTATTTGCATCTATAACACTCATGTGCGTTGTTCCCTTAGAGCTTTCAAAAGCCTCTTGGTTTTTAAATTTATCTGCATAAATCATTGCTTCAATAATTTTTTGGTTAGTACTGGAAGCACAAGAGTTGAATGCATGTTTTAATTGTTCTGTGATGAGCTTTCCACCGGTTGTTGGCTGGGCATTGGTTAATATCTTCCATTTATTCAACTCAAGAGACAATGGCTCTCGCATGCACACTTCATAATTTTCAAAATCCTTTATGGTTAACAAACCATTATTGTGTTTCATGTCATTAACAATGTCATAAGCCGGTGTATCAAAATAAAACCAATCCATTGGGTTGTTTGCAAGGCCTTCTAAAAAGGCTGCTAAGTGTTTATTACGTAGAATCTCACCTTCTTTCAGGAGTTGCTTTTGCTGGTTAGAGAATAATGCATTGGCATGACAGGAACTGGTTAAAATTGGATTTAGAATTTTAATCACCTCAGCACCAATGGCATTTACTTCTATACCTTCTCGTGCTTTTTTTATGGCTGGTTCTGCAATTTGTGCTAAAGCCATTGAGCCTAACTGGTTGTGTATGGCAAAGATTCCAGCTGGGATACCAGGGGTAGCAATCGAAGACATGCCAATATGAAACTCTTGTTGAGTTGCACCAAAATTACCAATAATCGGGTAAAAATCCTTATTTACAACATCTTTGTTAAATGGAGTTTGTGCAAAGAAATCAAAAACCTGCGCCTTGTTAGTATTGGATTGAGCTAATAAGTACCCCCCACCTCCAGGCGATGACAACAAAGGCTCACTCACAAAGGACATGAATAGTGCGGCTAAAATTGCATCGTAAGCATTACCCCCATCATCTAAAATTTGGGCTGCCGCTTTGCTGGTAAATTCGTTTCCTGTAGCAATAGTATATGTTTTAAGCATGGGTAAACTCTTTAGGAGTGTAGATTAAAGGTAACAGGGCCATCATTGGTTAAGGATACTTGCATGTCGGCGGCAAAAATCCCCGTTTGTACTTTAATCCCAAGGTCTTTGGCTTGTTGGATAATATAGTTGTACAAATTTTTACTTAATTCTGGATTAGCAGCACTCGAAAAACTTGGCCGCAACCCTTTTTGAGTGTTTGCCACTAAGGTAAATTGTGAAACCAGAAGCAGTTCTGATTGAACATCAAGTAGTGATAGGTTCATCTTACCTTGAGCATCAGAAAATATCCGATAGTTAACAATTTTTTGCAAAAGTCTATCTGCATTTTCTTCAGAATCATTTTTTTCAACCCCTATAAATGCTAATATGCCACCAGAAATTTTACCAACTACCTGATTGTTCACATTCACCTGTGCTTGAGAAACTCTTTGTACCAATGCTTTCATACAGATTGTTGACTTAGTAAAATACTTATTATAAAAAAAAATCTCGACAAGTGGGAGATTTAATCAAATTAGACACTATATAGTTAGGAACACTTAATATAGTGCTTAAGGAGCCTCTGAAAAATAGAAAAATATCTACTTTTTTCAGTAACTCCTTATTTGACTGAGATAACTTTACTGCTACGTAGTAGGAAACAAGATAAATCATCTCTCTCACATACAATGATTTATTCTGTTTTATTTGGTGTTCCTACACTTTGTAGGAAATTTCCTACAAACAAAGAGTAATTTGCCGCTGTTATTATTTTTTAATAAATGGATAATGGTTTTGTTAAAGGAAACAAATCGAAGGAAGGATTTGTAGTGTCAAACAAGGATAAATGGATGTTTTGTGCAAGACACCAAGTCTACCGCGTAGGATGGCAGTGATTTGACAAATGGATTTGTAATTCGGGGAAAAGGATATGGTCAGGAAGACCAAATTTTTAAACCGTCAGTTTATCTGACGGTTTTTTTTTGTAATAAAGCTTTTCAACTTCCAAAAACTTACAACTATCTATATTATTAAATTCTTTTCCGTTCTAAAACAAATTGAAAGCTATTCTGTTTAATTTAATTCTAAAATTGTCACAGCACATGTCGTTGGCTAAAAGCCGATCTTTGGCACGTTTTTTTGGCCGTCTTATGTGGAAATATTCAACAAAAAATAAGCATGTTACTTTAACCAATATTCAAAAATGTTATCCCAAACTTTCATCCCAAGAACAAAATAAAAGAGCTCAACTCAGTATCAATGCAGCATTAATGAATTTTTTTGAATTGGGATGCTTATGGAAGAAGCAAACAAAAATTGAAAACCTTATAGGAAAAATTAATGGCATTAATGAGTTTCAACAAGCACTTGATGAAGGAAAAGGCTTATTGTTAGCTGCTCCACACATGGGTAACTGGGAGGTTTTGAACTTGGTTTTGGCTCGCTTTGACAAGTTTGCTTTTTTATATAAACCACCATCAGATAAAAAAGTTGAGGATTTGTTAGTTAAATACCGAGGAAAGTCAAAAGCAGTACAAATTGAAGCCAATTTAAAAGGTGTGCGTAAAATAATGACCCACCTAAAAGATAAGGGGTTTATTGCCATTTTACCAGATCAACGCCCAAAATCTGGACAAGGAGAGTTTGCTGACTTTTACGGCATACCCACCTATACCATGACATTGTTTTCAAGGCTTGCAGCGAAAACAAAAGTACCTGTATTTTTTGCCTATGCACTACGAACACAAAACGGCTTTGAGGTCACTTTTGAAAAAAGCGATAAAGACATCTATGGAGATAGTAAAACCTCTGTTGCTTATATGAATAAAAAAATACAATCAATTGTTGATAAAGCACCAGAACAATACCAGTGGACTTATAAACGGTTCAGTATTCAACCAGAAGGTGAATCTCATTTTTATTGAGTTTTAGAATTTTTGTTTATTAAAGACAATGTCTGTTTTGCTTGGGCATGATGGAGTTGAGCTGCGCTTTTTAACCATTTCATACCATTTTGCAAATCAACATTCCCTCCCTCTCCTTTAAGTAGCATAAGTGCTAAATTGAACTGGGCTTGACTATGTTCTTGTACAGCAGCTCTTCGATACCATTTGCGTGCTTGAGCCTTGTTTTTGAACGTACCCTTGCCTTGTTCAAATAAACTAGCAACTAAAAATTGTGCATTGGCATTATTTTGTTCAGCTGCTTTTTGTGCCCAAAAAAATGCCTGAGGTAAATCTTGGCTAAAACTCTCATCAGAACTTAACAAAGCGGCTAAATTATATTGGGCTGGTGCATAATTAAGTTCGGCTGATTTTTTATACCACTTTAAGGCTTTAATGTAATCTTGAGCCACCCCATGTCCATGTTGGTAGTTTTCAGCCAAGAAGCTCATTGCCACCTCATCATCACTTTCAGCGGCTTGTGTCAGTTTTTCAAAGCTCAACTCTCGGTAGCTTTCACAGTAAGTGGAAATAGAAAAAAGCAAACTTAAAATCCCAATAAAAATTTTCATGACAGTCTTAACAGTAAAAGCTCCATGTTACTTAAAAAGTGCCTGAATTAGCAAATTCAATGTTAAATTTAGCAAATAAATACAAGAGTGTAGAGCAAAACCCTATAATGTAGGGTTAAAAGCCCATTCAGGCTTAATTATTAAGAGAATAGAAAATGAAATTTAACTCCATTGGTTTTGCCAATCAAATTCAACAAGCTATTGATGCCTGTGGATATACCAAAATGACGCCAGTACAAGAAAAGTCGATAGCCCTGGTAAGAAAAGGGCGTGACTTATTAGTCAATGCACAAACTGGCACCGGTAAAACTGCAGCCTTTGCTTTGCCACTTTTACAACGAATGTTGGATAAACCCACGGACAATTCATTTGGGCATCCTCGGACTTTAATTTTGACTCCAACTCGTGAACTGGCTGAGCAATTAGCAACTATAATTAATCAATACGCACAATTTTTAGACTTTAACATTATAGCGACCTATGGCGGTGTTAAATGTTCAGGGCAAGCGGCTAAGTTAAATGCAGGTGTTGATGTGTTAATTTCAACTCCTGGTCGTTTAATCGAGCACCTTAATTTAAATAATGTCACCTTATCAGAGGTAGAGTTTTTAGTTTTAGATGAAGCCGACCGTATGCTAGATATGGGTTTTATCACCGATGTGTCAAAAATCATTCATAAAACAAACCCCAAGCGCCAAACCTTGTTGTTTTCTGCCACCATGACACCTGCGTTAAATGAACTATCACACCAAGTATTGAGCAACCACCAAGAAATTCGGACTTCAAAAAAGGTCAACTCGACAGCTGACACAGTTGAACATGTAATCTATCCAGTTGATGAAGAACGTAAAATTAGTTTATTTATGGATTTATTGCACCAGTACAATTGGTTTCAGGTATTGGTATTTACCAGCACCAAGCGACAGGCTGATGCACTACTGGAAACTCTAAAAAAGAAAAAAGTCAAAGCCGCGTTAGTGCATGGTGATAAATCACAAGGGTCTCGACGTCGCGCTTTAGCAGATTTTAAATCAGCAAAACTACAAGTACTTGTTTCTACCGAAATAGCTGCACGTGGCTTGGATATCGAAGGATTAGATTTTGTAGTGAATTATAACTTACCCTTCTTGGCAGAAGATTATGTTCATCGCATCGGCCGAACAGGACGTGCCGGCAACTCAGGGCAAGCCATTTCTTTTGTCTCACCAGAAGAAGAAAAAGCGGTTAGTCGAATTGAGCGAATTATTGGAACAAAAATTAAACGTGTCTTTAGACGTGGATACGAAGTCAGTCAACGCACTCGATTTATTAAAAATGCAAGTAAGAAGCCTAAACCTCAATTCTCTTCATTTAAAAAATTTAAAGGAAAATCAAAAGGGAAAAAGCCTAGCACTAAGAAAAGATAAACATTTATTTTCCTTGTTATCAGAAAACTAAATAGCACACTTTACAAAAAAAAATGGGTCGAATAAGGTGACCCATTTTTATTTCAAAGGTTTCTTTTATTACCAGTTTGCCTTTATCTCACCTGATTTCAACTTTGCCATAAAGCTAACTAACTCGCGCTTAACAACAGGTGCTAGTAAATACAAGCCAATAACATTTGGCAATGCCATTGCAAATAACATAGCATCTGAAAAGCTCAATACGGCACCAAGATTAACAGCAGATCCGATAACAATAAAGATTAAAAATAATACTTTGTAAATGTTTTCTTGTACGGTCCCATGACCAAACAAATAAGTCCAAGCACGCATGCCGTAGTATGACCATGAAATCATGGTAGAAAAAGCAAACAGTACAGCTGCAAATGTTAATACATAGGGAAACCACGAAATACCACTTTCAAAAGCTGAAGATGTTAAGGCAATACCTTTAAGTCCTTCACCACCAGCTCCAACGCCGACACCGTCAACTCCAGAAATAATAATGACCAGTGCGGTCATAGTACAAACAACAACAGTATCAATAAATGGCTCATATAAAGCCACCAAGCCTTCTGTTACAGGGTGGTTAGTCTTTACAGCAGAGTGTGCAATAGAGGCTGAACCAATACCCGCTTCATTCGAGAATCCAGCACGTTGGAAGCCAACAATTAAAACACCTACCAAGCCACCAAGCCCCGCTTTTGCATTAAATGCTCCTTCAAAAATTTGTACAAAGGCATGACCTATATTACTGTAGTTTATAGCAATAATAAATAGACAACTAACCATATAAAGTATGCCCATGAAAGGCACTAATTTAGAGGTCACTTTTACGATACTCTTAATCCCGCCCAAAATGGAAACAGCAACAAAGATAGCCACAATAACACCAAAGACCCAACCATGTAGGTCAAAGAAACTACCTTGTCCACCAGTCATAACGATGACTTGCTCCAATGATTGGTTAACTTGGTACATGTTTCCACCGCCCCAAGAGGCCCCAATACACATAATAGCAAAGAAGATGGCTAAGACTTTTCCAAGCCCACCCATACCACGCTCTGCGAAACCTTTGGATAAATAACGCATTGGCCCGCCATGAGCTGAGCCATCAGCAGCAATGTCACGGTATTTCACACCAAGAGTACATTCGACAAACTTTGAAGACATGCCAATAAACCCAGCCACAATCATCCAAAATGTAGCACCGGCTCCACCGAGTGAAACTGCTGTAGCAACTCCTGCAATATTGCCTAATCCAACAGTACCTGAAACTGCAGTGGCTAAAGCTTGAAAATGAGTGACCTCGCCTGGTGCCTCTTTTTCATTGTAACGCCCTTTAAGCAAATCATAACCGACCTTAAATGAACGAAGATTAATAAATTTAAAATAAATGGTGAAAAAAGTTGCAGCAACAATAAGCCAAGCTAATATAAAAGGTATATGGCCATTAGTAAAAGGGATTGGTAATTGATAAAAAATAACTGAAAATACAGCATCTGAAATTGGCTGAACAAAAGCATTAATAGCTTCATCAATACTTGCATGACTTAAAAAAGGCAATAACATTAAAGTTATTGCCATAAGAATTCGTTTACTCATGAATGTTTCGCCCTCTAATTTTTTTATTGCGTTTGATTGTACCTTATTTGTACAATAATTAACAATTCAAAAGTTAGGGTTTAAAGGTTTCAGTCGATTAATCCCATTTTTGAAGCTTCCATTGTTGCCTCTGATCTGGAATTAATATCTGGTTTCTGGTAAATGTCTTTAACATAGCCATAACACGTTGATTTTTTTATCTCCAACAAGTCGGCTGCTTCAGGAGCTTTTATTCCTTTGGCTATAGAAGGTGAGATTGGTAATTGTCCTTTTTCGATATTAATTAACATTTGCGCCAACTGATCTTTATCCTTATCTTTAAGAATATATCCACGAGCACCTTTACGTAAGGCACTAAATACATGTTGGTCATCATCTTTTATTTCTTAACCCGGCTCGTAATGCTTCTTCGGTTTTATACCTTAATTGCCTTGAGTTTTTTAGTACGGGCCGGGTTCTTACTTTTTTGATTGTTGTTGTACATAAAACCGGACTTTTTTAGTGGTTTTTAAAACTTTTCTACTGCGTGCATTGATTATTTGTGCATAAATAAAATGTTCGCCTCTTTCAACATCTGCTATGAGCTGTGTATTAGATTTTACCCGACCATGAGGCTTACCATCAAGAAAAAATTTAATGCGGTATTTTCTTGGGATTTTTCCATCAAGATTAACGCTGGCTGTTACATTTCCGCCTGTACCCCAAAGCGATTCATCAACATCTGGTTTAGAAATTGCTAAATTATCGTAATTAAACGGGGTTGTTTCTTTGCCTTTTGTTAGACGCTTCCAGTTTTTACGGGATTGTGTTTTGGTTGACTCAACAACAATGATTTTATCTGTTTTCACCTCTTGGGAACTGACATCTGGTTTAACATCTGTATAATGTATACTGCCATCAGGGGCAGTATACTTATATATTTTACCCGCACTAACTAGTGTAGACAAACCTAAGCTCAGAATAATTAAAATTGTTTTTTTCATAATTAATCAGAAAATAATAAACTTTCTCTGTTATACAGTTTTATTGCTAAAAGTGCAAGTAACACGCCAACTATTAACGATCCTACTGCCACAGCTATAAACCAAACCATACTAACAGGTTCACCTCTCAAAATTTGATTAATGGCTAAATTTTGCCCTAAAATTGGCACAAACATCATCCACAGTTTTTCTTTAACAGGGACCATCATTAATATAAGACTTGGAATCATTGGAATAAATATTAACAAACTGACATAAGTTTGGGCTTCTTTAAAAGATTTACTAAATGTTGCAATGATGGTTTGTAGAGATGCTGCCATTATAGATAATGGTGCAAGTAAAATGGCAAAAAGGACAATGTTTTTAACACCAAAAGTAAAACTAATCCCCATACTTTCAAATGGCATGAAAGGCAGGGCAAACTTAAAAGTTAGTAATGTGGCAAACATGGTAACAATGCCAAAACTGATGGTTGCTAATAGTTTGCCTGTTAATAAATGAGAACGTTTAATTGGATTCAGTAACAAGGACTCCAATGAGTTTCGTTCTTTTTCTCCTGCCATTGTGTCAATGGCAAGATACATACTGCCCATAAACAACCCCATGATTAAAAAATAGGGTAAAAAGGCTAGCGCTTTTGCTCCTTTTGATTCTGCGGTTGAGACATCATGGTCCTCGATAGTCACCGCTTGCAATAGTGAAGGGCTTATTCCACGCAATTGCAAGCGTGTCATTCCTATGGTGCGTGAATAGCCCTTTATTAAGGCTTTAATACGCTCTTGTGTAATATTTGTTGCTCCTTTTGCAGTGGCATCATAATAAAGCTGTATTACTGCAGGCAGACCAGATTCAAACTTTTTAGGAAAATCAGAGGGGATAACTAAGATTGCTTCTTTATCTTTATTCAGTATGGCTTTTTTGGCATTACCAGAAAACTCAACGACCTTAGCACCTTGTGATTGAACAAAAGTAATGAAGCTCTTAGCATTGTTCATTCCATCAACATGCAGCTCCAACTGCTTCTCTGATTTATCTTTCATCATGCCACTAACTGCATTCATCATAACTACCAGTAAAACTGGACCGAAAATAGCCCCCATGAAAATTGAGGACATGACCGTTTTTTTATCACGAATATTGTCTTTTATTTCTTTGAACATAACGGTTAGTATTTGCTTATTCATGGCCTTCTCCATTGGTAACAATATACACAAAAGCATCTTCTAGATTATCTTTTCCCGTTTGTTGTTGCAGTTCTAGTTGAGTGCCTTTGGCAGTAATTGTACCATCATTGACAATTAGAATTTCATCACTCACAGCTGCCACTTCTTGCATCACATGGGATGAGAATAAAATGCATTTACCCCGTTGCTTTTCTTTATTAAGAAAACGTCTGACACCGCGCGTACTCATAACATCTAATCCATTTGTTGGCTCATCAAGGATTATGTTTTGTGGATCATGAACCAAGGCTCGAGCAATAGCGACTTTGACGCGTTGCCCTTGAGAAAAGCCATCGGTTTTACGGTCAATAAACTCCTGCATACGTAAATCTTCCACTAATGAATCTGTACGGCTTCTAATATCTGCATCATTCATTCCATGTAGCTTGCCAAAATATTCAATATTTTCTCGTGCTGTTAAGCGCTTGTACAATCCACGTGTATCAGGTAAAACACCCAAGAGTTTACGTGCCTTTTCTGGCTCCTCTTTGGGGTTGATACCATCAATTAATATCTCGCCTGTTTGTGGAGTGATTAATGCATAAATCATACGTAGTGTTGTTGTTTTGCCTGCGCCATTGGCACCCAACAGAGCGGTGACCTGGGAATCAGGTGCGGTAAAAGTAATTTCTTTTACGGCTTTAACATCGCCAAAACTCTTACTTACTGTTTTTACTTCTATCATTGTTTTGGCCCCATCATGTTAATAAAAAATGGCTCATAATTAAAATCATTCAAGCATTCTGTTTTCAGTTCATCCTCTGGGTCTTCAATGAATTGTGTGATAATTTTTGGCATACAGCCTTGTGGAAAAACATTGTGCCCTTGCCCTTTTGCAACAAGGTGTTGAGCATTGGATAAAGTTTCCATGGTTAATTCGGCAAACTCAGGAGGCGTGACTGGGTCAAGTTCTCCTGATAATAACAAGATTGGTAAATCAGAAACCACCGCTTCTTTAAAACTGGCATCACTATTGACATGAGGCCAAACATCACAACTTTTTTGAGTTTTGGCTAAAAAATCTTTACCAAAAATATTATTATCGCTGGCAGAATTTATTGTATAAAAAGGCACATCTTCACCACAAACAATAGAAAGTTCAACATTACTCATGCCTTCTTGAAGCAATATTGCTATGGTGCTTGCCTGTGCTGCCAAAGTTTCGTATTGACCATGATTGGCTTTTGAAATCATTAAAGGTAAAAGTGCCATTGTTTTTGACGAATAAGAAAACATTCTGATGGCGATGCCCAGAGACTGTTTTGTTAAAGTAACCTCTTCGTAATCACCTGTCATATAATTTTGCAATTTTATGATGGGCTTATCTGCCTCAACTTTTTCAAAAAGTTGCCACATCTGTTGTTCTACATCACCAAAGGCTTCATGACATGCTTCTTGTTTTTCACATTGTTCAAACTGTTTTCGCAATGCATTAATCAGGTTTTTTTCATGTGATTGAGCCAAAGGCTCTTGCTGTGGAACAACACCGTCGAGAATAACCGAACGAATAGCCTCTGGAAACATTTTGACATAGGTTAGGGCTTTACGAGTACCATAGGAAACACCTAGTAAATTCCATTGGGGAATCTCCAGTGTCTTTCTGACTTCTTCTAAATCTTTAATGGACTCAGGCGTGGTGTAAAACCGCGTATCCGCATCGAGTTTATCAACACATTCCATTAATGCAGGCAAGTATAATGACTCATCTTCTAACAACTTTTCTTGCAGGGATTCATCAAATTCACATTTCAATGGGTTGGAATGACCTGTCCCACGTTGATCGACAAGAACGACATCGCGGTCTTTTAATATACCACGAAAAGCATGCGCAGTTGCTGGATAGGATTCAACAGCCGATTGACCTGGGCCACCTGCCAACATAATAACAGCATCTGGCTTTTTCTTAATTGACTTGCTGCGAATAATCGCAATGTTCAAGTCAATCATGCGAGATGGGCTTTCACGATTCTCTGCAACTGATAAGGTACCACACTCTGCTTTTATTTTATTGATACTGTTTACAGGACCAATTCGACATTCTGCTAATTCAATGGCGCAGACCTGCATACCAAAAAAAACAGTGCTAATTGCAATAGCTAATTTAATTTTTTTCATTTTCCCCTTACTTGGATTTTCACTCAGGGATATTATGCCAAATTTAAACAAACAAGACAGTGCTATTAGTCACTATTTAGCACATGTGCTAAAATCATTAAATTTAATAACAGTTTAATGGCATATAGTATTCGATATTTTCTACTGATTAGTTTTTTTATAAGTCTTAGCTCATGCAATAGTCAAAAAGAGGTTGCCAATATTGCTGTTGCCAGTAATTTTGAAAAAACATTAAAAGTCATTGTCAAACGCTTTAAAAAAAAGCACCCCGAAAGTAATGTTAATATTATATCTGGTGCATCAGGAGTGCTCACCAATCAGATTTTAAATAAGGCGCCATTTGATTTGTTTTTGTCTGCGGATATTAAAAAGCCACAAATTATTTATAATAAAACACCCTCATTAATCAAACCAGTTGTTTATGCAGTAGGGCAATTGGCTTTGTGGATACCTGAGAGTAAGGAACGTAATCGTTGTATTAATGTATTGAGCAAGGTTGAAACTTTGGTTATAGCTAACCCCAAAACTGCACCATATGGAGCAGTTTCAGAAAAGATACTAAGTAAGCATTCGATTAATATTGAAAAAACCATTCATGCTGCCAACATAGCTCAGTCTTTCCTCTATACAAAAAACAAGTTTGCCGAGGCCGGTTTTGTTGCCTACTCAATGCTTAAAGGAAATGGTGAAGGCTGCCAACAAATTTTTCAACACCGAGAATTGAGTCAGTCAATGATATTACTAGATGAAAAAGCCAAAGATATTTATCATTTTATATTATCTGAAGAAATTCAAAAACTCATTGAAGAATCAGGCTATAATACAATGACTTCAAAAGTGTTGGTTACTACTAAAATTAAGAAATGATATCCGTTGATTTAACCTCTTTATGGCTTAGTTTTAAACTAGCCACAATAACTGTAATTATACTGCTTATTATTGGTATACCCTTGGCAAAATGGTTGGCATTTTCAAAACATAAATCAGTGCCATTTGTGACATCCGTTGTTGTTTTGCCTTTAGTATTACCGCCAACTGTCTTGGGTTTTTATTTATTGAGTGTCATGCGAAATGACTCATGGGTGGGTTCTTTATTTATTAAATTAACCGATTCACAACTTATCTTTAGCTTTACTGGGCTGGTCATTGCATCTGTCGTTTATTCCTTACCTTTTGTGGTACAACCTATGGTCAACACCTTTAATAATATTGGTGAAGATACGGTTAAAACAGCACAATCCATTGGTGCTGACAAACGCACAATCTTTTGGAAAATCATCCTGCCTTTATCAAAAAAAGGTGTTATCTCGGCATCCATATTGGGTTTTGTACACACACTTGGGGAGTTTGGCGTAGTGTTAATGGTGGGCGGCAATATCCCCAGTCAAACCCGTGTGGTTTCAATTGAGATATTTAATCATGTAGAAAATATGGAATTGCAACAAGCCAATCAACTATCGTTAATACTACTAGTTATTTCATTCGCTGTTATTTTTTGGATGAACTTTAACAACAAACATTCACAAGTGCTGGTATGAAAATCGCCATCTCCTCAAAACGTCCTTACTATAACTATCAGATTCAAACAGCAGACAGAGGTATTGTTGGCATTTATGGAATCTCAGGCAGTGGAAAATCTAGTTTGCTTGATGCCATTGCAGGTTATCAAAGTGGTAATCAAGGCTATATTGAGTTTAATAATAAAAAACTCACAGGCATTACTAAATGCAGCTATATGAATCAACATCCCATACTCTTCCCGCACTGGAGTGTAGAAGAAAATCTTGATTTTGCACTAACTCACGGGACTCAAAATAAAAACAACAGAGACCTGTTGTTACAACAACTTGATTGCACAAAACTAATGCAGATGTATCCCTGTCAACTTTCAGGTGGAGAAAAACAGCGCATCGCTTTTGTACGTGCATTATTGCAAATTGAAGAGGGTAGTTTAGTTATGCTTGATGAGCCTTTTTCTGCATTAGACCCCAAAATGCGAAAAACAGCGCTTGATTTACTTAAGCAATATAAAAAAACATGCTTGATTTTACTCGTAACACATGAAATTTCAGAACTGTATCGGTTTGCGGATGAGCTAATATTTTTAAAAGAAGGTGTTGTCAGCTACCAAAACAATATTGCAAAGGCAATGTCTAGCAATCATCAATCACTACCGATTGCCAGCAAAGTTACGATAGAACATCAACAGCTAATTGTTTATGCCGAAGATGTCAGTATCTGGCTTAAGAAAAACAATGAGTCAAGTGTTTCTTATCAACTAGAAACCTGCATTGTTGATATTCAAAGCAATGCAAAAGTTACTATAGTTAAGTTACAGTATACAGACAATGATAATGAACAGTTTATTTATGCCCGACTAATGAACAATTCAATCACAAGACTTGATTTAGTCATAGGCAAGAAAGTGATTGCTTGCTTTAAGTGTTCAAATTTTTCTGATTAACTATTTTATTACAAATGCCGCTTTCTTTTTACGCACCGGTGGTGAAACGTATTTTTCACGTCTGATTTGCGACACTGGCATTCCAGCTTCTTTGAGTAACCCAAAAGCATCATCTACCATCGCTGGATTTCCACACAAATAGACCACATCATTTTCGGCATCAAATTTCACCATTTCAAGATAGCTTTGTACATGTCCTTCAAGGTCAAAGTCCGAAGGATTCTCTAACTTTACTCGACTCAAACAGCTGACATAATGATAATCATCTATTTCTTTGGCATTTTTGCGAAACTCATTGGCATACAATAATCCTGACTCATCACGTGCTCCCATGATGATAAAAACCTCGGCATTATCATTTTCTATTCGCATCATTAGTTCATTAGTCATAGCACGATAAGGCGTAACACCCGTACCAGTAGCTACCAAAAAATAACGCTTAAATTTATCATCGGTTAAACAAAATCGCCCATAAGGGGCGCTGGCTTGTATCACGTCACCAATTTTCATGGCTGATAAGCCAACTGTTGCCAATCCACCTTTGACCCAAGAAACAGCTAATTCTATTGTGTTAATTGTACCACCGTTACTGTTTAAAGTATTTGCCACTGAATAACTGCGAAATACTTGGGTGTAGCCTTGTCACAATGTAATATCATTTTAAATTAACCCCGTATCTATTTATCTTATCCCAAAACTGCTCCCACCGATTGCCTGACTGAACCAGAGCCCTTAATGTTAAAACAATGTGAGCCC
>Ga0256834_1000119_pt1 | contig 51975 bp, 54 predicted proteins | sample 4281140metaG_FD_190536 | JGI IMG/M metagenome (GOLD analysis project Ga0256834, IMG submission 190536) | Hydrothermal vent microbial communities from East Pacific Rise, Pacific Ocean - 4281-140 | ecosystem: Environmental > Aquatic > Marine > Hydrothermal vents | place: Pacific Ocean: East...
CCAGACCAACCTGGCACACTAACATTATCAGCATGCGTCGTCACTTCTTTCCCTTTAGCTACTTCACTTCTAATCTTAGATATTATATCAGAACTTAGATTGAGGTTTTTAAATAGCGGGCTCTATGTTGTTTTGATTTTATCTTAGAGGGATATATGGAGCCTTAGATGGCTCCTTGGGTTAGTTGTTGGCTACGATATCTATGATATTTTGTACAACAGATGAGTCTTCAAGGGTTGATATATCTTGAGTGATTTTTTCACCTTTGGCAATTGACTTTAAGATTCTTCTCATGATCTTTCCTGAGCGTGTTTTAGGTAGAGCTTCTACAAATACTATGTCATCACAAGTAGCAAATGCGCCTATCTCTTGCTTTAAGATAGTATTGATTTTTAGCTTCTCATCTTCTGCTCTGCTCTGCTTTAAAACAACAAAAGCAAAGAGAGACTCTCCTTTTATCTCATGAGCTCTTCCAACAGCTGCTACCTCTGCTACTTTATCAGATTTATTAATAGCAGCTTCAATTTCAGCGGTGCCAAGACGGTGACCTGAAACATTAACTACATCATCTACACGCCCTGTAATTGTAATGTATCCATCTTCATCATAAACAGCTCCATCGCCAGTAAAGTAGACACTTTTACCATCTTTGATAATATCGCTAAAATATGATGAGATAAACCTATCATCATCACCCCAAACACCGCGAATCATTGATGGCCAAGGCTTAACTATACATAGCTTACCGCCCTGGTTGGTTGCACATCTATTGCCACTCTCATCTAGTATCTGCGCATCTATGCCTGGCAGTGGCAGTGTGGCACACCCTGGCTTGATAGGTGTAGCACCTGGTAGTGGAGAGATAACATGCCCACCCGTCTCTGTCTGCCAGTATGTATCGACTATGCTGCATCTACTTCCTCCAACAACCTCATAATACCACTTCCAAGCAGGTGGATCTATAGGCTCTCCTACTGTTCCTAGTACTTTTAGTGAGCTAAGGTCATATTTGGCTGGTTCAGACTCTCCTACTTTATGTAACATTCTAATGGCAGTTGGAGCTGTATAGAACTGGTTTACTCTATGTTTTTGTACAATACTCCAAGCGCGTCCAGCATCTGGGTATGTTGGCACACCCTCAAACATTAAAGTTGTTGCGCCCATGGCTAAAGGTCCGTATATGATATATGTGTGTCCAGTAATCCAGCCTATATCTGCTGTGCACCAAAAGGTATCATTATCTTTAACATCAAAGACCCACTCCATGGTCATCTGCGCCCAGAGTATGTAGCCAGCTGAGCTATGCTTAACACCCTTAGGCTTGCCAGTTGAACCTGATGTATAGAGTAGAAATAGTGGATCTTCACTCTGCATAGCTTCTGCTTCGCACTCGCTACTTATGTTGTCTATGAGGTCATTGTAGATAGTATCCCTACCCTCTACTATCTCAATTGGCTCAAAATTTCGCTTAACAACACACACATTTTTAACACTCAAACAACCCATCTGTAAGGCTTTGTCTACAGCAGGTTTAAGCATGTATGGCTTGCCTTTACGAAAGGCTCCATCTGCAGTAATAATCAAAGATGCCTCTGTATCTTCAATACGGTCTCTTAGTGCTTCAGCCGAAAACCCACCAAAAACTACTGAGTGTATAGCTCCAACTCTAGCACAAGCCAACATAGCAAAAGCAGCCTCTGGTATCATTGGCATGTAGATGATAACACGATCACCTTTTTGTATACCATACTTGTCCTTGATAAGATTTGCCATCTTATTGACACCGCGATATAGCTCTAGATATGTGATAGCCCTACTCTCGCCATTATCTGCTTCAAACAAGATAGCTGTTTTGTTTTTAGAGTGCTTAAGGTGTCTGTCTATACACTGTTCTGAGACATTGAGCTCTCCTTCGTCAAACCATCTATAAAAAGGGGCTTTGCTCTCATCTAGCACGCTAGTAAAAGGTCTTCTCCATGAGAGTTTTTCAAGAGCCATTTTGCCCCAAAAACCCTCGTAGTCATCTTCTGAGCTCTGAACAAGTGCTCTATACTCATCCATACTCTTAACTCTAGCATTTTTTGCAAACTCTGGATTTGGTTGATAAACCTCTTTTTTTTCGCTCATGATACTACTCCACATAAAAATATTGGAGTATGTTATCACACAAAGATTAAACCATGATTTATTTTACAGGTAATATTGAGTAGTAAGTTACCCTATTGCGACCTTCGCGCTTTGAGACATATAGTGCCTCATCAGCTTCTTGGAAGATATCATGATAGGAGGTATGAGTGCTTCTTAATCTACTAACTCCAATGCTTGCTGTAACATGAATAAGAGAGTCGTTAAACCTAACAGGCTTTGAAGCTATAAAATCTACAATCTTTTGCGCAATTTTCGAGACTTCATCTTCTGGTGTTTGTGGCAATATAACAACAAGCTCTTCTCCACCATAACGACCTATAAAATCTGTCTCTCTTAAACTACTTTTAATACGCATACTCACCTCTTTTAAGACCTCATCACCAGCTAAATGACCATATGTGTCATTGATTTTTTTAAAGTGATCTAGATCTATAAGTAGTATATATATCTGGCTTTTGTATCGTCTAGCTCTTTTAAATTCGATCTCAAGCATCTCTTCAAGGTATCTACGATTCCATAGATTTGTCAAAGAGTCTATCTTGCTCATAAGCTCTATCTCTTTTGTTCGCTCTTGAACCAACAAGCGTAACTTTTCTTGCTCATTTTTTGAACGCTGTATTGCAGATCTATATATAATAGTTGCCATTATAAGTGCAAAAAGCATGGTAATAATATTGTTAATAATAGAGTTACGCTTTAGTGCTTTTTTATTTTTAGCAAATACAGTTGCATCAACAAGTAACGATAGGTGTCCATTGGCTATCTTAGAGAATTCAATCTGATCAGTAACGATACGATATATCATATCATCACCAACCTCTATAAGCTCAGAGTCTTGTAGTGCAAGTTTGTCAAAGATGCGCCCTTGCATATTTGGATCACTGCTAACAATCACCCTACCTCGATCATCAATAACAGATATCTCAAGAATATTCTCCGCTGTTTCGACATAATTGAATAAAAAATCATGAAGATTGATACTCTCAAAAATAGAGATAGTGTTATAGATAGAGCCCTCTATGGCTTTTAATAGATTTAGTATATCAACCTGTCGGCGCGTTAGAGCAAAATCCTTATTTACCTCACTCACAACACTATATTCTGAGATATCTATAGAGAAATCAATGATACCTATAAGATCATTGTTTCTATATAGCGGATAATATATCGCCATCACAGGCACATAGTCATGCTCTTCAAAAAAGAATTCACCAAGAGGCATGTCTCCTTGCATGGTCATAACAAAGCTTTGAGACCTGCTAATCTTGCCTATCTCCTGCTCAAACATAGAGTTGCGAATAACTCCACTAGAGTCTAAGTAGCGAAACTCAAAAATCTCAAGATCTAGTGATATTTGACTTACTAGCTGTTGTATATTGATAGTCTCTTTGATATCATAAAACTTTTTTATAGCAGCAGAGATAGAGCTTACGATGTCGCCTGAGTCACTCTTCATCTGCTCAAGTAGTAGATTTTTTTGTGAGTAGTAGTTGTGCCAAGAGAGAGCTGATAGCGACAAAACCAGCACAATAAGCAGTATAGTTATGTCATGTTTTTTAAAAAGCCCAACAAAGAGCTTCATGGGGCCTCAATCTTAGGTTTTATTTTTCTAGGGTCAGCGCGTTTGTATTGATTGTAGGCTGTATGAAAGTTATCATAAGATCTATTCCAGCGTTTAGTATGACAACTCTTACACATCTTTTCTATGCGTTTTGGATTGTCAGTACCTGCTAAAAATCCTCCTCCTACACGCCTCTTTTTTGCTATTTTAATATGTTGGCTTCCTGGTCCATGACACCCTTCACACTGTACATTTGCAAGTCTTGGAGTCTGCTCAATACTAACAAATCCACTCTCCACACCAAAGCCTGTTGAGTGACACACAAGACACTTTGGGTTACCTGCTTGTTTGCTATCAAATAGAGACTTCATAGCAGAATCATGTGGATCTTTTTTTCTACCAAGAAAGAAATTGCGATGACAAAAACGACACTTGTTGCTACCTACATATGTATAGAGCTTTGAGTTAAAAGCCTCTTTATACAGAGTCTCACCAAGTGCATTTTTAAGTGGAATCTCTACAATGCTCTCACTCTGCTGAGCATCTACTCTTGTCTGTGCAAACAAAGAGGTGCCTACCAATACAGACACTATAAACATCAACATGATAGAGCGCTTAAAATCCAAAAATATGCCTACTTTTATTGTATTTGAATAGAGATTATATCATAGTGAGTATTAACTCAAGATTATTTTTATATAGAAGATCTTATAGTGCAATAAATCAATCAAATTTGACTATAATATCAAAAAAGATCTATCTATATCTCAAAGGTTTGCCGTGAAATTATCTGTTGCTCTTGATCTATCTACAAAGATTGAAAACTTACAACTTGTCAAAAAACTCTCAACATACCCAATATGGTTCAAGGTTGGTCTAAGATCATATATTCGCGATGGCAAAGGGCTGCTAGAGGAGATAAAGCAGATTAATCCTGATGCAAAAATATTTCTTGACCTTAAGCTCTACGACATACCAAACACTATGGCTGATGCTGCAGAGTCCATCGCAGATCTTGGAGTAGATATGTTTAACATACATGCCTCTGCTGGAGTAGCTGCTATGAGTGAAGTGATGGGTAGGCTCAACAGCAGAGAGTCGCGTCCGCTAGTGTTGGCTGTTACTGCATTGACATCATTTGATCAAGATGGGTTCTACTCCATCTACCACACAGACATACAGACAAAAGCTAAGCAGTTTGCCAAAGATGCACATCTAGCTGGATTAGATGGTGTTGTATGTAGCGCATATGAGAGCATACTCATCAAAGAGTCTACATCAAAAAGCTTCATTACACTCACACCAGGTATCCGTCTAGATGGCAAAGATAGTGGTGACCAAAAGCGCGTAGCTACTCCAGATATGGCAAAAGATGCACTTGTAGATTTTATAGTAGTGGGTCGACCTATCTACAATTCTCACTCTCCATCAGCAGTCGTTGAGCAAATTTTACAATCTTTGTAGCCGTTTAAGCTCTATATTATTTCAATCTGTCTATAATCTCAATTCAATTTTTATTCAAGGATAGGTGGGTGAGTTGGCTGAAACCACATCCCTGCTAAGGATGCGTACTGGTAACGGTACCGAGGGTTCGAATCCCTCCCTGTCCGCCATATATTCCGGATTAGCTCAGCGGTAGAGTAGATGACTGTTAATCATTTGGTCACTGGTTCGAATCCAGTATCCGGAGCCACTTCTAACAAATACCCTATTTATTTAACACTTAAACACTTTTTAACACTTAAATTTGCCACCATAGACAAAAGAACATAGATTAAAAATAGGTAAAACCCTACCAGTAGTTCAGCGCTACTAGTTGCACTACCATCTGCTGTGAGATAGGTAAGAAGTATTGCCAATACAAAAACATCTACCATTGACCACTTACCAAGTAGCTCAAATAGATAGACTATCTTTCTAGCAGCACCATTTTGTACAAAAAGTGATATAGCTAGTAGTAGAGTTATCTTAACGATAGGAATGATGACACTAAAAAGAGCGATTACGCTAGCAACAATTAGCTCACCATCGTCATATAGCTTCTCTATAGACCCCAATAGTGAGTACGAGTGCCATGAGAGTACAACCTTGCCTAACATGGCAGTATCAGCCCAGACGCTCACTATCATTAAAGGAGCAAAAAGTGCAAAACCCAATGAGATTCCACTAAGCACAGAGAGATAGATTGCCACAAAGCTTCGATCTAAAAATAGAACTAGAGCCATTGATGCTATGATAAGTAAAGAGTAGATAAGTAGATATGTTTGAGCGCTATTTTTAGAGGCTACTTGCTGCTCTTGTAGTTTTTTATTGTACTCTCTCTTCTCATCTTTAATCTCTATGCCAAGCGCCTGAGTAAATAGACTCTTAATGCTACTTTGAATCTGCTCCTCTGGCTCTATGGGTTTGTTTAGCTCTTCTGAGATAGACTCATATGTTTTTGCACTCTCATAGCTCTTAAATCCTAAAAAAATCAGTGCGCTACAGAGCACCAACATAAGTACAATAGCAGATAATCTTCTCATAACTAACCTCTTAAGAGTCTCTCTAGACTCTGTTGTGCGGATCTACCCTCTAAGATCTCATATACCTCTGTAGCTATAGGTAGATATATCTCACGCTCTTGGGAGATCTTGTGTAGCGCGTATGTTGTTGCTATGCCCTCTGCTACTTCACCTAGCTCCTGCTCAATCTCAACAAGCGACTTCCCAAGCGCTAGAGCCAATCCCGCTCTAAAGTTTCGTGACATAGTTGAGCTGGCGGTTAAAAAAAGATCACCAGCTCCGCTAAGCCCTAAAAAAGTCTCATCTTCTGCTCCATACATCTTACCAAAGCGTCTCATCTCAACTAAGCCTCTAGATATAAGTGCAGCAGCCGCATTATTACCAAGCCTTAATCCAGAGCAGACACCAGAAGCTATAGCTATAACATTTTTGTATGCTCCGCAAACTTCAACACCAGCAATATCTCTATCTGTGTAGACTCTCATAAATGGTGCAAAGGCATCACTAAACTCTTGTGCACATAGATCAGATCTACTACTAACAACAACAGCAGTTGGAAGTGAACTCATAACTTCAGTAGCAAATGATGGACCTGATAAAAAAGCTAAGTTATCATCTGGTACATATGGGGCAAAAACCTCATCTAAAAAACGCCCAGAAGATGCTTCTATCCCTTTAGATGCTACTAAAATCTTCTGATTTTTAAAGATAAAGTTATCCTCAAGCCAGCTACCTATATGTTGAGCGCTCATGGCAATTACAATATATTCAAGATCCAATATCTGCTCAACACTAACAAAATTTGCTACATTGCGTACTCTTCTTGATGTTATTAGAACATCATTTTTGAACGATAGAGAAAAAGCTAAAGCTTCACCCCATTTTCCAGCCCCTACTACACCAATACGCTTCATCTTATCTGCTCCAGATCACTTTGATTAGCTATAAGTATGAGTGTATCATTTTCACAAAGCAGATAGCTATCTATCTCAACCACAAATAGCTGCTCTGATCTCTCATGTCTGATTACACCTAACACAATCACTCCATCAAGCTCTAACCTGCAAAGATCAGAACCTAAAAGCTTAGACTCTCCGCTGATACTAACTTGCGCTACTTGTAGCGAATCACTACTATCTAGTATCTTCTCAAAAAAACATGATAGCGCAGGGTATTCAAGCAGATGCACTATGGTATTTGCAGCACTCTGTATCTGCGCAACTACTATGGAAGCTCCCGCTAAACGCAACTTTAGTGCATTTTCAGCTGTTGTTGCTAGAGCAATGATATGTGCATTATCACCCAATAGATCGCGTAATGATAAAGATAGAAAAAGATTTTTGGCCTCATCATCAATGGTACATAAAAATCTGCATCTTTTTATGTCTAACTCTCTTAAGAAGTCAAAATTACTATCGACTTCAACTCTATAGATCTCAAGCTCTTCACTAGTTGCGCTTTGAAACTCATCATCACTAAAGCAGTATATACAGATCGCCTCACCCTGCTCTCTCATAGTAGACACAATCTCCTTAGAGAGCTCGTTGTAGCCAAATATAACTATAGTTGCACTCAAGCTAGACTCCTTTGAAGATCTTCTATAATAAGCGTATGTGCTATGATAACAACTCTAGATCCAATCTCTATCTCAAGATCTCTATCTGGGTTAAAAATAAACCTACCTCTACGATAGACTCCAACTACAATAACAGAGTGTCTACTCTGCTCTATCTGTGCTAAAACAGTGCTTGAGGTTGCCACAATCTCACCAGCAGTGATCTTAGAGTCTACAACTCTTAGGCTATGCAACATCTCATAAGCTTGGGGGTTAGTACTATGCTTATGAGAGAGTTGTGCTAAAAGCTCCTCTGTATAGACAACACGATCAGAGCCTGCTAGAAGAAGTTTTTTTCTATTTCGCTTCTCTTTAAGTATGCTAAGTGTGTTAAGTTTAGTTGATAAAGATCTGATAGTAAGAGCCGTATAAACATTCTCTACATCACTATCTGCTAGAAGCAGTGCGGAGCTAGTACGCTCAAGCAGATCTACACCAAGCATATCGTATGTCAGAAGCGATGAGGCACTAAGCTCTAGTACTAAATGATCGTCTATGCGTGCCATTGAAGCTCTTTGAGCATTATCTTCTAAGATCAAAACAGACCTTTTTAGTTTTCTTAACTCATCTGCACACTGAGCAGATAGTAGCGTGTATCCACATATCAGATATAGATTTTGTAATTTTTTAGCTTTTTGTAGCACTCTTGTTTGACGGATATCATCTAGTTTTTGTGTAAATGCGGAGACAACAATAGAGGTAGCAAATGCCAAAACAGCTACTCCAGCCATAATAACCACCATAGCCACAACTCTACCAGCACTAGAGATAGGTGCTACATCGCCATATCCAACTGTAGACATTGTAACAATCGACCAATAAAAAGCATCAAAGAGTGTTCTTATGGAGCCATTTGGATTGCGTGCTTCCATGGTATAGATAATGATAGATGATACAAATACTATAAGACCTACAAATGTTAAAAGTGTATATAGCTCAAACTTTTTTGTTGACAATATCTGTGCAAAATGGTGCATATTTTGTGTATAGTGAAAAAGCTTTAATATTCGAAATACAACAAAAAGCCTTAGAGCCCTAAGTGCATGGAAAAATGGCAATATAGCTAAAAGATCTATGATTGCTGTTGGAGTTATCATATACTTAAGCTTTGAGAGCACAATCTCCACAATAGCCACATGGAGTCTAAACGGTCGCTTCAAAAGAGCATCTCTTCTATAGGAGTCTATAAGTATCTTAGAGCTGTCGCTACATAGCCATAGACGCAATAGATACTCAATAGCAAAGATAATCGTAATGATAATATTGTTCAAAAACTCTAGTGTTGGGTTTGGGTTATTGGTGACATCATAAACTAGTATGCCAACGCTTATGAGTATCAGCACTATCATGCCAACATCAAAATACTTTTTATATCTATATGTATTGTTGTTTAGTAAGTTGTGGAAAAATAGTTTGTAGTTTGTATACTTATCTGAAGAGCCTAGTCTATATGCTAATGATACTACAAAAGGCTCTTTGCTCATCAGAGTTCACGCTTTAGTATCTCATTAACACTCTGAGGATTTGCGCTACCTTTACTAGCTTTCATAACTTGCCCAACAAAAAATCCAAAGAGCTTATCTTTGCCAGCTCGATACTGCTCAACTTTATCCTGATTGGCACTCAATACATCATTGACAATTGCCTCAATGGCTGAACTGTCACTGATCTGCTTAAGACCTAGCTTATCTATGGCTTCATCTACACCTATCTTACTAGAACAGAGATGATCTAACACCTCTTTTGCTGCCTTTGCACTAATGGTTTTGTCTTCTATGCGCTTAACAAGCAGAGCCAATTTAGGTGCATCTACTAACGACTCTTCTAGACTACTATCTAACCTTCCTTGAAGCTCAACACTAAGCCATACGCACGACATCTTAGCACCAGCTCCATCTTCAACCATGCTCTCAAAATAGTTTGCCATATAAAGATCAGATGTTAAAACTGAAGCATCGTACGGGCTCAATCCAAGCTCATCTATAAATCTAGCTCTTTTAGCATCTGGTAGCTCTGGTATCTCAATTGCACTCTCATACATCTCATCATCAACCACTACTTTAAGCAGGTCAGGCTCAAGGAAGTAGCGATAATCTGCTGAATCCTCTTTGCCACGCATAGACCTTGTCACCTGAGCAGCCTGATCAAAAAGCCTTGTCTCTTGAACAATCACCTCATCATACACACCATCTTCCCAAGCATCTATCTGTCGCTCAACCTCTATCTCTATAGCTTTTGTGATAAACTTAAAGCTGTTGATATTTTTAATCTCAACTCTTGTATAGAGCTTATCATCACCCTTTGGACGGATGGAGACATTGACATCTACTCTAAAAGAGCCCTCTTGCATGTTGGCATCACTTATGTCAAGATAGCGTACTATGGAGTGTAGTTTCTTAAGATAGAGAGTAACCTCTTCTGTGCTTCTCATATCAGGCTCTGAGACTATCTCTAGCAGAGGCGTACCAGCACGATTTAGATCAACCTTTGAGCGTGAATCATCATGTATATTTTTACCTGCATCTGCCTCTATGTGCGCACGATTAATGCGGATAATTTTTGAGTCTGCGTCTTTAGGCTCTATCTCCAATCTACCATGCTCTACAATGGGCGTATAGAGCTGCGTAATCTGATAAGCGCTTGGGCTATCTGGATAGAAGTAACTTTTACGATCAAAGTGGCTCACTCTATTGATAGTAGCATCTACGGCGGTTCCAAATGAGACCGCTTTATGTAAAACTGATCTGTTAAATCGTGGTAATGCTCCTGGTAGAGCCAAACATACTGGGCAGGTGTTAAGATTTGCTCTTTGATCAAAACTGGTCGCACATGAACAAAAGAGCTTTGTCTGCGTATTGAGTTGAGTATGAACCTCTAAGCCTATAACTGTCTCAAACATTAAAATCCTTATCAAAATATCGAATTGATGCAAATCCATCTGCACCAGCTAAGCGCACCTGATCAACATGCTGTTGTGTCACTATGCCACCAAGTGCTATAATCTTTATTGGCATTGTAGCAACTATCTCATTTAAACTCTCTAAACCCAACGGCTTTGTCTTGTTTGGTGAGTAGAAAATCGGGCTATATGTTACAGCATCTGCTCCGCAACTAACAGCTAACTCCACCTGCTCTTTAGTGTGCGTGCTTACAACTGTAAATAGACCCAAACTCTTAGCTCTACCAATCTGCTCAAACTGCAAAGATGTAAGGTGTACACCAAAAGCCTCTATGTCCTTAGCAAGATCTATGTTTTGATGCACCATTACTCTCACTAAGTCTCCTATAGACTTTAGCACATAAGCGTACCTATCATACTCCTCAAACCCTTTATCACGATAGAGTAGATAGTCTGGTTGAGAGTCTGACACTCTAGCTACAATAACTCTATAAAACTCGTCTAAATCAGTAGCACCACACCTTCCATCTGTGATCATATATGAGAAAAATCTACTCCGATCGTTTAAGCTGCTCATCAATACTCTCTAAAACCCTACATAGATCATCATGACTCTTAGAGTGCTTCTTATACATGCCCAAAGTCTCCAGTATCAAGATAGTCAACATAACAGCAAATATATAGATAGCACAGATAAATAAAGAGAGAGTTATAGAGGAGCTTAGATAGAACATAAACTTGAAGAGAATAGCTGAGCCAAGCACCAATAGCGCCCAAGCAAAGCCTACCATAAAACTTAAAATAGTATTGAAAGTAGCACTTCTCATGGAGAATCTACCTCAATGATCGTCATCATGCAAGCAGACAGCGCCCCCAAGATATACATATGTAAGCATCATGAAGATAAATGCTTGTAAAAATGCCATAAAAGTCAATAGTGCTAGTGGGATCATAGGCGCAAACCAAGGAGCTAGCATCAATATAACCATCAAGAACATATCATCACCCTTTACATTACCAAAGAGACGGAAACTAAGAGAGATAATTCTTGAGATATGAGAGACAATCTCAATAGGAAACATAAGCCATGCCAACCACCAAACAGGTCCTAAAAAGTGTCTAAAGTACTCTATGATACCATTACGACGAATACCCTCAAAGTTGTAGTAGACAAAGACTATTAGTGCAAGAGCTAGGGTAAAATCTAAAAATGCACTAGGAGCCTCAAAGCCTGGTATGATTCCTATAAGGTTAGCAACACATATAAACAGACCAAGAGTTGCAACAAGAGGCAGATATCTACGCGCTTTTTCACGCCCCATAACATCTGCACCCATCGCCAACACACCATCAAGATATGCCTCAAATACATTCTGTGCACCTGTAGGTACAACTCTAAGATTGGCTATGGCCATCCTAACAAGTACAATCACAATAGCAGCACTAAGCAACATATGTGTCAAAAAGATAAAAGAGTGATCATGGCTAATTAGACCAAAAAAAGTAAAAAGATCGCCCACGCTGTTTCCTTGTTGTAAAAATATTGCGAAATTATACTCTCTATCACATTAAAAAAAAGTAAAGAGTGCCTCTAAAATCTCATTTGCATATAATATAGAATTTATATAGTTTTCAATATAATCTAAAAAGCACAACAAAGATAGATCCAAAAACTGCAAAGAAGAGAAAATGAGAGTGTTTGTGATAGTCGTTTTTAGTTTACTGCTAAGTGGATGCATCAACTCTAACCATAAAACCATAAGTAACACTAGAACACTAGACTCAAATACTTCATGGCAGTGGCAACTTCAAGGAGATATAAACAGCAACTACGATGTTGATCTTTATGACATTGACCTTTTTGATACCAATGAGACACTTATACGCTCTTTGAAAAGTGAGAAAAAAATCGTTATCTGCTACTTTAGCGGAGGCTCTTATGAAGAGTGGAGAGATGACAACGCTTCATTTCCTACAATAGCTCTTGGCAACGCTCTTGATGGCTGGAGTGGTGAGAAATGGCTTGATATAAGCAACAATGCACTAAAGCCTATCATGAGAGCAAGACTTGATTTAGCTGTACAAAAAGGGTGTGATGGAGTAGAGCCTGACAATATGGATGGCTACATAAACAACACAGGCTTTGCACTTAACGCTCAAGACCAACTTGAGTACAATATCTTTATGGCAAACGAAGCCAATAGTAGAGGCCTGCTTGTAGGACTTAAAAATGATCTCAATCAAGTTGTAGAGCTTGAGCCCTATTTTGACTTTAGTATCAACGAGCAGTGTCATGAATATAACGAGTGTGATCTACTTCAGCCTTTCATAGATGCTTCTAAAGCAGTTTTCAATGCAGAATATGCACAAAAATATGTTGATAATATAGATGGAGCAAGAGATCTCTTGTGTGCAGATGCAAGAGCACAAGGGCTTAGAACTCTAACTCTTCCACTTAGGCTTGATGATAGCTTTAGATTTAGCTGTAATTAGGTTTAGTTGCGTCAAGTCAAGACTCCTATCTTAAGTATCTATTAACTGCTTTTTGGATAAAATGCGGTACTATTTAGAAGGATTAGAGTAGATGATTGATGTTACAGAAATAGAGAGGATTTTACCTCACAGATACCCATTTTTACTTATTGACCGTGTAAGCGAACTCAATGAGGGTGAATCACTAACTGGATTTAAAAATATCACTATTGGTGAGCAGATATTTCAAGGGCACTTTCCAGGTCACCCTATATACCCTGGCGTAATGATACTGGAGGGGTTAGCTCAAGCTGGAGGGATTTTAGCATTTAAAAGCATGAATCTAACAGAGGAGGAGGCTGCTCAGAAGGTAGTCTATTTCATGAGTATTGATAAAGCAAAATTTAGACGCCCAGTTAGACCTGGCGATAGGCTAGAGTACAAGATTAATGTCCTAAAAAACAAGGGAACAGTCTGGGTATTTGAGGCAAAAGCCTATGTGGATGGTAAGCTATGCAGTGAAGCTGAGCTAAAAGCCATGGTTACTGACAAGTAGCTGTTATGGGCAATATATCTAAACTAGCTATCATCGAAGATGGAGCACAAATAGGAGAAGATGTCAGCATAGGTGCAAACTGTTTTATCTCTAAAGATGCAACTATAGGCAGCGGAACTGCTATAGCTCATGGTGCTTGCATATACGGTAAAACAACTATAGGAAAAAACAACAAAATTTTCTCCTATGCGGTCATAGGCTCCATACCACAAGATCTCAAATTTGATGGTGAAGATGTTGAGCTGATCATTGGTGAGAACAATACCATTAGAGAGTTTACACTCTTTAATCCAGGAACAGAGGGTGGTGGTGGTATTACACGCATAGGATCCAATAATCTCTTCATGGGCTATGTTCATCTAGGGCACGATGTTATTATAGGAGATAACTGCGTACTTGCCAATGCAGCTACCATAGCTGGTCATGTAGAGATTGGTAATTATGTAGTTATTGGTGGAGTTAGTCCTGTGCATCAATTTGTAAAAATTGGCGATTATGCAATGATCGGTGGAGCATCTGCTGTTGCTCAAGATATACCTCCATACATGCTAGCAGAAGGCAATCGTGCCAAAATCAAAGGGCTCAATCTAGCAGGTCTTAGAAGAAGACTAGATCGATCAGAGATCAATCTACTTAAGAGATCTTACAATCAACTATTTAGATCCAACAGAGCTCTCAAACAGAGTGCGCAAGAGCTACTAGATGCTCAGACGGACATGCACACAGAAAAGATATGTAAATTTATACTAGATTCAACCAGAGGCGTACCATTCAATAGGAGTAGCACATGCTAAGACAAAAGTGTAGCTTTTGTAAAACAGGCGAGAGCGCAGAAAATCCATTTATAGCAGGCAATGGTGCATTTATATGCAAAAACTGCATCTCTTCTGCATACAAGATAATATTTGGCGAGAGTACATCTGTAGAAGATAGCGACATAGAGCCTGATGAGAATGTAAACCTCATGAAACCTAAAGAGCTTAATGACTTCTTGGGTGAGTATATCATAGGACAACAGAGAGCGCGAAAAATGCTCTGTGTGGCAGTCTACAACCACTATAAAAGAATCTTTCTAAACGACACCATAGAGCATGATGATACAGAGATAAGCAAGTCAAATGTACTGCTTATAGGTCCAACAGGTAGCGGAAAGACTCTTTTAGCTCAAACTATAGCCAGAGTCCTCAATGTACCCTTAGCAATTACAGACGCTACTAGTCTTACAGAAGCTGGGTATGTTGGTGAAGATGTGGAGAATATCTTAACAAAACTCATACAAGCAGCAGATGGTGATATAAAGCGTGCTGAGCAGGGCATTATATTTATAGATGAGATAGACAAGATAGCTAGAATGAGCGAAAATCGATCTATTACACGCGATGTTTCAGGTGAAGGAGTGCAACAAGCTCTCTTAAAAATCATCGAAGGTGCAGAGGTCAATATACCGCCAAAAGGTGGGCGTAAACACCCAAATCAAGAGTTCTCTACTATCAACACAACCAATATTTTATTTATCTGCGGTGGGGCTTTTGATGGTATTGAGCAGATTGTGCAACAGAAAATTGGTAAAAATATACTAGGTTTTGGTCATGAAAAAAAGAGCACCAAAGAGAGCAAAATCCCTATGACTCTAGTTGAGCCTGATGATCTAACACACTACGGTCTTATACCAGAACTCATAGGTCGACTCCCAATCATAGCATCTCTTGATGAGGTCAGTAAAGATGACATGGTTCGTATTTTAACAGAACCAAAAAACTCTCTAGTGCGCCAATACACAAAACTCTTTGCTATTGATGATGTGAAGCTAACTTTTGAGAAAGAGTCTCTGTTAGCCATAGCTGCAAAAGCCGATGAGCGTAAAACTGGTGCAAGAGGGTTGCGTGCTATCTTAGAGGAGTCTATGATAGATATCATGTATGAGCTACCAGACCATGCTGGCTGTGAGGTTGTAATAACAGAAGAGGTGATATCTGAAGCGCAAGCTCCTATATATATTAAACAAAATAGTAAAAAAAGCGCATAAAAGGCTACATACATGTTTTTAAGTAAATTTATCGGGCTCTTCTCAAATGACCTAGCCATAGACCTAGGAACCGCAAATACTCTAGTGATCGCTAAAGGGCACGGTATTATTATCAATGAGCCGTCCGTAGTAGCTGTTAAGCTAGAAAAGAATGGTTACCCAAAGGTTTTAGCTGTTGGTCAAGAGGCAAAAGATATGGTCGGAAAGACCCATGATAAAATTCGCGCAGTTAGACCCATGAAAGATGGAGTTATCGCTGATTTTGACATGACTGAGAGAATGATCAGACGCTTCATAGAGAAGGCTCATGGCAGAACCAGCCTCATAAGTCCACGCATCATTATATGTGTGCCATATGAGCTTACACAAGTGGAGAGAAAAGCTGTAAGAGACTCTGCTATATCTGCTGGTGCTAGAGAGGTCTTTTTGATCGAAGAGCCGATGGCAGCTGCTATTGGATCAGGTATAGATATCCGTGAACCGCGTGGTAACCTAGTAGTAGATATTGGTGGAGGAACAACAGAGATTGGTGTTGTTAGTCTTGGTGGATTGGTTCTATCAAAATCTATTAGAGTTGCAGGTGACAAGATAGATAAAGCTATTGTAGACTACACTAAGCGCCAGTACAATCTACTGATCGGTGAACGCGTAGCAGAAGATGTAAAGATCAATATAGGCACTGCTATGCCACTAGAGAAGAGACTTAGTATGAGTATATCGGGCAGAAGTCAAGGTGGAGGTATGCTTAACACCATAACAATCACAAGTGAAGATGCTTATGAGGCGATGAAAGAGCCTCTAAAAGAGATTGCAGAAGCTCTTCGTGAGGTACTTGAAAAAGTACCACCTGAACTTGCAGGTGATATTGTAGATAGAGGTATCATCTTAACAGGTGGTGGTGCTTTAACGCGCGAACTTGATAAATTTTTATCAGATATTGTACAGATACCAGTCTATATTGCTGAAGAGCCGCTACTAGCGGTTGCTAAAGGTACAGGAGAGGCTCTAAATAACATAGATCTTCTACAAGAACTATTTGAAGATGAGTAGGCGTACACTACAATTTGCACTCCTATTTATCATTCTTGCCACACTTTTGGCTCTATCAAAACAGATTCAAGTACCAATCCTCGCAGCTCTTCACTCATCAGGATCAGCGTGGTTTGACATTAAAGACACTATTGCCAAAAAGTATGATGAGCATTTTGATCAAGCTAAGAGTATTGAAGAGTTAAGAGGAACCCTAAAAGAGTACACAGAATCACACTTAACAGCACATCAAATTGCAGTTGAGTTTAATGCCCTACTTCTAGAGAATAACTCCACACTCTTTGCCAACCCATCTACAGCTCTAGTTAGAGCTATATCGTATGCCAATTTTGGAGATTTCAATAAGCTATGGCTTGAGATGGATGAGTTTAATAATTCGCGTATTTATGGACTAATCTATGGTGAAAAAAGTGCTGGCATAGTGACATCTAAGAACTCCAAACCATTAGCACTACTCAACGCAGATCTAAAGTGCTCATACGCTGTCTATGTTGGTGACGATAGAGCTCCTGGTATCATCAGAGGACAAAATAGCGATAGGATGATTGTCGAATATATACCGATATGGATACCAATCTCAGTTGGTGATGAGGTAGTGACATCTGGGCTTGATGGGCTATTTTTTGATGATGTAAAGGTTGGAAAAGTAGTTGACATATCACTATCAAGAGGCTATCAACAAGCAGTAGTTGAGCCGTACTACAAAGGCAATGAGCCAAAATATTTTCATATTATCACAAAGGTCTATTGATGAAAAAAATTGTCACAATCTTTATCTTAACTTTTAGTATGTTAAAAGGTGCAGATCTATATGTGGGTGCTGGCATATACTCACAGACACAACCATACATAGGTGCAGAAAATATCAATCAACTCTCCCCTGTAATATTTTACGATAACTCACTCTTTTACATCAGATGGAGTAGAGCTGGTCTATACTTCTTAGGAGAGAGTAGCGATCAGTTTAGCTGGGGTGCATCCATTACAGCTCAGCCTCAAATCATAGGGTACTATAAAGAGAGATCTTTAACACAGATAGGCAAGAGCAGTAGTGATATGCTAGATGGTCTAGATGACAAAAAGAGTAGCTGGGAGGCTGGTCTGGCTCTAGCTGGCTCGTATGAAGATATATTTGCAGAGGTAGTAGCACTACAAGATATAGGCTCTGAATCTAACGGGCTTAAACTAAGAGCAGAGGTTGGCTTAAGCTACCAAGTCAATGAAGATCTGCTATTTGTACCAAGTGTACTTGCCATCTGGCTCTCTAAAGAGTTTAGCAACTACTACTTTTCAGTCAACGATCAAGAGGTAGATCTATCGCTAGGGCGCACCTACTACAAAGCTGATGCTGCACTAAATCTAGCAGCTCAAACATACATGAAATATAGCTTCAATAGTAGCTACCATGCTCTACTAAACATACGCGCTGACTATCTTGACTCAACCATTCAAGATAGCCCACTAGTAGATAAACACTATATATTTAGCGGACTAATATCTCTCATCTATCTTTATGAGCTCTAAGATCTACTGTGATAACTATGGATCTACTTCAGCTCTGCCCAATTAAGACCTATTTTAGCAGAGACCTTTAGAGGCACACTTAAGGTATAGGTCTGCTCCAATATAGACTTAAATATCTGCAAATACTCCTCCGCTCTACTCTGCTCCACTTCAAATATCAACTCATCATGTATCTGCAACAACATCTTAGCATCAAGACCTTGCTGCTCTATCTCTTGAAAAATTTTAATCATACTCAACTTAATAAGATCTGATGCGCTACCTTGAAAAAGAGTGTTAACTGACTCTCTCTCATATGCTGCTAGCTGCATAGCAGTTGCATGCGCAAAATCAAAATATCTTCTTCGACCAATAAGTGTCTGCACAAAGCCGCTCTCCTTAGCACCACTTACAATAGAGATAAAGTACTCTTTTATGGTTGGGAAACTCTCAAAATATCGCTCTATAATCTCTTTGGCTTCTGCTATGCTAACACCCAATGTTTGAGATAATTTTTTTGCACCCATACCATATAGCAGACCAAAATTAACTGTCTTAGCTATGGATCGTTTAAGATGGGCTTCATCTGCACCAAATAGAGCTGTTGCTGTTGCTAAGTGTATATCTTCATCATCTCTAAATGCTGCTACAAGCCTCTCATCTTGGCTAAAGTGAGCCAATAGTCTCAACTCTATCTGTGAGTAATCTAAACCCAACAGTACCCTACCCTCTGGCGCAACAAAAGCCTCTCTGATCTTAGCCCCATGTGTAGATCTTGTTGGAATGTTTTGAAGATTTGGATTTTTTGAACTTAAACGACCAGTAGCCGTACCTGTCTGCACAAATGATGTATGTATGCGATTTTGAGGATCTTTTAAGCCAAGCGCAGCTAGTGGCAACAGGTATGTTGAGTAGAGTTTATGAAGCTCTCTGTACTCTAGAAGTTTAACAACAACTTCATGCTCATCTCTTAAAGCCTGAAGAACCTTCTCGTCTGTTGAGTAGCCACTCTTTGTTTTGCGAATCACCTTAAGCTGTAGCTTCTCAAACAGTATAGCTCCTAACTGCTTAGGAGAGTTGATGTTGAACTCAGATCCACTAAGCTCATATATGCTCTTCTCTAGATCTTTAAGCTTAAGCGCAGTCTGTGATGCCAAATTGTTTAAGAGCTCACAATCAACCTCTATGCCAATCTGCTCCATCTTAAATAACACTAAAGTAAATTGAGCCTCAACATCTACTGCTAACTTAAAAAGTGTACTCTTAAGATTTGTAAAGTAGTACCTAAAAAGTTTTAGTGTTGCCCATGCATCCTCTGCAGCATACTCACAAGCTCTCTCTAGCTCTACTGTGGAGAAGTTTTCACCCTTTTTGACTATATCTTTAAAACCCAACATTGTATATGAGAGCACACTTGAGGCTAAAGCATCAAGAGCAAGTGGACTTTGAGGGTTTTTTAGCCATGCTAAGACCATGGTATCAACATAGATAGATGGTTTAAAATCTGACATAAACTTAGAGAGAAAATGTAGGTCAAATTTGAGATTATGACCTATGACTTTATGGGTAAATATCTCTCTTATACTCTCTTGAGCAGTAGCTACATCCAACTGTTTTGAGACTCCAAGATAGCCATGTGCCACAGGTACATAATAGGCCACATGCTCATCAAAGCAGAAACTAAAACCGACAAGAGAGTCACTCTGATAATCTAGCCCTGTCGTCTCAGTGTCAAAAGCGATGATGCTACCTTGATCAATACCATCTACCACCTCCCTTAGCGCATGAGTTTCAGTAATAAGAACTTTTTTAAATTTTGTAGTTTTAGGGGCTACATCTATCTTTAGTGTAAGATTTTTTGCCTCTAACTTACGAAGTATAGAGCTCATCTCATACTCTCGCAGATCATCAATTATGGGTAAAAATGGATTTTGATCACTCATCTTAAACTTCTCAAAATCGACACTATCAAATAGATCATCTTTTAGCGTAACAAGCTCTTTGGAGATGCGTGCATCATCTACACCATCTATCAATTTTTTCTGTATAGATTTAGGTGTTATGGTGTCAACATTGGCATAGATGTTCTCTAGTGTCTTATACTCACTCAAAAGTTTTTGAGCACCCACTTTACCTATCCCTTTGATACCCTTGATGTTGTCTGCACTATCACCAAGAATTGCCTGATAATCTATAAATTGCTCTGGCAAAACACCATATTTTTCAAAACACGCATCTTCATTTACTTGAGCTCTTTTTATAGCATCAACAAGCACAACTTTATCATCATCTATAAGCTGATAGAGATCCTTATCATGTGAAACAATACGCACTTTAATATCAAGCTTTTTAGCTACTTTAACCAAAGAGGCTATCATATCATCTGCCTCATATCCACTCTGTGAAACTGTACAAAAACCCATCTTTTTAATCCACTCTATAGCTACTGGCAGCTGTTCACTTAACTCTTCTGGAGGTGGTTTGCGATTTGCCTTATATAGCGGATCTATCTTATTGCGAAAAGTCTCACCCTTGCTATCTAGTGCAAAAACAATATAGTCACTAGAGTGATCTTGATGAAGTCTATCTATAAAGTTTACAAACCCTGTCAAAAGTCCTGTTGGAAAACCTTGTGCGTTTTTAAGTGGCGGTAGAGCATAAAAACTACGAAAAAAAAACCCAAATGTATCAATAATAGTAATTGTTTTAGACATCTTCTACTCTTTTTTCTTTGGATTTTATCTAAAAAGTGATTAAAGTTGGTCTCTATTGATACTGAAGCGCACCTAAGGGGTGATCGTAACAGTCACTTCTATTATCTAACTTACAACTAAGTTGGCTCATGTTAAAATCAACTACACAGAAGGAGAGATTATGCATATATACATTTTTAATACAGACATTGGAACTTTTGAGATAACAAACTATAAACACCACTCCTATTATGATCTACTACTAAATGATGAGAAACTAGGCGAATACGCTAGCGCACAAGATGCCGCTGAAGATGTCTACTCATTTAATACAAACTATATACAGTGGGATCAACTAGAAGGCAGTGCTACTAGAGTACCATCTTCATTAGCGCAGTGGCAAGAGGTAACAGCGCTTAGAGAGGATGAGCTACCTCTCTCAAATAACGAATGAGACAAAATGAGACAAAGAGCATACTTATCACAGGCTGTTCATCTGGCATAGGGTACGAGAGTGCTCTTTATCTTCACAAAGCTGGCTACATGGTTTTTGCAACTGCAAGGGAAGAGTCTGATGTACAGAGATTGCAATCTGAAGGGTTAAATGCTCACCAACTTGATGTTAGTAACCAAAAGTCCATACAGAAGGCTCTAAAGTGGGTACTAGATCAAAATAGCGGCAAGCTTTTTGCGCTATTTAACAATGCTGGTTTTGGGCAACCTGGTGCCATAGAAGATCTACCATCTAAAGCGCTAAGAGAGCAGTTTGAGACCAATGTTTTTGGACTAGTAGCCATGACACAAGCTGTATTGCCAATCATGAGAGCACAAGGGCATGGACGCATTATTCAGCATAGTTCAGTACTTGGCATCGTATCTCTCAAATTTCGCGGGGCGTACAATGCTAGTAAGTATGCAGTTGAGGGTATCTGTGACACACTGCGTCTTGAGCTCACTGATACAGATATACATGTAAGCTTACTCAATACCGGACCAGTTGAGTCTGATTTTAGAAAAAATGCAATCAAGAATTTTAAAAAATATATCGACCTCAATAGCAGCACATTTAAAAAACAGTATCAAAGTGAGATCTTATCTGAACAGAACTCTAACCAAGCTAGTGCATTTACACTAAAACCAGACGCTGTTATAGAGAAGATTGTACTAGCCCTAGAGAGTAAAAATCCAGCTCCACGCTACTATATCACAAGAGCTACCTACATATTGGGATTTTTAAAACGGATATTGAGCACAAGAGCACTCGATAAGGTACTCATTAGGGTATAATTGCGATTATATTTTAGAGGGTAGCGTATGCAAGTGTTTGGAAAATTTTATACTAAGTTTGATATAGAGTATCTTATAGAGCAGTATATCTACATAGAAGATGATAGTGGGAAAATCACCACTGATGAGCTAGAGCAACATCTCAAAAAGAGGCGTAAAAGTATAGCAGGTGTGATATTTCTCTACAATCCAACTATGTCACCAGTAGGCTATAACAATAAAACTACTCTAAGTGAACAAGGTTTTAAATTTGATGGCAAATATCATGAATTAAACCCTGATAGTTACTGCAATCTCTTCTCATCATCAATCAAAGACCCATATAGAGGCAAACTCATAGAGATTAAGTATCTATTTAATCTCAACAGAGCCAACATAGAACCAACACCTATACTAGAAGAGTTTGAGAGTGATCTTGATGGATACAACACTCAGCAGCTAACAAGGTACGATAAAGTACACAACTATCAAGACTGCTCAAATATTCGCCTAAATGGCAAGTTTGTATTTTTTGCAACTGGCAATAGGCACAATAGGCATCATAAAAATATCATCTCCTACACACAAAGGTTAGCAGCTCAGGCTTCTATCTTAGGAAAAGAGGTCATCTTTATGCATGATAACAGCTACTCCCCCAAACAGAGTCAAGAGCTAGCAAATTTTCTTCCGCTCATAGTACCAGGCAAAGCAAAAGATGCGCGTATTGATGGCTTTAGGAGATCTTTTAGTACAAACCCACCAACAACTCAAAAACTCTCCTAGTCCGCAGCTACAACCTTCTCTCAATAGGCGCAAGAAGAGCATCAATTCTCTCTTGGTTTGATGGGTGTGAATCGAAGTAGTGGTAGCTCTGATCTTCAGAGCTATTTGTCTCAATCTTAACAAAAAATTCAGCTAGATACTTTGGCTCAATCCCAGCCTTTATCATCTGTATCTTAGCATAATGATCTGCTTGACTCTCAAACTCTCTAGAGTAGTTTGCATGCAACATGGTAGTGCCTACTGATGCAACTGTTGATGAGATATCACCTGTAAAATAGGCAATTATGATATTTACAATAGAGACTTTTACGATAAGTTGCATAGAGTGCTTATGCTTCACATGTCCTACCTCGTGGGCTAACACTCCATATATCATCTTATCTTCACCATCACTAAGTTCTACTAGCTCATCCATAAGCACAATGTCTCCAGAGGGTAGAGCAAAAGCATTAGGACCTATGCCTCTTCTAAAGTGTAGATGAAAACCAGCCTCTTGGTTGGTTAGCTCTGAAAATAGTGTCTGAAATCTATCTTTTTGCTCTACGCTCAATAGACTTGGCTCTAAAAGATACTCATCCATCATCTCTAAAGTCTGTGTTGAGATCTCCTCTCTAAGTATCTGTGGAGTAATTTTGGCTATAGATTTTGCTATCAAGTCAGAGCCTGTAGTTAAGAAAAAAATTACGCTCAAAACAAGTAGTACCACAAAAAGAAGAGCGTATCTCATCTTACTCTCAAGCAGATAGGCAATGGAGCGGGTATTGTTTAACTCTTTTACCACACTATCGATAGCATCGTTACTACTACTATACGCTATGCTCTCATCAGCAAAGGTGATCATACGAGGAGTATTGGCTACTCTTGATGAGATTGCAAGATTGTCAAAGCTCTCTACAAAAACTACACCATCACCCTCTACTTTTACACTTCTATTTTTAAAAAACTCTATAGACACACTCTGCTTTTTAGAAGTTTTACCATCAAAATATTTGGCATCTATCTTCTGTAACATTAAAACCCTATGTCAATATCAAAAAACTCTTCAGTCTCTTCACCAAGAGCGCTCTGCCTTGAGTGTTCAGTGGCTATAAAACCCGAGACATCAGCTGCACAAATAGCAAAACATTTGCACCTATACCTTGTTAATCTTACCTTTGCCCAAGGCGCTAAGAGCCCAAGTGAAATTATGATTGCAAACATATTGGAGACATAGATCCCAGCTAACTTAACTGACTCTAAATCACTCTTAAGAGTTATATTTTGATCTAGCGTTGTATTGTTATATACAAAATTTAGCACATAAGCATCATATGCACCTTTTACCACAAGCCCTATAACTATAAAAAATACTAAAATAACTGGTGAGAGCATAGGGAGTAAAAATACCAAGTTTGACAGGTCTGGTAAAAATCCTGCAGACACCACTACTACCAATGCAACAATACAGGCTAAAATTACAAAAAGAGCTATCTGGATGCCAAGTACTTTAATATGTCTCATATACATACCACCATTTGATCCACTATACTCAAACTTTGCTGTTCCAAATTGAGTCTTATCTATGAGCAGTTTTTTAAACTGATTTAAACTATATGGGTACGCTAAGCTAAGCGTGATGAGATTTAAAATAAGATGAATAAAGAAAAATTTATAAAAAAGTGGTGCATTTTCACTGTAGTAAAAATTTATGTTACGGTGTCTAATGTTGCGCATCTTAAACTTTATAGCACGATTTATGATCCAAGGCATAATAAGCAAGACAAGAGCTATGATACCAAAGGTTATATATAGATTTAAAAAAACCTGAGAAGAGAGTATAAAAATTATGTAGATAGCAAGTATAATAACTCTACCCTTCAAGATGCTAATGGGGTCTGCTGTATACTCAAAAGAGCTATCTCGATAGAAGATATTGGCATAAAAGTACCTGTTGGTTCTAACTTTTGCCCAAGCTGAATAGATTCCAACCGTAACAACAGTAAGAAAGATATTGACTATCCAGATTTTGAAATACTCCATAGTATCTCCTCTGAATTCAAGATTTTCAAAATTACTTTTGTTATCTTTAGCACTATCTTTAAAACTTGTTTTAGATACTACTTCACTCGTCTGCTCTACTTCATCTACGATAGGTTCTCTATCTTCACTATCATCTACTCTTATGATCTCTAGAGCTTTATCAATGATTAAGTTATCTTGAGAAGATATGTACAGATTGGCTTTTGCTCTTTTAAATACATCCCAACTCTTATACAAAATCTTCTCATCTGCCTCTGTGATACCGTGATCATTGATGTATTTTTTAAATTTTATACTCTCTTTATATATGCCAAGTTGCTGCAACTCTTTAAGTTTTGTATCTATACCGCTCATATAACCTCTTCAGCTAAAAAATTTATGGCAATCTAAGGGATATCTCTAGATCCTAACCTGCCATTTTATATTTTTGAATTATAGCATACTTATTTTAAAATATTATGTATTAATAGTAATTTTTTTCTATTTTATAGATCTGGTAACTCTAGTCCAAGTCCATACGGAACTGTAGCATAGAACTGCTTTAGAGATAGGTCGCTAGCCTCTATGCTCCACAAAACCAGATCTGCCTCATAAGTGCGTTCAATCTGCTCAATATTGCACTTTTTAAGCAAAAATAGTATCTGCTCAATAGCACTATAGCTCGAACAGAACTCTATCGGCTTAAGCTCCTCATATGTTAAAAGCATAGCAGACTCAACTACACCCAAAACTGCTTGAGTATACGCGCGCACAAGCCCACCAGTTCCAAGCTTAACTCCACCAAAATAGCGTACAATAACTACTGCTACATTAATAAGCTCTGCTCCTTGAAGTACAGTTAGTGATGGTCTGCCAGATGTTCCTGATGGCTCACCATCATCACTACTTGACTCTACGATCTGATTAAACTGGTTGAGATACCTATATGCGGTTACAAAGTGGCGCGCTTTTGGGTGAGTAGATCTTAGTCTCTTTAGCTCTAGCACATATCTCTCATACGGCATAATATAGGCAATAAATTTTGATCGTTTTATCTCATAGGTGAAAGTATATTTATCCTCTATGCTATACACTATCGAAGCTCATATGCTAATCTTAGCACACCAACAGCATAGTTACTGCTGCTATTGTATCGCATGATTTTTTTAACATAACCACTCAAATAACTCAACTCATCCCTCTTGCATGCAAAGCAGTTATACTTTCCAAGATCAAATGCAAACGAGCTATTTTTATGCTCAAAATCATACCTATACCATGCAGACTCTATGGCTCTCATATCTCCTACTTTACTCCACTCTAACTTGCTCTTAAATGATGCTATGGTGTGCAAAAATGATGCGATTGAGAGTATGGAGTCCTCTGCTGTATTGAGATCAGCACTAGCTTTATTGTAACCTCTAGCCAAGTAGAGATTTTGTGGCATAAATTGCGCATACCCTACTGCTCCAGCATATGAGCTAGCGATACTACACTCATCTGCTCTAATTTTACTCTGATAACAAAACTGCATCAGTGCAACTAGGTTTGTCTGCGCCATCTTCAAGACTCTTCTATTGCGTCTGCTATCTGCTTTCAGCTCCCTTAAGAGAGTATTGAGCACCACATATGAATCATGCTTTAATCTATATCTACCCAACCTACTCTCTTTTGCCAATATAGCTACAATAATCTCACGATTAACACCATATCTCTGCTCTGCTTCTGTGTACACATCTACATATCTGCTTAGATGTTCTCTCATTTTTGGTAAAAAACCAACAAGGGAGTTGTTTGCTATTTTTTCATTTTTACTATGGGTCTTTAGCATGGTAGGGTTAAATTTTCTTAGAGCCTCAAAGTCTCTCTCTTTAGATTTAGAGCAGAGTAGAAATGAGTTAGCATACTCCACACTTACTCCATTTTTAGTAGCTTGAGTGCAGATCTGCTCATATCTCTCAAATTTAAACTTACAGTCGCTATATGCTAAAAGTTTAACTTCCAGAAGTAAAAAGAGTAGTGCAAAAACTCTAAAATTCAAAACTTCTTGCCATGATAGCCTCTATCTCTTTAGGCTCAAACTTATGTTTACAAAAGTGTCTAAAAGCTAACACGCCCTGTCCTAGCAGCATCTGCTTACCATCTCTTACTTCAACTCCCATCTCTTCTGATAGCTCTATAAACGGAGTCTGGATGTTATAGATCACATCAACCGCCGCTTTAGCAGATCTAAGTAGTGGCTCTAGTAACTCAAGTGGTGCTGGCAAACTCTTATCTTCTAGACCTGCGCTTGTTGTGTTGATGACAAGGTCAAACTCTTGAGGCACAAACTCACTCCAGCTGTAGCACTCAAAACCATCGTCAACAAATGGCTCTAGTCGCGCTTTTGATCGATTAAGTAAAACTACTCTCATATCTTCATCCATCAACCTTAAAGCAAGTGCTCTAGCTGTGCCTCCTGCACCGATTATGAGAATATTTTTGATATTTTCTAGATCCTTAATAGCAAAAATAAATCCATCAGCATCAGTGTTATAGCCTATGAGCTTATCATCTTCACGAACAAGTGTATTTACTACACCTATGCGACAAGCAAAGCCTCTCACCTCATCACATGCCGCAAATGCATCTTGTTTGTGAGGCACTGTTACATTGGCTCCATCTAGTCCTAATGAGAAAAACCTCTCTCTTAATCTCTTGCCATCTAGTAGGTGCACCCTACCATAACAAGCATCAATACCTAGCTGCTCAAATGTGTAGTTATGCATTAGTGGTGACCTTGAGTGCTCTACTGGATTACCAAATATAGCAAACATCTCCCCTAGCATCTAAGATCCTCTAGTGAACTAAGTAGTGCTCCTAACTTATTTTGTACCTCTTCATACTCAGACTCTGGTACCGAATCAGCAACTATACCAGCTCCTGCTTGAAGCACAATAGAGCTTTTTGTTAGAAGAGCTGTGCGGATAGTAATTGCGCTATCCATATTGCCATCAAACCCAAAGTAGCCTATAGCACCACTATAAAAACCCCTCTTTAGACCCTCAAACTCAGCTATAAGCTCCATTGCACGAATCTTTGGTGCACCTGTCATGGTACCAGCGGTAAATGTTGCTCTAAAAAGATCAAACATATCAAGATCATCTCTTAGAGTGGCCACAACATCACTTACTATGTGCATAACATGTGAGTAGTGCTCTATATGCATCATATCTTCAACTTCAACAGTACCGCTCTTTGCAACCCTACCAACATCATTGCGTCCAAGATCTATAAGCATAAGATGCTCTGCTAACTCTTTAGGATCATCTAGCAGATCTATCTCAAGCTCTCTATCTTCTTGTCGATTTTTACCTCTTTTTCGTGTGCCTGCTATGGGTCTTAGAAGTATCTCACCTTCACTTAAGCGCACCATCACTTCAGGCGAACTTCCAACAATACTAAAATCTTCATACTCCATAAAGAACATGTATGGCGATGGGTTTTTAGTGCGCAAAATACGATAAAGACTAAAGGGGTCAACCTCTATCTCTGCGGTGTATCTATTTGTCATAAGTACTTGAAAAACATCACCACTTCTAATCATCTGTTGAGATCTCTCAATCATCTCAAAAAAGTGCTCTTTTGTGTGCCTAAAAGAGCCATTTATCTCTTCTTTAATTGGCTTTAAAGGTGTATAACTATAGTCTGAAAGTAGATTTTTTTTGATCTTCTCTATCTCTGTGGTTTTGCTATTGGTGAGATCTATAAGTGTAACTTTATGAGTTTTATGTGAGTAGACTGCCACTAGTTTTGGTAGTATTAGGTCAAGATCTGGAGTATTAAGAGTATCATCAAGAGTGCTCATATATCGCTGCAAAGTAGGCTCAAAAACCTGCACCATATCATAACCAATAAAGCCTACAAAACCATCAACAAACCCTAAACCAAGATCTCTTGTGTATCTCTTGTACTTTGAGCTATCTACTCTACTATAGTACTCTTTTAAAAAACTAAATGGATCTTGTTTTAGATAATTTTTTTGTAGATTAGCATCTGTATAGAGCGTTGTGCCATCAATATACTGCACTCTCTCTCTAGCACCCATAATACACAGGCTATAGTCTCCTTCGCTAACATCTGCGCTCTCAAGTAAAAATGAGATCTCGCCAGCAAACTCCTTTTTGAGCCTCTCATATAGTGCTATAGGTGCAAACTGATCTAGTGTAAACTCAATATGCCTCATAAAATAGAGCCTATCGCTTATAGATAAAAGCACCACTCTCGATAGTGCTTTTTACTCTCAATAGGGCATGTTTTGCTTCAGACCTACTCTCATACGGACCTATAAGAAGCCTGTTGATAATCTTATCTCTACTACTAACACGATGTATAGCATAACTAAATCCACTACTAGTGATCTTTTTAATAAATTTTTTATCTGGGCTATACCTACTAAAAGAGCCTACTTGAATATAGTATTTGGATGGATTATATGCCAATTTTGTAGCTCTGTTGGAGGGTGGCTTTGGTGTACTAGCAGTAGCTATCGCGCTAGACTTAGGTAGAGCTTGTGGAGACTCATGCTCTACACTCTGCTGCGCTACACTGCTACTACTTACTATTGTACTAGCTACAGAGCTACTCTGCTTTGATGCTATATCTATGGATTCATCTCGCATCTTAAGCTCTTGCTCTTTAACCTTTTGAATAATCGCCTCAAGCTCACTCTCCACACGACTCTCTACACTACTAGAGATCTGGCTAACTGCTACTGGCTCTGTACTAACTAGATCCTCTTTGGCAACAACAACTCTTTTGTGATCTGGTATACCTGCTCTCTTATCTTGAGCAAATAGACCTATAATCATCACAATAGCAATGAGCAAAAGTGTCAATAGAGCTAAAATAATAAGACCTTTTTTACGCGACTTTTTACTATCGTTTCGATCTAAAAGTATGTTGTTGAGCTCACTTGCATCTTGCATCTTAACTCCTTTACTAATAAGTTGGTTGAGAGTAGATAATAAAGCCTTGCGCCAACTCTTTTAACTCATCTTTGATCTTAGCGTGAAGCTTAGTATTGTCTATATTGTCAAGCACATCACATATCTTAGTAGCTATGACCTTAAACTCTTCCTCTCTCATACCACGCGATGTGAGAGCAGCAGAGCCTATGCGAATACCAGAGGTGACAAACGGGCTTCTAGTCTCACCTGGTACTGTATTTTTATTGATCGTGATACCAGCATTACCAAGAGCCGCATCAGCATCTTTGCCACTAAACTCTCTATCTAAAAAAGAGACTAGTACTAAGTGATTATCAGTACCACCACTTACAACATCATAACCTCTAGTAGTTAACACTTCAGCTAAAACTTTAGCATTTTTTACAACCTGAGCAGCATACTCACGCCACTCCTTGCTCAAATTGTACTTAAAACCTACAGCTTTTGCAGCTATAACATGCATCAAAGGACCACCCTGTAAACCAGGAAATATTGCAGAGTTAATCTTTTTTGATATCTCTTCGCTATCTGTCATGATCATTCCACCGCGTGGTCCCGCTAGAGTCTTGTGAGTTGTTGTGGTAACAACATCCGCATACGGGAATGGGCTTGGGTGCTCTCCTGCACAAACAAGTCCTGCTATGTGTGCTATATCTGCAAATAAGATCGCTCCAACATCATCTGCTATCTCTCTAAACTTCTTAAAGTCTATCACTCTAGCATATGCTGATGCGCCACACACAATAATCTTTGGCTTAACAATACGCGCTATATCCATAACTCTATCATAGTCTATATAGCCATCTAGTTTTACTCCATAAGTGAAACTCTGATAGTTTTTACCAGAAAAGCTTGGTTTGCTACCGTGAGTAAGGTGTCCACCATGGCTTAAATCCATCCCAAGTAGTTTGTCGCCAGCTTTTAGTAAAGCCGCATAAACAGCGCCATTGGCTTGACTGCCAGAGTGTGGTTGAACATTGGCAAATTTGCATCCAAAAAGCTCACAGGCTCTATCGATTGCTAGCTGCTCAATCTCATCTGCCCACTCACAACCACCATAGTAGCGCTTATTGGGATACCCCTCTGCATACTTATTGGTAAATAGCGAACCCATCGCCTCCATAACTGCTGGTAGTGTAAAGTTTTCAGATGCGATCATCTCAAGGTGATCATTTTGTCTATCCATCTCTTTAACACATAGATCATAAACTTTACTATCGTACTCTTGTAAAAAACTCATTTTCTTCCTTTACTGTATTGGTTTCATTGCTGGAAATAGCAACACATCGCGAATAGAGTGCTCATTGCTCAACAGCATCACAAGTCTATCTATGCCTATACCCTGCCCTGCTGTTGGTGCCATGCCATAACTCAATGCTTTAACAAAGTCTTCATCCATAGCGTGCGCCTCATCATCTACATCTTTACATGCTACCTGCTCTTTAAATCTCTCATATTGATCTAGCGGATCGTTGAGCTCACTAAAAGCGTTTGCTATCTCACGCCCAGCTATAAATAGCTCAAATCGCTCTGTAAGATGAGGTTCACTATCGGAGCGTCTAGCAAGTGGAGAGATCTCTACAGGATACATCGTGATAAATGTAGGATCTACAAGTTTGCTCTCTACAAATGCATCAAACATCTCACCTTGAAGTTGACCTAAACTCAAAGAGTCATCAACATCTATCTTCTGCTCTTTAAGATACAGAAGAGCTGCTGATCTATCGGTAGCTATCTTCTCATCTATACCACCTATCTTAGTAAGTGACTCCACAAGTGTCACTTCATTAAAGTTATCAAAATCTACAACCATATCACCATAAGGGAGCTTAGATGGTAGTTTAAGGTGCTCAAAAAGATACTCAAAGTACTCCTTGGTAAGCTCTATAAGGTCTCTATATGTTTTATATGCCCAATAGAACTCTATAGAGGTAAATTCTGGATTATGAGTAGCGTCCATACCTTCATTACGAAAACATCTATTGATCTCAAAAACAGCCTCAAATCCGCCAACTATAAGTCTTTTAAGATAGAGCTCTGGTGCAATTCTAAGATATCTATCTATACCAAGAGCGTTATGATGCGTTACAAATGGTTTAGCATTTGCTCCACCTGCTATTGGGTGCATCATAGGTGTCTCAACCTCTAAAAAACCTCTATCTTCAAAAAACCTTCTTGTGAGCGAAACTATGGATGATCGAAGCTTAAAGGTCTTCTTCACTTCTGAGTTCATGATGAGATCAAGGTAGCGTTGACGGTACCTTATCTCTTTATCTGTAACTCCATGAAACTTCTCTGGTAGTGGTGAGATCGCCTTTGTTAGTATCTTAAACTCACTTACATGTAAAGAGAGTTCACCTTTATTGGTTACAAATGGATACCCTGATGCTTCTACTATGTCCCCTACTTCTATATCTTTTTTAAATGTGTTATTGTAAAAACCTTCTGGTAGATTATCTCTGCTAAGATAGAGTTGAAGCAGACCACTCTCATCCTCTATCTTTAAAAATGATGCTTTACCCATGATACGCAAAAACTTAATACGCCCAGCTACACTATAGACTCTCTTCTCATCACGCCTATCTTCAAGATCTGCTACATCAGAGTTTACATACATAAACTTCTCCACAGTTGTATCTCTTTGTGTGCTGTTGCTGTATGGGTTGTATCCAGACTCTTTTAGTCTCTGTGCTTTATCTATGCGTTGCTGGATATAGCTATTGTCAAATATACTCAATCATTTTTCCTTTTCTTTGCAGTTTTTACATATGCCATATATCTGCATGGAGTGATCTCTCATATCAAAACCAAACTGCTTGGCTATCTCCTGCTGGCGCCTCTCTATAATCTCATCTACAAACTCTATAATGCTAGCACAACTAGTACAGATCATATGATCGTGATGCTCTTTGGCACCCAACTCATACTTCTTACCCTGTGCACCAAAAGAGAGAGAGCTTACAATCCGCTCACCCTCAAGAAGTGAGAGCGTCCTATAGACTGTGGCGATACCTGTCTTTAGATTAGGATTCTGCTCTTTGACTAACTCATATAGCTCTTCTGGTGTTAAGTGTTCAGAGCTGTTATATAGCACATCCAATATCATCTCGCGCTGAACAGTAAACTTAAGTCCATTTCTTCTCAACAGTAGCTTAAAATCGTCTAAGAGTTTGGAGTATGGTATGAGTTTTTTATCTGAACTATTCACTCTTTGCTACCTGTATTGTTAACATCTATTACACTATCTAACTGCTTCATTTTACTCACATTTAGCTCACTTGCAACATCTGCTGTATCTAGCTTCATGATATAACTACCAGTCTGGATAAGGATAGGAAAGGTGAAGCTGTTTTTGAGTGGCTCTTTTATGTTGTTTCGTACAATCTCGATGTTATTTATAGCGTATGCTATCACTGCTGCAATAAGAAAAAATTTCCCACTACCAAGCACAAAACCAAAAATACGATCTAGTATGCCAAGTCCACTAAGTATGCTCAACTTCTTAAACATGTAGCCAGCCCCGATCATGGCTAACCAAAATAGAGCTAGCGTAGCTATAAACCCTACAAACGATATCGCAGCACTGCTCTCTAACTTTAGTGCAATATCACTAAGAAACTCACCAACACTATCACCCACTCGTGAAGCGACAAAGATGCCGCCTATAATGCCTATGAGACCAAAAAGCTCTTTAAAGAAGCCGTTAAAAAAACCTTTGAGTCCTAAAATCAAGACAATAGCTACAACAACAAGATCAAGATAGTTAAATTCCATATGTTTTCCAGAGCGCAATTTGCGCAATTATAGCCAAATTGTTATGATTTTTTGGTTAAAGATTGCTTTGCTGCTGTTTTAATGCATGCTCACTTAAAAAAGCGATCTGCTAGCTGCCACATCACATCCATATGCTCTTATATTTACAGCCATAGATAGATGCTCTTTAGATATCGTACCGATTAAAGATGCCAGTTATTCTTTAGAATCTTATCTGTAATCTCATCTTTTTTAGCAAAGTCTGCCCCCATGCTGATTATGAAGGCTGATGCCTCCTCTAGCGTTAGAGTTGTTTTGATAGTAAGTGAATCTTTTATGAGAACCGTATAGCCACTGGTTGGATTTGGTGAGGTTGGTATGAACAATACACTTATGCCATTATGGCGATTGAGCAGATACGCTGGAACCCATACATCTTTTTTAGGATACTCCACCAGTACTACCTCTTTTTTACCAGACTCATCTTTGCCTGTTAGCATATCTGAGATCTTTCTTGCTACCGAGTAGATGGTGCTAATGGCTGGAATCTTAGCTATGAGATTATCGACCGCTGAGAGAAGAACAGATCGTCCATATCTCTCAATAGTCCAACCCAAAAGAGTTAAAGCTACTATAATAGATGAAATTATAGCACCTGTTGCTATATCTGAATTGGTATAATTGCTCACTACAAGATAGGCATCTAAACCTAAATTTTTAAAAAAATTTACTACTACAAGCACCAATACAAGTGGCAGAAGCGATAGTGCTCCCACAAAGATATAACGAAGACTCTTCTTAATCAAAACTAACTCCTAAAATATTTTTCCAAAATAGATTTGCCATAAGAACTATGAGCGTTATAGCTATAAGATTAAAGACTATACCATACATGGCCATGGTTTTAACTTTGATAACCCCACTAGCCATAGCAATGGCGTTTGGAGGAGTGGCAATAGGGAGCATAAAAGCGTAACTAGCGCAGATAGCAGCAACCATCATAAAGAGCGTAGGGTCCAAGCCAGTCTGGATAGTCATAGAGTAGATCACAGGCAACATTATAGATATAAGAGCTGTATTGGAGGTGATCTCTGTTGTAAAAGTGATCATAACCGCTACAATAATAAGCATCACAAGTGGCGATAAGTGAGAGTATGAGATTAGAAGCGAAGCTATCTCATCTGCTAAGCCAGTTCCAGAAAATGCTTTAGCAATAGCAAATCCAGCTCCAAATAAAAACATGATGGCATATGGTATCTTATGGTTATCCTCTCTCCAGTCTAAGATACTAAATGGTGGCGCAAATAGCAGTAGCCCCACGCTCAAAAGGATAAGCGGCTCACTAAGTCCAAGTCCACCCCACCAAGGCTTAATAGGCGCATTGATAAAGAGTATTGCTATAAGCGAACAGAGTAAAAATATAACTTTTTTCTGATCTTTAGTGACAACTATCTCCTCACTACTTCTCTCTAGCTTCACATCCGATACACCAATACTCAACACATACGAAACAACAAAAAACATAGCCAATACAAGAGGTGCTACCATCCACATCCACTGAAAAAATGGTATCATCTCCAGACCCTTGTCATCTAAGATACCTAGAAGTATCATGTTTGGTGCTGTACCAATAGGTGTAAGTATGCCTCCTAGACTAGCTCCATACGCTATAGCTAAAGCAAAACGCATCTTAAGTCGTATGTCATCTGAGATAAAGAGCGCGATAGCTATAAGCAGAAGCGTTGTGGTGGTATTTGATAAAACTGAGCTCATAACTCCTGAGGTGATAGTAAGAGAAAATATAACACCACGAGCAGTTGATGGAAATATACTTAACATCTTATTGGCTATAGTGCGATGAAACCCTGTCTTCTCAACCGCAATGGCAAGTAAAAAACCACCTAAAAATAGATAGATAATCGGGTGCGCATAGTTGATAGTAGTCTCTTTAACTTCAAGCACACCAAAGGCTGGAAAGAGCACAATTGGCAGTAGCGATACAACACCTAAAGGCAACCCCTCATTTGTCCATAAAACTACTAGTAGGGCTACTAAGCAGAGTAGTATTGCTTGAGTATTATTGAGGGCTAGTTGCGCTAGTGCAAATACACTCAATGCTATAGCTATGGCAATTAAGATCTTACCATATGGCGCAACTTTATCAAGCGCTATCATCCATGCTCCTTGGCACAATTTGAGTCATCAAATGGATCAAGATGAATGATTGTCTCTACACTCTGATTGTTAAAAAGTCTAGCTATATCGATCTCTATGCGGTCACTGATACGGTGAGCATCTAGTAGCAATATTGCCTCATCAAAGACTATGTGTACAGAGATAAATATATCACCGCCACTTCTTCTAGTTTTAAGATAGTGCCAGCCATTGATATCTTGCTGCATGCTAAGTAGAGTCTTAATCTTGGCTATCTCACTCTCATCAAGTGCCACATCCAAGAGCATCATAACACCCTCTTTAAGTATGGGATATGCCGCTACAACCATATAGATAGCGATAGCTATGCCTAAAACTGCATCTACTATCTCAAAACCACTATAGTAGATCACTATAAGTGAGACTAAAACTGCTGCATTAGTAAAAAGATCTGTTTTGTAGTGAAGTGCATCTGCTTTTATGACCAGATTATTGGTACGAACTGCTACTCTATGTAAGAACACCACAAGTGCTGCAGTAATAACAATCGATACTATCATAACTGCTATAGCCACATCCATATACTCTATCTCTTTAGGATTTAGTAGCTTATCGATTGCGCTATAGAGTATGTATAGGGCTGATATCGATATGATACTGCCCTCAACAACAGCGGCAATAGCCTCCATCTTTCCTCTGCCAAAGTTAAAGGTCTCATCTGCTTTACGCTCTGATTGATGTAGACTAAAGTAGTTAAAGAGTGAGACTATAAGATCAAGAAGTGAATCTATCGCTGAAGCTAGAAGTGCTACAGAACCACTAAGTAGACCCACTATAAGTTTAATGCTCACAAGCAAAGCGGCGGTTGAGCTTGATACAACTGTTGCTATTTTTTCTATTCTCATAGTTGGAATTTTAGCCAAAAATGGCTAAAACTTAAGCATTATCTGTAGCTATGGTGCCTCTATTAAGGTTACAGGCTTTATAGTTGTGGTTGTAATATTTGTATTGCTTGGGTAGTCTTGATGTATCTCATCCACACTCTTTGCATCTAGCTCTCTTTGAGCCTCTCTTTGTGCTAAAAAACCTGGTAGTATCTGCTCTATATCCATCAGAGTAGAGTTATTGTCTAGCTCATAAAATCTATTTGCTTTAAGCACGCTATAGAGTCTATATACATACTCATCTCTTAGCTCCGAATAGTGCCTTAAGTATTTTAATAGTTCAGATGCATTATCTATCTTGGCTCTATGTGCTCTAAAATCTCTATAGGCGTATCCGCTACTTATCATATGAAAATAGTCCTTAATTGAACCATTTACTTCGCTATATTTTCTAACATATATCTCTTTAGAGCCGCGTGTTTGAGAGGCTCTTATGCGTGGCTCAGTACTGTCATATGACCATATGCCAAAAGCATTATTTGCCTCTTTATAAAATCTTGAACTACCCCAACCGCTCTCAAGCGCAGCCTGAGCCAATACTAAAGATACCGGATGAGTTTTCATGCGCACAAGCAGATCGCTCCTATCTGTAGCACTATAGAGCCTCATTTTCTCATCTAACCATGCGCTCTGCTCTTCTAGCTCTATAAGTTTTAAAGCTCTGTTATACTCTCTATCTAACTCATTTTTCACCTTAACTACAGCAGGTTTCATAACTGCGATAAACTTCTCTTTTGCGCCCAATGGCTTTTTTGGTAGCTCTACTGGCTCTATTTTTGGTTTTACCATAGGTGTCAGTATTGGCTGAGGAGGCACATCTTCTACAAAAGTGCTCTGTTTTGTTATAATGTCTACTATAAAAATTACGGTGGCCATAACTAACAGTAGTAGTATAATAATAGATATATTACGCATAGTACTCCTAATAAAAAGCACAATTATACCAAAAGAAGGGCTATATGAGAGCATTTGACAATATAAATACACCTATATATATCTGTGAAGAGAGTAGACTAAGAGCCAATCTTGAGCTATTAGATCGTGTACAAAAAGATAGTGGAGCTAAAGTCCTGCTGGCACTAAAGGGTTTTGCTATGCACTCAACCTTTAAGCTTGTAAGCAGATACCTAAAAGGGTGTTGTGCTAGTGGACTTTACGAGGCTAGGCTAGCTAGAGACATGATGAACAAAGAGGTGCACACCTACTCACCCGCTTTTAAAGAGAGTGAGATTGATGAGATAGCTACTCTATCAGATCATATCGTCTTCAACTCTCCCTTGCAACTAAAAAAATTTGCAGCTAGAGTTAAGCTTGTTAATCCATCTATCAAAATAGCTCTTAGAGTCAATCCAGAATACTCCTCAACTAGTACCGCCCTGTATGATCCTTGTGCTCCTTATAGCAGACTTGGTACCACACTAGAAAACTTTGATAAATCGCTACTTAAACTTATAGATGGATTTCACTTTCATGCGTTATGTGAACAAGATAGCAGTGCGCTAGAGAGGCTTTTAGTGGCTTTTCAGAGCAACTTTGGAGAGTTCTGTTCTAGTTTAGAGTTTATTAATTTTGGAGGTGGGCACCACATCACTAAAGATGGATATGATACAGATAAGCTTATCTGTATCATCAAAAATTTTAAAGCACACAACAACAATATAGAGATATATCTAGAGCCAGGTGAGGCGATAGGGTGGCAGTGTGGCTACCTTATGAGTACTGTATTGGACATAGTGCACAATCAAAAATCTATAGCCATCTTAGACACTTCAGCAGAAGCTCATATGCCCGATACCCTAGCGATGCCATACAGGGCTGAGGTTAGAGATGCATCTGAGGCTGGAGTAAAAAAATATAGTTATACTCTAGCTGGCAACACATGTCTGGCTGGAGACATCATGGGAGAGTACTCTTTTGATGAGAAGCTCAAAGTTGGAGATAGGGTCATATTTGAAGATCAGATACACTACACTTTTGTTAAAAATACAACATTTAATGGCATCAAACTACCATCACTAGCGATCTTAAGAGAGAGTGGCAAGCTAGATATTATCAAAGAGTTTGGATACAGAGAGTACAAAGAGCGACTCTCTTAAACCTAAGCCCTACAGCTTTGATCAAATAAGCACTCTCAAGTAGTCTGCATCCTAACCCTAACTGACTTAGCATGTGCATCTAATCCTTCGCTATCTGCCAGTAGAGCACAAGCCTCTCCAAGCTCATCTATCGCCTCTTTTGAGAAAGATATAATTGAGCTCTTTTTCATGAAGTGTTCTACTGTAAGTGGTGAGTAGAACTTAGCGGTTGAGCCTGTTGGCAGAGTATGATTTGGTCCTGCTATGTAGTCACCTATCGCCTCTGGAGTATTGTGTCCTAAAAATATGGCCCCAGCATGTTTTATCTTTGAGAGAAGCTCAAATGCATTATCTGTAGCTATCTCAAGATGCTCAACTGCTAAGTTATTCATAAGATCTATCGCTTCGTCCATATCTGATGCTACTATGATGGCTGCGCGCTTATCTATGGACTCTCTTGCTATTGCTTCTCGATCTAGTTTTGGTAACCACTGCTCTATCTCTTTTTTGACACTATCTGCCAAAGATTGTGATGTGGTTATCAGTATAGAGCTTGCCATCTCATCATGTTCAGCTTGTGAGAGTAGATCTATAGCTATATGGTTTGCATTGGCACTCTTATCTGCTAGCACACCTATCTCACTAGGTCCTGCTATCATGTCTATACCTACATCGCCAAAGACCATTTTCTTAGCAGTGGCGACAAAGATATTGCCAGGCCCTGTGATAACATCTACCTTGGCAATACTCTGCGTACCATACGCCATGGCAGCTATAGCAGATGCACCTCCAACTTTATAGACCTCATCAATACCACAAAGATAAGCAGCAGCTAAAAGTAGCTCATGAGGCTCATTATCTGGTGTAGGCGTGCAGACTACTATACGCTCCACGCCCGCCACCTTAGCAGCTATGGCATTCATGAGTAGTGAGCTTGGATATGCTGCTTTTCCACCTGGTATATAGAGTCCTGCGGAGTCAACAGCTGTGACTCTTTGACCCAAAATAGTACCATTGCTTTCTGTATCAAACCAAGATTGTGGTAACTGTTTTTTGTGGTAAGACTCTATGCGATCATAGGCTAGCTTTAGTGCACTTTTGAGCTTAGGATCTATACTCTCATAGGCGCTCTTTATAGTCTCTTGATCTATAAGTAGCGCTTCTGCATTTATGGGCTTCCATCTATCGAACATCTCAACATGCTCTAACAAAGCACTATCTTTTTGCTCTTTAATCTGCTCAATAATTGAGCCTACTATCTTAGTTGTGTTTTCTATGTCCATAGCACCACGCTTCTGAAGAGTTGCAAACTCTTTTTTGAAGTCTGGTTGTGAAGTTGAAATAGTGATCATATTCTCTCTCTTTTACTCATTTTTATCTCTCTGTATGCTCTTAGAGCGTCTCTATCAAGAAGGTATTTATATCTAAAGGTGATCAGCTTTTTAAGCCAATACCCCAATAGACCGCTAAACTTAATCTTATCGAACAGTACAACAGAAGCACTATTTCTACCAAGCGCAACCATAACACCCTCTAGCTTAAGATCCGCCTCTAACATCTCCCTACCCTCTGCATCTAGCGATATATTTTTAGCTACAACTTCAGCACTCTTCTCAGCAGAGTTAGCAGTTGGGGCTACTATATTTAGCTCTTTATCTCTTAGCTCAGCGCTATCTCCTATGGCAAATACACCCTGATGCTCTGCTACACTCAGATCTGGTTTAACGATAATCTGCCCTATACGATTTCTCTCAACATCTATACTTCTTGTTAATGATGAGGCTGTGATACCTCCAGCAAAAATCATAAAATCAAATATTATCTCTTCGCCACTACTCAAAACAGCTAAACCATCTTTAACCTCATTAACTAAAGTATTTAGCCTCAGTACAACTCCTAGCTCTTTAAGTCTCTGTTCGCTCTTTTTAATGAGGTATCTGTCTAACCCTTCAAGTACAGACTTGCCAGCACTGATGAGATATATCTGGATAGAGTCACAAACCATACGGTTTGAGCGCATAAACTCCTCTGTATAACATGCCATCTCAGCAGCAATCTCCACACCACTAAGACCAGCACCAGCTATCACAACATTAAAACTTCTACACTCAGAGTCAGTTTCACTACGCATTCTCATAAAGAGCTCATTCTCAAATTTCTGCCTAAACGCAAAAGCATGATAGAGGCTCTTTACACCATTGGAGTACTCTTTCAAACCCTTAACAACGGGTGGAAAATTTGTACGGCTTCCCATGGCTAAAACTAAGTAATCATAGCTATAGCTACTATCTTTACAATAGACAACCATCTTCTCAAAATCTATATTCTCAACACAGCTATTGATAAAGTCTACATTTTTATAGCTTCTACATAGAGTGACCAGATCAACACTCACATCAACTAAGGTTGCTCTTTGTGCTATGAGCGCATACGCCTCAGTCTGAAGATAGTGGTACGGTTTTTGATCAATAAGTGTGATCTTAAAGTCCTCTTTACTAAGGCGTTGCATAGCACGAACACCAGCATATCCGCCCCCTATGATCACAACTTCTCTCATGTGCTATTTGCTCTTGTACTCTTTTAGAACGCCTTTTAGACGAGGTAGAAGATCATCTGCCTTAATAGCTCCTTGTATAGGTGCAAACATCGGCTTTGGTTCGCTATCTAAAAACCAGATTTGAGGTGTTGCAGAGCCTCTGATCTCACCTGGGATATAGTCACTCTCATCAGTAAATGCTATCATGGTTACAAAGTCTTTATTGAGAGCATCTGCTACTCTTTTATCTTGAAAAGTTGTATTTTCAAGATGCACACACCATTTGCAGCCATGATTAGAGACAACAATCATAAGAGGCTTTTTATCTCTACGCGCCTCCTCAACAGCTACTACAAAATTCTCTCGCCAGTTAATTATAGGCTCTTTAGAAGCGTCTTTAGCAGATCTCTTATTGAACTCTTCAGAGACAACATCAAGTGCGCCTAAAAACTGATCAGCTTTCATAGCTCCTTGTATAGGTGCAAACATATTAAATCCACTGGTATTTAAAAACCAGATCTCAGGTGTTGCAGAGCCTCTTAGCTCGCCTGGTATATAATCTTTCTCATCGGTATAGAGAAGAACACTTATGTACTCTTTTTTCAACTTTTCTACAACTCTTAAATCTTTTAAAGTTGTATTTTTCAATACTGTACATGCTTTGCAATTATGGTTTGAGACCACAAGCATTACAGGTTTATTTTGAGCTTTTGATGCCTTCATGGCAGCAAAATAGTCCTCTTTCCAATCTATCCCATCTGCTAACATAGCAGACACTGCAAATAGTAAAATAAATATAACTCTTCTCATCTGTTTATCACCTCTGTTATTATCTCTTGAGCGATATCCTCAAGCGTTCTATCTGTAGTATCAACTACAACATCTGCCACCTCTTTATAGAGAGGAGCTCTATGTGCATAGAGTGCTCTAGCAGCCTCCAGATCAGCAAAAAGTGGGCGTTTTTTAAGCTTTGCTTGGGCATTAGGGTGTGCTAGTATGCGCTCATAGATCTTCTCAAAACTAGCATCTAGTAGCACAACTGTACCTATCTTATTAAGACTCTCCACCTTAAAGAAGCCGCCTCCTGTAGAGATTAGAGTATCTTGAAGTGAACTACTCATCCATAAAGCAACACGCCTCTCAAGATCTCTAAAGTGGCTCTCTCCAAACTGCTCAAAGATCTTTTTAACACTTAGGCCCGACATGCTCTCTATGATATCATCACTATCAATATTGACAATATCACACCTTGAAGATATCTCTCTAGCAACACTACCTTTGCCAACACCCATAAAACCTATAAGTACTATATTGTTAGACACTATAATCCTTCATCAAATAGTAACACACACTTATTAACACACAAGATATGAGAGCGGCACAATTACACTGCTACGCTCTTGCCAATGTGGATGTGGTACGCTTAAAATGTTGCTCTGTATCTTCAAATTGTCAAAAAATAGTATATCAAGATCTAGTGTTCTAGGTCCATTTTTAAATGATCTGACCCTGCCAAATCTTCTCTCTACTCCAAGTAGATATCTCATAAAAGTATCTGGTTTCATTGTAGTCTGAACTACTAATACAGCATTGAAAAAGTACTCCTGCTCTAAAAAACCAAAAGGTGGGTTTTTAACAATAGGCGAGCTACGCTTTAGACTTACTCTGCTATCTCGTTGAAAAAAAATAAGTAGCTTCTGTAATCTACGCAATACATCTGCAACATTACCGCCCACACCAATCACAACAGTGTGTGGCAAACTTCTACTCTGCCAACTCTTAGGAAAATCTCTGCTTTTCAAGAGCGTTATACTGCTCTTAAACTCTCTTCTTAGATACAACTAGAGCTACTGTTGTTGCTGCTGTTGCTCTTGTGCTTTTTTTGCATTGGCGATATCGGTAATCATCTGAGTCATTCCAAGCATAGCCAAGTGGTATCCAAATGGACCAAAGCCTGTGATAGATGATGCACAAGCTGGTGCTACTAGATCGCGCTGTCTAAACTCTTCGCGTCTATGTATATTGCTAATATGTACTTCAATAGCTGGCAAAGAGACTGCTACAAGTGCATCACGAATAGCTATAGATGTGTGAGAGTAAGCTGCTGGATTGATGATGATACCATCTGCATCGCCATAACACTCTTGGATTCTGTCTACTATCTCACCCTCTAAGTTGCTCTGAAAAAACTCAACCTCAATCTTATTGGCTTCTGCAAACTCTCTCATCTGTTGGTGAATCTGCTCTAGCTTCATAGCTCCATAGATATGCTGTTCGCGAATACCAAGCATGTTTAGATTTGGTCCTTGTATGACTGCTATTTTCATTATTACCCTTAAAATTAATTTTTGAGTGGATATTATACGGTTAAAATATTAAAACTTAGCAAAAGGGGCTAGATTTGAAGATAATTACACCATCTTTTATACTTTTAAGCAGCGGATTAGTTAAAAATCTCTCGGTTGCTTTTGACAAAGAGGTGGTTTTAGTTGCCCCTCTAAAAGAGCTTCTTGATAGATTTAAGGATGCTCAAACTATTGAGTGCAAAGCTGATACGGTCTTGATGCCAGGTCTTGTTAATCCACATGTACACCTTGAGTTTTGTGCCAACAAAGCAGATCTTCAGTATGGGTCATTTATACCATGGCTACATAGCGTGATAGATAAACGAGAAGAGCTTCTTAGTAGATGTGACACCAAGCTAATCTCACAACACTTAGAGCAGATGCTTAAAGGAGGCACAACAGCCATAGGCGCAATAAGCTCGTATGCATTAGATCTTAAAGCTACTGCTACTGCTGCGCAAAAAGTGAGATTTTTTAGTGAGATAATAGGCTCATCGCCCAACATGGTAGATGCTCTTTATGGTGATTTTGTAGCACGCCTTGATGAGTCCATGGGTATCACAAGAGAGGGGTTTTATAGTGGTGTTGCTATACACTCACCATACTCCGTACACCCCGTGTTGATCAAAAAAGCACTAAAACTTGCTAAAGAGAGAGACCTGCTCACTACTGCTCACCTCTTAGAGAGCAGAGCAGAGAGAGAGTGGCTAAAGAGTAGCAGTGGTGAGTTTAAACCATTTTTTCAAAAGTTTCTCTCTCAAGATAGAGCAGTTAACGATGTAGATGGATTCTTAAAGCTCTTCAGGGGTCTGCCTACACTTATGACACACGCAAATTATGCCAATATTGATGAACTAAAAGAGCTATCACAAGAGCAGCATACACTTATACACTGCCCTATATCTAACCGTCTACTGGGTAGTAAAAAACTTGATCTACATAAAGTACAAGAGGCTAAAGTTGAGTGGATACTAGCTAGCGATGGATTGAGCTCAAACTATACACTTGATGGATTTGAACAGATGAGAGCAGCTTTAATGATGCAAGATGAGCTAGAGCTAGAGCCATTTGCCTTAGAGTTGTTAAATGGTGCTACAATAAGAGCGGCAGATGCGTTGAAATTAAATTGTGGTGCTATCTCTACAGGTAGAGCGGCCGATATGTTACTACTTGATATAAGCAGTAACACAGAGCAGATACTACCTTCACATATCATACTGCACAAATACCCTATATTAGAGGTATATATAGATGGAAAAGCACAACTAGGAGAGAGTCATGGAAGGTCTTAAGCAGCTATTTTTACCGATAACAGCCACTATAAAATTTATACAAAACCACTTCAAAGCGATGCTATTTTTACTGCTACTATTTTTAATCTTTGCGCCATCATCACAAGATGGGCTAAGTGCATACAATCTAAAATCTATCAACCTAGCAGGTCCCATTTTCGACACAACCGATGTTGTCTATGAGCTAGAAGATGCGCGCCAAGATAGTGGAGTTGAGGGTGTGTTATTGATCGTTGATTCACCAGGTGGTGCGGTTGCTCCTTCACTAGAGGTAGCATATGCTGTAAAGCGACTAAGTCAAAGCAAGCCTGTAGTTGTATACGCTAAAGGCACACTAGCTAGTGGTAGCTACTACGCCTCTATATGGGCTGATGAGATCATGGCAAATCCAGGCTCCATGGTTGGCTCCATTGGAGTGATTATGCAAGGAATCAACACTGAAGAGCTTATGAGTAAGATAGGGATAAAATCTCAAGTAGCCTCAAGGGGTGAGTTTAAACAGGTTGGAACAAGTGATCGAGAGTGGAGTAAAGCTGAACGAGCTGAGATTCAGAAGGTGATTGATGGTACCTATGAGATGTTTGTATCTGATGTTAGCAGCGCTAGAGATCTCAATATCTCACAAAGTCACCTCTATGCTGATGCTCACATATTTACTGCAGCTCAAGCTAAAGAGGTTGGGCTTGTAGATACTCTCGGTGTGCTCTACGATGCCAAACTTCGTCTTGAAACTCTATCTGGTGTACAAGAGCCAATCTGGAACCAAGAGAGTAGAGTTGATAAGTTCATTAAGGAGATAGGCGCAAAAAGTGCACAAATTATACACACCTATTTTCCAAACCAAAGCCTTCATTAATCTTAAAAAGTGTAAAATGGCGGATAATTAAACTTAAGAGGCGCTAATATGATTACAAGACCAGAACCTATCGATGAAGAGGTTCTTTTTGATGGCAGAAGTCTGATTTCTGAAACTGATTTAAGTGGTAAGATCACATTTGTAAACCGTAAATTTATTGAGATGACATGCTACAGTAAAGAAGAAGCTATTGGAGAACCACACAACATATTGCGTCACCCAGATATGCCTCGTGCAGCTTTTGCTGGCATGTGGGATATTATACAAGAGGGTAAGACTTGGGAGGGGTATGTTAAAAACCTTAGAAAAGATGGTAGATACTACTGGGTAATTGTCACCATAGTTCCAAAGAAAGATGATCACGGTAAAGTCATAGGCTACATAGCTTCACGAAAAATGCCTGATCCTATAAAACTTAAATTTATCATAAGCCAATATCAACAACTACTTGAAAAAGAGAAAGCGTCTGAGGCTAAGTAGCAGATAGATGAAGATCACTATTGCTATCACTGGAGCTAGTGGCTCATCTCTTGGACTAAAGCTACTAAAAGCTCTACCCAATAGTATCGACAAACATCTAATCCTCTCCGATAGTGCCAAAGCTGTACTACAGATAGAGGAGCAAGTTAGCATACATGATGATCAAAATATAGCCTCTGCTCTCTCTTCTGGCTCATTTGGAACTGATGTTATGATGATAGTGCCTTGTAGCATGAATACGGTTGCAAAGATATCAAATGGCATAGCAGACAACCTAACAACAAGAGCAGCGTCAGTGATGATCAAAGAGCACAAAACTCTGCTTATAGCACCACGAGAGATGCCTCTTAGCTCTATTGCACTTGAAAACTTACTTAAACTATCTCAAAACGGTGTTATAATTGCACCGCCACTATTGGCATACTATTCAAAACAGCAGACGCTAGAACAGATGGAGAGTTTTATGGTTGGAAGATGGCTTGACCTTGTTGGAGTGGACAATAAGCTCTATAAGCGTTGGGGTGAAGATGCATAAGATAGCACTATATCCAGGCACCTTTGACCCTATCACCAATGGTCACTGCGATATCATCAATCGAGCGCTAAATCTTTTTGACCACCTCATCATAGCAGTTGCAGACTCACGAAGCAAAAAGCCACTATTTACACTTGATGAGAGAATAGATATGAGTCAAAGAGCAGTAGCAGATCTTGATCGAGTTGAAGTTGTTGGGTTTGACAATCTCACCATAGACCTAGCCAAAGAGCACAACGCCTCCATACTCATCCGTGGGCTTAGAGCCGTTAGTGATTTTGAGTATGAGCTACAGCTTGGCTATCTTAACAACTCACTAGATGACAGCATAGAGACAGTTTATCTAATGCCGACACTACAAAATGCATTTATAAGCTCATCTATTGTAAGAAACCTTCTATCTTTCAATGGTAAAACAGAGCATCTTCTCCCACCATCTGTTGAGAGTATGATACGAGACTTGGACTCATGTACATTACCATAGAGGGCATAGACACCGCTGGTAAATCTACCCAGATAGAGGCCCTTAAAAAGCTCTTTACAGATGCCATATTTGTAAAAGAGCCTGGAGAGACAGAGATTGGAAACAAAATAAGATCTATCATACTAGATGATGGTGTAGAGTCATCAAGAGCAGAGACACTCCTATTTTTAGCAGATAGAGCACTACTAGTAGATAGAGTCATAAAGCCAAACATACAAAAACTTATCATCTCAGATAGATCAGCAGTCTCAGGCATAGCCTACTCTCTAGCATCTTATGATTTCGATACCGTAGAGTTAGTAGAGTTAAACCGTTTTGCAACCGACAATATACTGCCTGATCTATGCATTGTACTAAAACTAGAACCTAGTGAACTTAGTCTCAGGCTACAGAGCAGACCTACAGACAAGATCGAATCTAGAGGTGAAAAGTACCTACTAAATATCCAAAAAAACCTCTTTAGAGCTTCAGAGCTTTTGGGTATACAGACAGTTAGTATCGATGCTTCACTACCTATGAAAAATATAACTCAAACTATTGGCAACATAATAAAAGGAGAGTCATGATCAACTCACTACGAGGCATGAATGATATGTTCTACCCAGATAGCGCACTATATGAGCAGTTTATCAGTGTAGCAACTAAAGTAGCTTCACGCTATGGATATAGATTTTTACAGACTCCTACACTTGAACAGACCTCTCTATTTAAACGCTCTGTAGGTGAGTCTAGTGACATAGTCAACAAAGAGATGTATCAATTTACAGACAAAGGTTCAAATGATGTCTGTTTGCGCCCTGAGGGTACTGCTGGCGTAGTGAGAGCATTTATACAACACAAACTAGATCGTGCAGGTGGAGTTCATCGCTACTTCTACCACGGCTCTATGTTTAGGTATGAGCGACCACAAAAAGGTAGACTTAGAGAGTTTCATCAGTTTGGCATTGAGAGTTTTGGTATTGAGAGTGCTTATGAAGATGCCACAACCATACTAATGCTATGTGACATCTTTAATGAGCTTGCTATAGAGTATACACTTAGTATCAACTCTATAGCAGATGAGAACTGTATGCCTGCATATAAAAAGATGCTCATAGAGTTTCTTGAACTACAAAATGATAAAATATGTGAGGATTGCTGCAAAAGGAAAAAACTCAACCCTATTAGAGTTTTAGATTGCAAAAATAGTAACTGTCAACTCATATATAAAGATGCGCCAAAACTCCTTGATCACCTGTGCGATAGTTGCAACAATGAGTTTGAACAGCTAAAATCGATACTAGATGATAACAGCATAGAGTACAAGATAGATACCCATCTAGTGCGAGGTTTAGACTACTACAACAGAACAGCTTTTGAGTTTATAAGCGGTGATATAGGTGCTCAAAATGCGATAGCAGGTGGTGGCAGATATGATAAACTTTGTGAACACTTAGGCGGAAGAGCCACGCCTGCTGTTGGTGCCGCTATAGGGCTAGAGAGAGTATTGGAGCTAATTAAACTTGGCTTAGAGCCTACTCAAAGCTACTATTTTGGTGCTATGGATAGCGAATCAATCCCTATGCTTATTAGAGCTGCGCGCATAAAAAGAGCAGTTGCTCCTTGTAACATAGAGTACAGACCGCGCTCACTAAAAGCACACCTTAAAAATGCTGACAAAGCCAACGCTTCATACTGTGTTATCATTGGTGAAGATGAGCGCAAAGATGCCAAACTCTGGATTAAAAACCTACAAGACAATACTCAAAATAGAGTAGATATAGATAAGTTTTAGAGATGCCATCATCATACGGTTTAAAGATCTGGGCTGAAAACAACTTCATCATCAAAGATGATAGAGTTCACATCAACTACAAAAGTACACCATCTATACTTCAGATAGTAGAACAGATAAGATCCAAAGGCATAAGAGGACCAATTCTACTAAAACTACCACACCTCATCACTAAACAGATTAGAACTCTATATAACTCCTTTGAGAAGGCGATAGATGAAAATAGCTACAGAGGGAAGTTTAGAGCAGTCTACCCACTCAAGGTCAATCAATACCCAGAGACACTAAAACAGATCATAGAGTCTGGTAGAGAGTTTGAGTATGGTCTTGAGGCTGGCTCTAAAGCAGAACTAGTATTGGCCATGGCTCAGACTCCCCTAGGCTCTGCTATTACAGTCAATGGCTTTAAAGATGAAGAGATGATAACTATGGGCTTTATAGCAGCGCAGATGAGGCACAATATAACCTTAACCATTGAAGGCTTAGGTGAACTAGAGTCGATTATTGAAGTTGCGCAAAAAAGAGAGCTGGCTATACCAAACATAGGTATACGCATTAGACTTCATAGCGGAGGTAGTGGCGCATGGGCAAAGAGTGCTGGCATGCACTCTAAATTTGGTCTAACCTCTACAGAGTTACTAGAGGCATTTAGACTACTAAAAGAGCACAACTTGCTAGATAAATTTACTATGCTCCACTTTCACATAGGCTCTCAAGTAGAGGAGATTGCACCTCTAAAGCGTGCTCTAAGAGAGGCTGGCAATATCTATGCTGAACTTAAAAAGATAGGGGCTAAAAGCTTAAAATGCATCAATATAGGTGGTGGCTTATCAGTAGAATATGCTCAACACAACACTAAGCGCGTACAGAACTACACACTAAGTGAAGCTGCCAATGATGTCATATATGTATTGCGTGAAATTATGAACTCTAAGGGTGTTGAGCATCCAGATATCATGACCGAATCAGGCAGACTCATAACTGCCTCTCATGCTATCTTAATCACTCCTGTACTTGAGCTATTCTCACATGATTACCAAGAGCACTCATTAAGACTAAAGCCTACCAATCCGCCTCTTATAGAAGAACTAGTAGAGCTAAATCATCTTCTAAAACGCTCAAACTGTATCGAATACTTACATGATGGACTAGACCACATGGAGTCCCTTTTAACACTGTTTGAGCTTGGATATATAGATCTATGTGATCGCTCAAATGCAGAGATATTAGTGCATCTTATCATCAAAAAATCACTCTATCTTATAGGCAAAAATCGCCCTCCTGAGATAGAAAAGCTCTCTGAAAGATTACAAGAACGCTATCTTGTAAATGGCTCATTTTTCCAAAGCATACCAGACTTTTGGGGTCTAAATCAAAAATTTCCAATCATGCCGATACACCACCTAGATCAAAGAGCCATTCGTGCTGCATCGCTATGGGATATCACATGTGATAGCGATGGAGAGATAGGGTTTGACCCATCTGCTCCACTCTATCTGCACGATATCGACCTAGATAAAGAGGAGTATTTTTTAGCTTTTTTCAACATAGGTGCATATCAAGAGACTTTGGCTATGAGTCACAATCTCTTTTCGCGTCCAACTGAAGTGGTCGTAGATATTGATGACAACTCCTATGTTATAAGAGAACTCAATGAAGCATACAGCATACTTGAGACACTTGAAAAGATCAATTATAGTAGCGATGAGATAGTTTCAAAACTTAAAAATAGGCTCAAAGAAGATGATTTTAGCGATAAACAAGAAAAAAAGGATACACTTTCTATGTGTAAAAATTTTTTGACACAAAATGGGTATCTTAGAACAACAAAATAAAAGGCATAAAGTGGCTCTTCTAAAACAGATACAAGAAGATTTTATCAACATCTATCAAAACGACCCTGCCATAAAGAGCCGTTTTGAGCTATTTTTTAACTATCCAGGTGTATGGGCAGTGGCATGGTATCGTATCTCAAATAGAATCTATCGTGCACGGTGGCGCAGGACAGCTAGATTTTTAATGGCAATTAATCAATTTTTAACCAATATCGACATACACCCAGCAGCCACCATAGGCAATAGGCTCTTTATAGACCATGGCATAGGTGTTGTTATAGGTGAGACTGCTGTTATAGAAGATGATGTTCTTATCTATCAAGGGGTAACTCTTGGGGGCGTTAGTCTAACAGCTGGTATTAAAAGGCACCCAACGATTAAAAGCCGTGCTGTCATAGGAGCTGGAGCCAAGGTGCTTGGTGACATAGTCATAGGTGAGAGTGCAAAAGTTGGCTCTAACTCTGTAGTTGTCAAATCAGTTCCACCAAACTGTACAGCCGTTGGCATACCAGCTAGAGTAGTTGGCAAAGGTAGAAGCAAAGATCCGCTCAGCCATAATAAACTACCAGATATCGATAAAGAGCTATTTGAATATCTTCTTAAAAGAGTTGCAATTTTAGAGCATATACTTATGAAAGAGAATAGCAATATACTAGAGCAAGATCTTGAACTAGAGCAGATATATGACTCATTTATCAAAGCTATGAAGGGGTAGACTTAAATAAACCCCGCCACCCACAAAAGGCGGCACGACTCATTTTACATGTAAATTATTGTGCCAGTTTATCACGCACAATCTGTACGGCGCGTACCATATTGTTAAGGCTGGCGCGTACCTCATTCCACTTAC
>Ga0256834_1000120_pt1 | contig 51865 bp, 44 predicted proteins | sample 4281140metaG_FD_190536 | JGI IMG/M metagenome (GOLD analysis project Ga0256834, IMG submission 190536) | Hydrothermal vent microbial communities from East Pacific Rise, Pacific Ocean - 4281-140 | ecosystem: Environmental > Aquatic > Marine > Hydrothermal vents | place: Pacific Ocean: East...
CATCGGATTGGCGGTGGCGAATGAAATTGTCACTTTGTATGGAGGTGTGCTGGAGGCGATGGAGGCTGGGGAAAGTGGTTTGAAACTATGCTTGCGCTTTCCGGATGAAGATCCCATGTTCGTTCCGAGCACCTAGTGTACTGCGTCGGAATTAAAGGCCCTTTCAGTGAGTCACAATGCGGCCAGATGCAAGGCGTACTCACACAGGAAGGGCCGCCCCCTTTCAAGTGAGTACAACACCGCAGATGGCCGCATTGTGGCTCACCCGAAGGGAGTCCCCCAAAAGCGCCAGGACGGTGTTGGGGTACTTGCCAAGGGAGCAACCATTGCCTGCGCACCCCGCCTTGCCCTGGCACTTTTGGCGGACGCTGAAAGAGCCTTTAATTCTGACGCAGTACACCAGAAAATGTTTTGTGGAGATGATCAGAAAACCGCAATTGGATGGTGGTGTTCAGATTTGACTGTTGCTACAATCGCGCCATCTATGGCACTTCTGCCGTATGCTTCGATTAAGGAACGGTTCTTTGAATAACAAAAACAAGATTATTTTTCTAGGCATTTTTTTCTGTTGTCTGATTGCGGCTCCTGTTTCTGCAATGGCATTGTCCATGAGTGATGCGATCAGCAAGTCGGGACAGCAGCGGATGTTGAGCCAGCGCATGGTCAAGGCCTATGCGCTCGTGGGGCAAAAGACAATGCTGAGTGCGGTCAAACAGATGGACGACACCATCAACCAGTTTGATCAAAATCTCCAGCAATTGAAGCTTTTCGCCAAAACTTCAGAAGAGATAAAAATACTGGGAAAAATCAACAGGCTGTGGGAGGCATACAGGTTGTTGATAAGAACCAAACCCAACTTGCAGCAAGCTCCCCAGGTGAATGCGATTGCAGACCGGATGCTGAACTACTCTGATCAGTTTGTGTTGTTGCTGGAAAAACGTTCCGGCACCAGCAAAGGGCGTTTGATCAATATTTCGGATCGTCAGAGAATGCTGTCACAAAGGATAGCAAAATACTATGTATTCAAAGCATGGGGGCTGGACAATGAGCAGTATAGTGCTGAATATGATAAGGCGGTAAAGGAATTCAGCGATGCGCTGGGGGAGCTACAAAAAGCGCCTGAGAACAATTCGGACATTAATTCTGCCCTGAAAAAAGTGGAATCTGACTGGAAGATTTTCAAGATCAGTTTCAGTCTTCAGAAGAAAACGTTTATTCCTTCTCTGGTAACGCGATCGCTGGACAGCATTCTCTCACAGATGAACTATGTTACGGCCCTGTATGTCGGGATATACTGATTATTGCAGATAACCCCTGGTGTACCGCACGAGTTTTTAGCGCTGATCTGATGCAGAATCGGAGAACATAAGGACACCTCGAATAATTCGGTTTTCACCACGCCAGTGCAGGCCGGTACCTCAAGTGTAGTTGTAGTGGTTCAGGCTTGCCCTGCCTCCCCCCATCCATGGGTTTGTGTGCTGAAATGATAGCTTATAGGGGTGCCCGTAACCTGGTGTAGTGTCCTTTATACGTTACACTAGATTGTTTAATACCAATGCAGAAAAGCTATCCCAGGATGTTGTTGCTTATATGGTATACAGTCTGCAAAAACCAGCATCCAAGGATAGCTGATGAAATTTCTGAATGGCATGACTCTGTTGCTGATTTACCAGCTTGTGGGAGAAATCGGCGTACAACTATTACAGTGGTCTATTCCCGGCCCGGTGCTGGGTATGCTGTTGTTGTTTCTGACCCTTTTGTTGCGCAAGGGGGCCCTGCCTTCTGCTGATGTTGCTTCCACCGCCCTTCTGAGTCACTTGTCCCTGCTTTTCGTTCCGGCCGGGGTGGGTATGATGGTGTATTTTGAGCACCTGGCAAAGGAGTGGCTGCCGATTGTTGTTGCGCTGGTGCTCGGCACGGTTGTGACCATGGCCGTCAGCGCTTTGGTAATGCAGGGGGCCAGCCGCCTGTTTTCACCGGAGACATACAGGGATGGCTGATGGTGATCTGACAACTCTATGGGTATATCTTTCAGCTTCTCCGCTGGTTGGCCTGACGATCACACTGATTGCCTATAGTCTCGGGTATCGTTTGTACCTGTATGCAAATCGCAACCCTTTACTGAACCCCGTGGTGACCGCAATAGCGGCTTTGATCGCTTTTCTTCAAATATCGGGTGTCTCCTATGCAACCTACTTCGAGGGGGCGCAGTTTGTGCATTTCCTGCTTGGCCCCGCTACAGTTGCACTGGCTGTGCCTCTCTATCAACAGTGTGCAAAGATCAAAAAACGTCTGCTGCCGCTGGTGATCACGCTGGTTGTTGGCGCAATTGTGGGGGCTGGCAGCTCCGTTGGCATTGCCTGGATGCTTGGCGCCAGTCTGGAAATGCAAATGTCGTTGGCTCCAAAATCAGTGACCACGCCGGTCGCCATGGGAATATCGGAGCAGATTGGCGGGTTGCCCTCGCTCACTGCAGTACTGGTTGTGGCCACGGGCATTATCGGTGCGGTGACTGGTACCACGCTCTTCCGGCTGATGCGCATTAAGGATGATGCAGTAAAAGGCGTGGCCATGGGCATTGCTGCGCATGGCATTGGTACTGCGCGTGCCTTCCAGGAAAATAAGGAAATGGGCGCTTTTTCAGGTTTGGCCATGGCGTTATCAGCGTTCACATCTGCCGTGATGTTGCCCTGGTTGCTGCATGTGGCAGGTGTACTTTAGCGCTGTACAAACCAGTTATTCCACGCCAAAATGAGTAATGTTGTCGATCAAGCATAATCATCTTGGCATGTCCGGTGAAGAAGCTACAGGAAGAGTGAAATACAAGCTGCTGGATGCGCTTCTGGATCGGGAAGAGGTTGAAAGGATCTGGAAGCAGGTGCTGCCGGAGAGTAAGGCATCTTTTTTTCTTTCCTGGGAATGGATTTCAACCTGGCTGGAAACACTCCCAGGTGATGAGAGGATAGATCTGATTACCGGCTATATAAATGATGAGCCGGTTTTGGCTTATTTTCTTGGGAAAAGACAGTTTACCCGGCGAGGCTTCTTTCATTACAGGTTGGCCTCGCTAAATGCAACAGGAGATGAATATCTGGATGAATTGACTGTGGAATACAATGGTGTACTGGTGATTCCTCAGTTACGGATTGATGTGATCCAGGAGATTGCCAATAGGGATGTTGGTGAATGGGATGAGTTATATCTTCCGGGGCTGGCAGGTGATCTGTGTGCTGAGATAGACCGTCTCAGGAACGATGCCGAGCAATATTTTATCATCGATATAGAAAAAGATAGCAAGTCACGTTATGTAGAGCTGGATAAAGTTCGAAGTGCCAATATGGATTATGCTGGTCTGCTTAGTTCAAACAGAAGGCAACAGATCAGAAGATCCATACGAGAATATAGTAAAAGTAGTGAAATCAGGGTCAATGTGGCACAAACCTCAGGCGAGGCATCGCAACTGCTGGAGGCTCTGGCTGAGCTGCATCAGCGGGAATGGATACAAAGAGGTAAGGAAGGTGCGTTTGCCAACAGCTATTTCCATGATTTTCATAGCGCTTTAATACAGAAATATTTTGACAGTGGCATTATTCAACTTGTCCATATTCATACAGATCAGGTAACCATAGGCTATCTGTATAACTTCATTCATGAGGGCAACGTGCTTTTTTATCAGAGTGGCTTTAACTATATGGAGAGCAACCATGCCAGACCTGGCTTGGTTTCACACTATTTTGCAGTATTACTGAATGCTGAGCTTGGCCATGGGAGATATGACTTTCTCGCCGGTGATTCCCAGTACAAGAAAAGTCTGGCAACCAATGCAGAACGTATGATGTGGGTTCGGCTGAAAAAAAAGAGCATCCGCAGCTGGGTAGAAGGTAGTGCGCGCAGCGCTTACAGGAAGTTGAAAAGAACACAGTAGACAAGTATGTGGCAGTGTATCCTTGGTAGAAGCAAGGGGGGAAAATGAAAGACAAGAAACGCATATTGTCAGGTTTTCTGGAGAGAACCCGGCTGCTTAACATGCTTGAGTTGGCTCCTGCATCAGCGCTAATCATTATGAACTACCACAGGGTGTACCATGACAAGCTGGCAACAGAGTTTGATTCGGGTGTTTTTTGCCCGTCTATGGAGGAATTTGATCAGCAGATGGCTTTTCTTAGCAAGCATGCCAACCTCATAACTGAAGAAGAGGTCGTAAGGTTAGCGCAATCTGGCAAGCCGCTACCAAAGCGAAGTGCATTGGTCACCTTTGATGATGGCTACAGAGACAACTATTTGTTTGCTGCGCCAGTGCTCAAAAAGTATTCTGTGCCGGCCATTTTTTTTATACCCATTGAGAGCATTGAAAAATCCAGAGTGGGATGGTGGGATGTTATTGCCTATTTCATCAAACGCACAGGAAAAAAAGACCTTCCTTTCAATGGCAGCAAATTATTTTTGCGTACAAAGACAGAGAAAGAAAGCGCTATAGTGGTATTGCATGATTACATGAAATCAGCGAGGGCAGAGGAGTCCAGGAATTTTCTTGCTGAACTGTCATTTCTTTGCGGCGTGGATTTTCCATCTAAGGAAGCGCAGCGAGAGGAATTGATGAGTTGGGATCAAATTATGGAGATAGGAAAATCAGAACTCCTGAGTATTGGTTCGCACACCATGTCCCACCGTGTATTGAGCACCGTCTCAGATGAAGATGAACTGCGGGAGCTGGTTGATTCCAGGTTTTTCCTGCAGCAGAAGCTGGGGTATGAAATAAAATCCATAGCGTATCCAGTGGGCAGCTATCAAACATTCAGTGACAGAACAAAAAATAATGCGCGCCGGGCGGGGTACAGTATTGGGTTTTCATTCAATACCGGTGTTAACTATGGAAGCATTATTGATCCATTCAATATAAAGAGAATTGGCCCCGTGGCCGACCTTGCTGCCTTTAAATCCACACTCATTGTTCCCCGGCTGTTCGTAAACCAGCCGGCTTAGTTTTCTTTATTCTTTGTTGTCCCCGGTGGAACTCAAAACTGTTGCTGCAGTCAATAGACTAATGCCAACGGAAGAGCGTCAGGATAAACTATCACAATGCAACAACACATGCTCTGGTGGTTGTTGACTGCCAGCTTGGCACATCTACTTTTTATCCGATACCTGCCAGTGCCTCTGAAGCCGTTCTGGCCGCTTGAACACTTGCCAACAGATCCCAAGTCCATACAAGTAACGCTGAAGTTGCCGCCCGCAATGGTGCCTGTGGATGAGTATGCCAACCCCAAATCTGAAAAATCAGTTGCTGCTGAACCGCTATCCAAAAAGGAATCAGAACCCAGGTTTCTTGAACGCAATACAGGGAAAAAGCAAGAGCCTGCTGAAACCAGAGCAGGTACCCAACAGAAAAAACAACAAGTAAGTGTTCTTCAATTGAGGCAATCTATAAGAAATTATCAGGATCAGGACATTGTTGAGGTGGACCCTTTTGATATTGCTCTGCCTGAGGACATTAATGCAGAAGCGTTTGTGGCAAATGCAATGACGAAAGCAGGCTACATGGTGCAGGAATATGATCTGCATGGTGGAGCACATGTGAAACGGGTTCAGATGTTTGGAAGGGAAGACAGATGTTATCTCCTGCACCGGAAAATTTTGGAGAAAGGGAGGTTGGAGTGGGAACAAAGCAATATAATGCAAGTGGGCTGGGACAAAAAGGAAATTTCATGTGAATGAAGGAAGTGGACATTACCGGGAGAGAACCACCCCCTCATAGAGGAAATGGCTGTCCTTCAGGCAGGTGTCGGACTTGTCAGTATGTATTGGTGATTCGTGTAGAGTGGATGCTCTTTCGGGAAAAATTGCAGCATGGCTGCAGCATAGCGATCAAACGGATTTTGAATGCTTGCAATGCGCTTTGTATCTGCCGAATTTATCCCGTGAGTATTGAAACGAATCATCAATGGCACGGGATAGTCGGTGCCAAATAGGATTTTGTGGTGTACCTGCTTCTGGCTTGCCAGATGTTCCAGGGCTCTGGCGCGAAGGGGGATGAGCATGGCTGAAAGGTCACCGTATAAATTGTCGTGCTGTTCGAGCATTTCCAGAATATGGAAATAATCCTTATCGAACCATGTGGGGTTTCTGGACAGATTGCGCCAGAAAAGCCATTTGTGATTGATTTGCCCCAGGCCCATGTGGGCGGCTATTACAGTCACGCCAGTTTGCAAAGGCAGTTCCAACATATCACTGCCTTCATAGCGTTTTTCTGATTGAATGCTTATTTCACTGCCGATGTGGATGATTAGAGGCAGGTTCTTGTCCCGCAGCTTTTCGTAGTAGGGGATAAAAGTCGGGTTATTGAGATCCAATCCCCAGTAGTTTTGCAAAAATTTAGCCCCACGGAAGCCCTTTTCAGAATATTCTTCAATTCGCTCAAGGGCATTTGGCCGCAAAGGGTTGATGGAGAAAAATGGAATGAATTGCAGGGGATAACGGCCTGCCACTTCCAGCACGTCCGCATTCATGGCGCATACGGTTTTGTCGCGGTGTGTTTCTCTTCCTTTGCTATCAACGCGGCTGTCCACACCAAACAGGCAAGTCTGTTCCACCGTTTCTGATGTGCTCACTGCATGCGCCATTGCAGCCACATAGGCTTTCCAGGGCTGCTGTTTCAGCTTAACAGGGTCAATGCCCAGGCTTTTGGCAAAAAAACGAACGGCTATTCTGTCGAAAAGGCGATCAAAGCGTACCTGGGGATTTAGCAAGTGGGTGTGGATATCAATGGTTTTCATGTTCTAGTGTATTGCGTCGGAATTAAAGGCTCCTTCAGGGGGGCTCCCTTCGGGTGAGCCGCAATGCGGTCATCTGCTGTTTTGTAATTGTATCGGCTGTTGCATTCATCTGCACAAGTCATGAAAAACAGGAAAATGATGTAGCCTGGAAACGCAAGCCTTCCGGTTTTGAATGTGTGTGATATAGCGCAACAGTTGTGCCATATCACACACAAAACAATTGCTGATTCGGTGGCTGGCATTTCAACTGGTTGATATTCGGAGCAATGGGGTGCTGGCACAGGAATTGCTCATTACGCTGAGGTTCAAACTTAAAATCAAAGCCAACCGAGAGTCTCCGAATGAAAAAAAGAAAGCTTTTACCTCTTCTTATCTGCAGTTTGTGCACCGGTACGACAGCGCTTGCTGCCGAGCAGAAAACAGATAAGGACAACTCCGAAAAAATGCCTACCATTATCGTGGAAGGCACCAGGCTGGAGGATGTCAGTGGCAAAGAAGTCAGATCTGCTGATCTGGCAGAAGCATTGGCAAAGAAAGCCGCCAGTATTTCTGTCGTGCGCCGCAGCGGCATCGCCAACGACATCATTCTGCGTGGGCAAAAGAAAGACAACATCAATATTCTTATTGATGGTGGAAAAATCTATGGCGCATGTCCCAACCGTATGGATCCGCCAACTTCCCATATTCTGACCAATAATATCGAATCAGTGGAGATTACTGAGGGTCCTTATGATGTGGAGAACTTTGGCACCTTGAGCGGTGCGGTAAAAATCACCACAAAGGAGCCGGAAGAGGGCTTCCATGGTGAAGTGAGTCTGAATGTGGGAAGCTGGGATTACCGTAAAGGTGCAGCAACCCTCAGTGGTGGTACAGATCGGGTTCGGGCCATGGTCAGCGTTTCCAAGGAAAGCAGTGGTCAGTATGAAGATGGTGACGGGAACACTTTTGCAGAACAGATTAAAAATTATGATCCCACTTCTACGGCCAGGTACAAAGAAGAATACGAAGACCTGGACGCTTATGACAAGAGCACTTTCATGGGCAAGCTGTATGTGGACGTTACCGAAAACCAGGAGTTGAAGCTAAGTTACACAGCCAACCGCAGTGATGACATCCTGTACCCGTCCAGCAAAATGGATGCCCTCTACGATGACTCCGATATTTTTGACGTTGGCTATACCATTCAAGACTTGGGTTGGTTTTCCCGGGAGTTGAGCTTTCAGTACTATAACTCCCAGGTGGAGCACCCCATGTCCACCCGCTACCGGTTGTCTTCCGGCCCGAATTCAATGAATGAAATGACGCATTACCTGGAAACGGAAATGCAGGGCGCCAAGATAAAAAACAGTTTTGAGCTTGGTGATGGAACTGATATGACGGTTGGGCTGGATTTTAGCCGCCGCAATTGGGACGGGGTATTCCAGGCCAAAGGCATGATGGCCATGACCGACGGTTTCGTCAGCATCGATGATGTGGATACGGACAATGCCGCCATTTTTGTGGAAGCGGAAAAAGACTTCAACAATTTTAACCTCAAGCTTGGCGCACGTTACGATGACACCACTATCGAGACGGCGGGTATGCAGCCGGATAATGATTACACCGCCTTCAGCGCCTTTGCCTTTGGTACCTACAGCCTGCAAGACGGGTTGAAGGTATTTGGCGGGCTGGGTCGTTCCGCACGCGTTCCTGATGCACGTGAGCTTTATATGATTATGCCCATGATGGATAATGCGATGATGATCGGCAACCCCGATCTGGATCAAACCACCAATACCGAAGTGGATCTGGGTATGGAAATTAATGCCGGCTCCCTCTATCTCAAACCCAAGATATTCTACAGCTGGCTGGGTGATTTCATTGTTTATAACGACAGCAAGATGATGCGCCGTTTTGATAATGTGGATGCCACTATCTATGGCTTCTCCGTGGATGGGTCCTACAACTTCACCGATGAACTGTATCTTGATTTTGGCCTGGCCTATCAGCGCGGTGAGAAAGACCAAGCCCAGCCTGGGCAGAACGATAAAGATCTTCCGGAAATCCCCCCCTTGAAGGGCGTGATGTCACTGAACTGGGAATATATGGATGATAGCTTGGCCAAGGTGGAAGTGGTTGCTTCTGATAGCTGGACCCGCTACGACGAAGACAATGGCGAGCAGGAGCTGGATAGTTGGGCGGTGCTGAACCTGAAAGTCCGCCATGCACTGACAGATAGTATCAAGATCACCGCTGGTATTGATAATCTGTTTGACAAGACCTATGCCGTCAGCAATACCTACAAAGACCTCACTTTGCTGGAAAGTGGTGGTAGTGAAGTGATTTTGATGAACGAACCCGGGCGCTACTTCTATTTGAATGCGGCGTACAAGTTTTAAGCCCGGATAACCCCAGCTGCCTGCTGGCTTTTGCTGCAGCTTAAGCCGGCGGGGCATGTCTTAGCCGAAGAAGAAAATCCGCAAGCAGAGCGCTTGCGGATTTTTTATTGCTTTGTTCCGTTGTGCCGGGGGAGCCGGGCTTGGCTCGTTAGCGCCTATTGCAACTGATACTTTTTCAAACGATACATAAAGGCGTACCGGGTGAGCCCCAGAATTCGTGCAGCCTTGCTCTGGTTGCCGTTAGTTTTTTCCAGGGCCTGCTGCAGTAATTCCTGCTCCAGCTCGTCGAGCTTGATGCCGGAATCCGGCAGGGAGAAGGTCCAGCGGCTCTGTTGCTGGTGACGAATCTCCCGGGGCAGATTGCCATCGTGGATCTCGCGTCCGCTGAACAGGATCAGCATGCGTTCGCACAGGTTGCGCAATTCGCGGATGTTGCCGGGCCAGGAATAGCGCCGCAGACAATCCATGGCCGCCTTGTTATAGACTGGAGCCGGCAGCTGATATTCACTGGCGAGGCGTTTGCTGATCTCCGGTATCAGCAATTCGACATCGCCAGAGCGCTCTCTCAATGCCGGCACATGGAAGGGAATGATGTTCAGGCGATAATAGAGGTCTTCACGAAAGCTCCCGTTTTCCACCTTTTTGCGTAAATCGGCGTTGGTGGCAGCCACCAGGCGCACATTTGCGTGGCGCTGTTTCAGGCTTCCCACCGGCTGATATTCTCCGGACTCGAGAAAGCGTAACAGCTTGGCCTGGATGTCCAGGCACATTTCCCCGATTTCATCCAGAAACAGGGTGCCGCCTTCGGCCATGCTGATGCGCCCCGGGTTATTGGAAACCGCTCCCGTGAAGGCTCCTTTGATATGGCCGAAGAACTCGGACTCTGCCAGGCCTTCGGGTAATGCGGCGCAGTTGATGGCAACAAAAGGCGCATCATGTCGTCTGCTTTTTTTGTGGATATGGTGTGCCAGCAATTCCTTTCCTGTGCCGCTTTCCCCGGTAAGGATAACCGTTACATCTGTCGCTGAAGCGATGTCCAGTGAGCGTAACAGTGTTTCAAACTCAGGTGATTTTCCCAGTATTTCGTATTTGGATGGTTTATTCATGGTTTTACCAATTCAGGATCAGTCCGGTTAGTGCAAACAGGATCAACAGCACCCCTGCAAACATGCGCAATTGCGGGTTGCGGGAAAAACGCAATATCTGGTCAGCAAAGATACCTGTTGCCATGATGGCTGGCAAGGTGCCCAAACCAAACAAGAGCATAAATACCCCGCCTTGGAGCATGCTGCCTTGACCTAGAGCAATAAACAGGGCGGAATATACCAAGCCGCAGGGCAGCCAGCCCCAGATCATCCCATACAAAACTGCCTGCAGGGGAGAGGAAACAGGCAGCAGTTTTCTGCCCAGGGGCTCAAGTTTCTTCCAGATGGGTGCGCCGGCCTTTTCGATCCGGGCGAAGGCGGGGAACCAGCCCGCCAGATACAGCCCCACTGCGATCATCAGCAAGGTGGCCGTGAGTAGCAATATGCTGTGGCCGTATTGGGGGCTGATCTGGAACAATAACCCGGCTCCAAATCCACCTGCAACAGCGCCTGCCAGGGTATAGCTGAGGATGCGCCCCAGGCTGTAGTAACTGAGATAGCCCATGAGCTGCGCCGGGCTCTTGCGTGTTTCCATGGGCAGGCTGAAGGTCAGCACTCCCATGATGCTGCCACACATGCCAACGCAGTGCAGGGCGCCGAACAGCCCCATGAGAAAAGCACCCAGATAGCCAATTTCCATGAATTAATCTCTGTAACTCATTGAAACCAGTGTTTTTATCTGGATGATTTCCAAGGCTATTTGCCGAATACCTGCTTCAGCAGATCTGTGCTGCGGGCTACCGGGTTTTCCCGAATCGCCTTCTCTTCCTGGGCCAGTTTGTAAAACAGGCCATTCAGGGTTTTTTCCGTAACATAGGAATCCAGGTCCAGGTTGCTATCCCCACCGAGCAATCCGCCCAGCATGCTGCCGCCAGCATTGGCGGTGAGCTGTTTGTAGCTGGCCGTAGCGCCAACCTGGTTCGTAGCCTGGGACACGATGGGTTTGATGGCTTTTTCCAGGGAGGGCCCGGCTTTCTCCCGTAAGTACCGGGTTGCGGCATCATCGCCGCCGTTCAGGATTTTGGCGGCATCGTCCAGGGTCATGTTTTGCACCGTGTCCTTGACGATGTCCAGGGTTTTTGGAATTGCGGCCTCTGCCGCCTGATTCATGGTGGTTTCAAACTCATCTACCAGTGCGCCCTGGCCAACAGCGCGCAAGCCCGAAGCGATCTTGTCCACTGCGCCGGGCAGGGGTATGCGGACATTGGAGTCATTCAGGAAGCCGCCAGGCTTTCCCAGGTAATCAACAGCCCGTTCTGCACCAATACTCAATGCTTCTTTCAGGCCTGCGCCGATCTGCCCCTGGGACAGGCTGCCGGCGGCGGCAGTTGCGCCATCACCTTTCAGGAATTGACCTGCTGAATCCTTGAGCATGTCGCCAAAGCCCGCCCAGCTACTGCTGGTGATGAGTAGGGATGCAATAAACACAGTTTTTAATTTCTTCATATCTGTCTCCTTGATATTATTCATTAATTTATCACTGTAACGCCATGATTATCTAGTATATTGCGTCAGAATTAAAGGCTCTTTCAAGCGAATCCAACACCGCAGATGGCCGCATTGTGGCGCACCCGAAGGGAGCGCCCCAAAAGCATCTTCAACCCGGAAAGACAAAAATGTGATTTTATCTTTCCTCTATTTTCGTTGGAAATGGCCGCACGTCCTTGTACGGCGTACAGCCTGTTAGTTTTGGCGCAGCACATTGATGACTATAGCGATCGAATTCGCTCTGCCTGCTCTGCCAGGTTGTGCATGGCAGTGCGTGCCGCTTCCAACTTTTCCCTTTCTTTTTGCACTACAGGCTCGGGAGCCTTGTTGGTGAAACCGGGGTTGGACAGTTTTTTCTCGGCGCGTTCCACTTCTGATTGCAACTTGCCCAGTTCTTTTTCCAGACGTTTCAATTCTGCATCCTTGTCGATAAGGTCAGCAAGTGGAATCAGCAGTTTCATTTCGCCGACCAGAGCAGTTGCTGCTTCTGGTGCTTCATCGCCACTGCCAAGAATCATCACCGATTCGGTGCGGGCGAGAAAATCCAGATAGTGCCGGTTGGCTGTCAGCCTGGACTGATCCAGGTCGCTGGCATTGTCCAGCAAAACCGGAATAGCCTTGCCCGGTGCGATATTCATTTCGCCCTTGATACGCCGAATGCCGAGGATGAAATTCATTACCCAACGCATCTCGTCCTCTGCCTTCCTGTCCTGCAGGCTGTCTTTGGCCGTGGGGAAGGGTTGCAGCATTATCGTTTCCCCCTGTACGCCTGCAAGCCCTTTCACCTGCTGCCAGATTTCCTCGGTGATGAAGGGCATGATGGGGTGGGTGATGCGCAGCAGGCTTTCCAGTACGCTCACCAGCGTGTGCCGGGCGGCGCGCTTGCTGGCGTCGCTGGCGTTGCCCGAGTTGAGTACGGGCTTGGTCAGCTCCAGGTACCAGTCGCAATACTCGTTCCAGGTGAAGTCGTAGATGGCCTGGGCGGCGTGGTCAAAGCGATAGCTCTCGATGGCGGTGGCTACTTCACTGGCGGTGTGCTGCAGACGAGAGAGTATCCAGCGATCCGCCACGGACAGTTCCATTTTGCCGCCGGTTGTGCCGGTGTCCTCGCCTTTGGTATTCATCAGCACATAACGGGAGGCGTTCCACAGCTTGTTGCAGAAGTTGCGGTAACCTTCGATACGCTGCAGGGACAATACGATGTCCCGCCCGGTGGAAGCTTGTGATGCGAAGGTGAAACGCAGGGCGTCTGTACCGTAGGCGGGAATGCCGTCGGGAAAGTTCTTGCGCGTCTGCTTTTCGATCTTTTTCGCCAGATGGGGCTGCATCATGCCGGAGGTACGCTTGGCCACCAGGGATTCCAGGTCGATGCCATCGATGACATCGATGGGATCGAGGACATTGCCCTTGGACTTGGACATTTTCTGGCCTTCGGCGTCGCGCACCAGGCCATGGACATAGACCTCATGGAAGGGCACTTCGTCCATAAACTTCAGGCCCATCATGATCATGCGTGCTACCCAGAAGAAGATGATGTCGAAGCCGGTGACCAGCACACTGGTGGGGTAAAAGGTCTTGAGGCGATCGGTATTCTCTGGCCAGCCCAAAGTGGAGAAAGGCCACAGGGCAGAGCTGAACCAGGTGTCCAGCACATCTTCGTCCTGGCGCAGGGGATAATCTGCGGCCAGGTTGTGTTTCTCCCGCACTTCTTCCTCGGAGCGACCCACATAGATGTTGTCCTGGTCGTCATACCAGGCGGGAATGCGATGGCCCCACCAGATCTGGCGGCTGATGCACCAGTCCTGGATATTGCGCATCCACTCGAAATAGGTGTTTTTCCAGTTGTCTGGCACGAAGCGGATCTTTCCTGATTCCACCGCCTCGATAGCCGGTTTTGCCAGAGGTTCGATCTTTACATACCACTGGTTGGTGAGAAAGGGTTCGATAACAGCACCAGAGCGGTCTCCCCTGGGCACCATGAGCTTGTGATCGTCGGTTTTTTCCAGCAGATCCAGTGCTTCCAGATCGGCCAGCATGGTTTTTCTCGCCACATAGCGATCCATGCCAATATATTTCTCTGGAATCAGCTCCTGATCATCTTCTTCGTTGGCCCGGATGGCCGCATTCACGGTAAAAATATTGATCAGGCCGCCATGGGGTTGCTCGCTGATGGCGATTTCATCCCGGTGGCGCTTCCACACATCATAGTCATTGAAGTCATGAGCAGGGGTGATTTTCACACAGCCGGTGCCGAATTCGGGGTCCACATGCTCATCGGCCACGATGGGAATTTTCCTGCCGGTCAGCGGCAGCTCCACAAACTCTCCCAGCAGGTGCTTGTAGCGCTCGTCACTGGGGTGAATGGCCACCGCGCAGTCGCCAATCATGGTCTCCGGGCGGGTGGTGGCCACCACCAGATGGCCGGTGCCGTTGGACAGGGGGTAGCGCATATGCCACAGGTGGCCGTTTTCTTCCCGGGACAGTACCTCCAGATCGGAAACCGCTGTGTGCAGTACCGGATCCCAGTTCACCAGACGCTTGCCCCGGTAGATCAGGCCTTCCTCGTATAGGCGCACGAAGACCTCGTGCACGGCCTCGGACAGCCCCTCGTCCATGGTGAAGCGCTCGTGCTCCCAATCCAGGGATGCGCCCATGCGCCGTAGTTGGCGGGTGATGGTTCCGCCGGATTCCTTCTTCCACTGCCAGACGCGCTCGATGAAGGCATCCCGGCCCAGGTCGTGGCGGGTCTTGCCCTCGGCCTCCAGCAGGCGCTCCACCACCATTTGGGTGGCGATGCCCGCGTGATCCGTGCCGGGCTGCCACAGGCTGTTGTCACCCTTCATGCGGTGATAGCGGGTGAGGCCGTCCATGATGGTGTCCTGGAAGGCGTGGCCCATGTGCAGGCTGCCCGTCACATTGGGGGGAGGAATCATGATGCAGTAGCTGTTCTCGCCGCCCTGTGGGGCGGTCGCTCCCGGCGTCCTCGGCAACTGCTCCATGCGTTGCTCTACCTCCTGCCTCCCTGCAGTCGTGCCTCCCGCGACACTGCCACGTCCCTGTGGGGCGGTCGCTCCCGGCGTCCTGCCTCCCGCGACACTGCCACGTCCCTGTGGGGCGAACCAGCCGTTTTGTTCCCAGGTCTGATACCAGCGTTGCTCGATGGCTGTGGGGTCGAAAGTTTTATCCATGGTTTGGAGCGCTTGGCCAAAAAGAGCTAATTATACGGTTTGAAAATCGTTTCTGTTCAAAAAAAGCGTTATCATTGCGCCCTTGTTGAATTGATCAGAGCATTCCGACCATCGTTACCCCAAAAATCACTTCACGGCCTGAACACAATATTTCCCGGGCGAATATTTCAGAAGCTGCTCTGAAGGTGCTCTATCGTCTGAAAAAAAGTGGTTATCAGGCGCATCTGGTCGGGGGCGGGGTGCGCGATCTGCTGTTGGGCAGGGAACCCAAGGATTTCGATGTAGCCACAGACGCCACGCCAGAACAGATCAAGGCGGCGTTCGGCAATGCGCGCATCATCGGCAGGCGCTTTCGCCTGGTGCATGTGCGTTTCGGCCGGGAAGTCATCGAGGTCGCCACTTTTCGCAGCATGCAGTTTCAGCAGGAAAAACAATCTGATGAAGGCATGATTCTGCGCGACAACGAATTCGGCAGTATCGAAGAAGATGCCATGCGCCGCGATTTTACCGTCAATGCCCTGTACTACAATATCGCGGATTTCTCCGTGGTGGATTACAGCAACGGCATGGAGGATCTGGAATCCGGGCTGTTGCGGCTGCTCGGGGATCCGGAAACCCGCTACCGGGAAGATCCGGTGCGCATGTTACGGGCAGCGCGTTTTGCCGCCAAGCTCGGTTTCAACATCGAGGCTTCTACCGAAGAACCAATTACCCGGTTGGCGCATTTGCTGGGGGATGTGCCATCGGCGCGTCTCTATGAAGAAGTGCTGAAGCTGTTTATCAGCGGCTATGCGGTGAGCGCTTTCGAGAAGCTGCGTCATTACAACCTGTTTGCGCAGCTGTTTCCCCAGACGGAAGAAGCGCTGACTCATGAGGAACATGAATTCCCTCTGGTGCTGGTGCACAAGGGACTGGAAAATACCGACAAACGCCTGGCTCAGGACAAGCCCGTCACCCCGGCCTTCCTGTTTGCGGTGCTGCTGTGGGAGCCATTGCGACGCATCGCCCGGGAACTGGAAGCAGACGGTCTGCCTTTTTACCAGGCATTGCAGCAGGCGGGTGATGTGGTTATCGGGCGTCAGGTGCAACAGGTTGCCATTCCCCGGCGCTTCTCCACTCCCATGCGGGAGATCTGGACTCTGCAGGCCCGCTTCCACAATACCAAAGGCCAGCGCCCCCATCGCCTGCTGGTGCACCCACGTTTCCGTGCCGCCTATGATTTCCTGCTGCTGCGGGCCGAGTCCGGTGAGGCCGACCCCGAACTTGCCGCCTGGTGGACGAGTTTTCAGGAGCAACAGGGGTTGGATCCTAAAGGTGGTAGCAGGGCTGCCGACAGCAGCAAACGTCGCCGCCGCAGGCCCCGCAAACGCCAGGCGCAATGATCAGCGCGTATATTGGTCTCGGCAGCAACCTCGACCACCCCGAACGGCAACTTCTGCAAGCCCTGGAGGAACTGGATGGCATTCCCAAAACCCGTTTGCATTGCGCTTCCTCGTTGTATGTGAGCGCGCCCATGGGGCCACAGGACCAGCCTGATTATCTCAATGCCGTGGCAGAAATCAGAACCGGACTGGCGCCGCTGGTGCTCCTGGATGAGTTGCAGCGTATTGAAGACCAGCATGGGCGCATTCGGGGGCAGCGTTGGGGGCCACGAACTCTGGATCTGGATCTGCTATTGTATGGAGATCGAGTCATTCAGGAGCAGCGCTTGACGGTTCCACATCCGGGCATTGCCCGGCGGGCTTTCGTTTTGAAACCCCTGGAAGAAATTGCCCCCGGCCTGCTGGCGCCAGAGCTGGGGGCGATAAAGGAACTGTCAGCAGCCTGTACAGACCGGCAAGTGAGACGAATCAAATGAAGAACAAAATCACTCTCAGCACTCTGGAGCGCATGAAAGCCGCAGGCGAAAAAATCGCTGTGCTTACCGCATATGATGCGGCGTTCGCCCGACTGGCAGAATCCGCCGGCGTGGAGGTAATTCTGGTCGGCGACTCCCTGGGCATGGTGGTGCAGGGCCACGACAGTACCCTGCCGGTTACCGTGGAGGAAATGGTGTATCACACCGCCATGGTGAACCGGGGCTGCAGCCTGCCGTTGCTGGTTGCCGACATGCCTTTCATGAGTCATGGCACCCCGCGCCAGGCCCTGGATTCGGCGGGAAAACTGATGAAGGAAGGCGGCGCCCACATGGTCAAGCTCGAAGGCGGGCACGCCCAGGTGGAAACCGTGCGTCACCTTACCGACCGCGCCGTGCCGGTTTGCGCCCATCTGGGCCTGCTGCCCCAGTCCATTCACCAACTGGGCGGATACAAGGTGCAGGGCAGGGACAGCCGCAGTGCCGAGCGCATTCTCAGAGATGCCCGCGAACTCCAGCAGGCCGGTGCGCAGATGCTGGTGCTGGAATGTATACCGGAAGTGCTGGGTAAGGAAATCAGCCTGGCTCTGGATATTCCCGTGATCGGCATTGGTGCCGGGCGTGGTTGTGACGGGCAGGTGCTGGTGCTCCATGACATGCTCGGCATCACTCCCGGAAAAGCGCCGGGATTCAGCAGGAATTTCATGGCGGACACCGGCTCTGTCGAGGCGGCCATGTGCGCTTATGTCGAGGCTGTACACAACGGCAGCTTCCCTGCCCGGGAACACTGTTTTCAATGAAACAGGTTGAAACTGTTGTGCAACTGCGCCAGGCAGTTTCCTGTTTTGCTGGTGAAACGGCGTTGGTGCCCACCATGGGTAACCTCCATGATGGGCACCTCGCTCTGGTGCGGCATGCCCGCGAACTTTCCCGGCATGTGGTGGTAAGCATCTTCGTCAATCCCATGCAGTTCGACCGCAAGCAGGATCTGCAGGCCTACCCGCGCACCCTGGAACAGGATCTGGCGCTGTTGCAAAACGAAGGGGTGGATCTGGTTTTCACCCCGGCGGAAAAGGTCATTTACCCAAAACCCATGGCGGTGCATACCCGGGTGGAAGTGCCTGGTATCTCCGATACTTTCTGCGGCCAGTCCAGGCCGGGGCATTTCGTTGGCGTATCCACCGTCGTGTGCAAGCTGTTTAATATGGTGCAGCCCCGGATTGCTGTATTTGGTAAAAAAGATTTTCAGCAGCTGCTGATTGTCAAGCGCATGGTGGAGGATCTGGCCATTCCCGTGGAACTTGTTGGTGTGGATACGGTACGAGAAAAAGATGGCCTGGCCATGAGTTCCCGCAACAACTACCTGGATGCGCGCCAGCGGCAGATTGCCCCTGCCTTATACCGTGCCCTGAGAAATACAGTGGATGCTCTGGAGCGGGGCGCGAGAGATTTTCCGGCACTGGAACAGGCTGCCGCCGGGAAAATGGCAAGCGCTGGATTAAAGCCGGACTATTTCAGCATTCGCCGGGCATCTGACCTGGGGGAGCCAAAACAGGACGAACGGGAGCTGGTGATACTGGGTGCGGCCTTTGTGGGTATGGCGCGCTTAATCGACAATCTGGAAGCGCATTTGTAGAGTTCCCCCCGGGCAGGAAAAATACCTGTCCGGGGGAACCATGGCATCAGTCCCAGAATCCTGGCCGATAGGGGCGTGCCCAAGGAGATGGGTGGAAAAACTCTCGCTCGATATCCTGCGTGTTCGGAAATATGGGAAAACCCTGCATGGGCAAGCCCTGTGCATTGCCGCTCAATGCGTTCAACAATTGCTGCTTCTGCGGTTCGGGTAATCCCTCTTCCTTTTTGATTTGCTCGCGCAGTTCGTCCCGGGAGCCTTCGTACTCAAACTTTTTTGTAACCCCGTCCTGATCCAGGAATTCAATCATGGCCTTGTATTTTCCGTCGGGCAGTTTGTTTACCGCCATGGATTGGAAGCTCTCCTGAACCTGGACTGCACCACGGGGAGCCGGCTGATAGCCTGGCCAGGGCGTCATGTGGGGTGGAAAATTCCCGGGGCGCATGGGTGCAAACTGGTTTTTCACTTGCGCCGCCATGGTGATGTCCACATCGGTTACCTTCCCGTGGCGCAGAATTTGCACACTGGATTTTTCACCAGCCTTGGTTTTCCGGACGCTACTGACCAGGTCTTCTGGCGAAATCAAAATCTTTCCATCAAAGGCAAGCAGCACATCATGGGGCTTCAATCCCGCCAGCGCCGCTGGGGACTCAGGCACAACGCGCATCACCATCAGTCCCTGGCCATGGGTAATGTCTTCGGGCAATTGAGCTTGTACGGCCTGGGGTACGGGGCCGACAACCACGCCCAGATAAACAGGCGCATCGCTTTGCTGCTGTTGCTCGTCGGCGGGTGGGTTTGGCTCTTCCGCCTGTAGCACAGCAACTGCAGGCAGAGTCAGAGCAGCTGCCAGGCAAGGTATCAGGTATTTCTTTTTCATTGCATTCTCCATTCTGTCTGGGAATAAAATTGGTAATGTATTGTATGTGGGCATGGCCAGCATGCTTTTCAACAGTTTTGTTTGCCGGTATACCCTGAGGATGGTGATTGCTGCCGCTTCTCTTGAATTTCTCCCTCCAGATACCCACATTCGCTGCAGGTAGATGTCTCAATGCGTGACGAGGGAAGCGCTGAACAAGTCTGTTTACGTTATTCCGGCATGCGCCGAAATGACGGTTTGATCTGAGCTTCCCCGATGTCTTTGGGGACGATTTATATGTACTTATTACGGAGGGTATTGCAATGTCAACCTTACAACAAATCAGGAGCGGCATGAGTCAGGCCTGGGATAGTCTGGTCGATGGCTGGCAACATTTGTATCGCCGTGCCGCCAGCGCCATCACCCGTTTTTCCCGGGGAAAGGAAGATGATGAGCAGAGCCGGGAACTTGCGGCCCGCAGCAGCGGCTGGGGAGTGCTGGCGTCCGAGGTGTATGATGACGAAGACAAGGTCGTGGTGCGCCTGGAAGCGCCGGGGATGGAAGGAACGGACTTCGACATCGAGGTAGTGGAGAACTATCTGGTGATTCATGGTCAAAAGAACATCGAACGTGAGCGCACAGACGGGCGCTATCATATTCTGGAGTGCGCCTACGGCAGTTTCGAACGCGCCCTGCCTCTTCCCGAGGATGTGGTTGCCGACAAGGCCAAGGCAAGCTACAAACGTGGTGTGCTACGGGTGGAGCTGCCCAAATCGGCAGCGGCCCGCCGCCGCAGGATCGATGTGCAGGTGCATTGACGATCTTGCAGGAGCGCCCGAAGGGCGCTCTTGTGACCGGTAGAATATGCCGCTTTTATCAATATCATTCTGTGGTCACCACTTGCGCTGGCCAAAAGGAGCAATGTTTCATGTTGACCAATAAAATCCGTAAATCGGGAACCTCTGCGCTGATGCTGGCAATGATGCTGTTTCTGCTGCCAGCAGTGATATCGGCTGCGCCGCCCCCGCCGGGACACAGCATTGCCCCCGTGCTGGAAAAGGTGCTGCCTGCGGTGGTGAATATTTCAACCAGCAAGCTAGTGGGGCTGAAGCAGCGGCAGTTGTTGCTCGATCCGTTTTTTCATCAACCCTATGCATATCGTGACCGCCCTGTACGCAAGAAGTCCCAAAGCCTGGGATCTGGAGTAATTGTGGATGCAGAAAAAGGCTGGGTGATCACCAATCATCATGTGGTGGAGGGTGCGGATGAGATTACAGTAACCTTGCGGGATCAACGCAGTTTTGCAGCAAAACTTCTGGGCGAAGATCCCGCTGTGGATATTGCCCTGCTGCAGATAGATGCAGATGATCTTTCCGCCTTGCCGCTGGAAGATTCCGAGAATTTGCGCGTAGGTGATTTTGTCGTAGCAATCGGAAACCCATTTGGTCTGGGGCAAACGGTTACCTATGGCATTGTCAGCGCCCTTGGGCGAACCGGCCTGGGGATTGAAGGCTATGAGGATTTTATTCAAACCGATGCCTCCATCAATCCCGGAAATTCCGGTGGTGCTTTGGTGACTACCAGGGGCAAACTGGTTGGCATCAATACTGCCATCATGGGTGCAGGGGGAAATATTGGCATTGGCTTTGCCATCCCTGCAACCATGGTGAAGGCCATCGTAAGCCAGCTTGCCCATTATGGTGAGGTGCAGCGCGGCCAGCTGGGCGTGGTAATGCAGGATATGACCCAAGACCTGGCGGCTGCCTTTGGTATCGAGCAACGCCGGGGAGCGGTGGTAACCCAGGTGCTGCCGGGATCGGCTGCAGACAGGGCGGGTCTGGTTTCCGGAGATATCATCGTCAGCATCGATGGCAAGGAAGTGGCGGATGGTGGAGCCCTGCGCAATGCCATTGGCATGCTGCGTACCGGGAGCAGCATTTCGCTGAAGATTATTCGTGATGGGAAGCAGAAGAACATCCAGGCCACCATTGCGCTGCCCAGGGATGCCAAGACAGAAGGCGGCAAGTTGAATGATCGCCTCAAGGGCGCATTGTTGGGGAACCTCGATGAAGAACATCCGCTATTCCAATCTGGTGGTGTTGAAGTCCTGCAGGTAAAAAGAAACAGCCCCGCATGGGGAGCCGGGCTGCGACCTGGAGATGTCATCATCTCTGTAAACCGGCAGCGAGTATCATCATTGATGGATCTATCTGCATTGGCCGCCCGGGCGGGCAAGAAAGGGTTATTATTGAACATTGTGCGGGGCAATGGCGCCCTGTTTATCGTGATTCGCTAGTCGGGAGCAGGAAGTGGAGTTTGAAGACTACTATGAAATAATGGGCGTCAAGCGCGATGCCACACAGGATGAAATCAAACGCGCCTACCGCAAGCTGGCGCGCAAGTACCATCCTGATGTTAGCAAGGAAGCGGATGCCGAAGAGAAATTCAAACGCCTGGGAGAAGCCTACGAGGTTCTCAAAGATCCGGAAAAGCGGACTGCTTATGACCAGTTGGGCAAGAACTGGAAGGCAGGGCAGGACTTCAATCCCCCCCCGGGATGGGATGCCGGATTCGAATTCAGTGGCAGTGGCTCTACCGGCGGTGGTGGCGATGCCCAGGCCTACAGTGATTTTTTTGAATCCCTGTTTGGAAGAAGAACCAGCGGTTATGCCGGTGCCGGCCCCCGGGATTTCCACATGCGTGGACAGGATCATCATGCCAAGGTGCTCATCGACCTCGAGGATGCCTACCAAGGCGCCACCCGGCATATCACCCTGCAGGTGCCGGAGGTAGATCCTGGCGGCCATGTCGTCACCCGAAAGCGCACCCTCAAGGTGCGTATCCCCAAAGGGGTGAAACAGGGGCAGCAGATTCGTCTCACCGGACAGGGTGCGCCCGGGGTGGGGCAGGGCGGCAGTGGTGATCTGTATCTGGAAATCGAGTTCAAGCCCCATCCCTTTTACCGGGTCGAAGGCAGGGATGTCTACCTGGAGCTGCCTGTCGCGCCCTGGGAGGCGGCATTGGGTGGAAAGGTGAAAGTGCCCACGCCTGCCGGCGTGCTGGATCTGAAAATCCCCCCCGGCTCTACCAGCGGCAAGAAAATGCGTCTGAAGGGCAAGGGCATACCCGGCAAGCAGCCTGGCGATTTCTATGTGCAGCTCAAGATTGTCCTGCCGCCTTCGGATTCGGAAAAGGCCCGGGCTTTTTACGAAAAGATGAAACAGGAGCTGCCGTTCAGTCCGCGGGCGGCCCTGGGAGTATAGACCATGAATGACGAAATCCTGAATGGCTTGCTGCTGGACGAGGAATGCACCCTGACCCTGGGCGAAATGAGCCGCGCCTGCGCCATGCATGCCGAATGGATCCTGGAGCTGGTGGAAGAGGGCATACTGGAACCCAGTGGCGAGGAAATGAGCCACTGGCGTTTTACTGCCCCGGCATTGCTTCGTGCGCGCACCGTTATGCATCTGCAAAGAGACCTTGGTGTGAACCTGTCCGGTGCCGCCCTGGTCGTGGATCTTCTGGATGAGATCCAGATGCTGCGGCAGCAACTGGGGCGCATGGGTGGCTGCTGACCGAAAAAAATCCTCCTCCGTTCCTTGAAATTTCGCTGGCAGTCCACACGTCAGATAACATAGAGATTACCAAGATCAGGAGGTACTGATATGTTTGGAACCACAGCTTTGTTCGACGAATTGCAGCGCATCCAGCAGGAAATGGATGCTGTGTTTGGCGCAACGCCATGGGCCAACGGCATACGCTCTTCCACCAGCTCTTTTCCCCCGGTAAATGTAGGCACGGCTGCAGAAGAGGTAGACGTATATTTCTTCGCCCCCGGGGTGGATCCCACCTCCCTGGACATATCCATTCAGAATAACGTGCTGAGTGTCGCCGGTGAACGGCACATCATCCGGGAGGAAGGCGCAAGCTACTACCGCAAGGAGCGTTTCGATGGTGAATTCCGCCGCACTTTCAGCCTGCCGGAGGATATCGATCCGGAGCGGGTGGACGCCACTTACAAGGACGGCGTGCTGCATGTAAGGCTGCAGCGCAAGGAGTCCAGCAAACCCAGGCAGATCCAGGTCAGCTGAACCGGAAGGAGGTAAACGAAATGACCGAAAGAACAGAACTTGCAAAGAAGACCGACAGCGAAATCCAGCCGGCCATGAAAAAGAACGAACCCGTCATGCGCCCGGCGGTGGACATCTTTGAAGATGAAGGTGGCATTACCCTGCATGCGGACATGCCAGGCGTTTCCAAAGACCATCTGAAGGTAAAGGTCGAGGGTGATACCCTGAGCATAGAAGGTGATGCGGAAATCCCCATGCCGGAAGGAATGGAGCCTTTGTACGCCGATATCCGGGCTACCCGTTACCAACGCAGCTTTACCCTCGGCAGTGAAATGGACACGGAGAAAGTCGAGGCCAGCCTCAAACATGGTGTGCTGACCTTGCGCATCCCCAAGCGGGAAGAGCACAAGCCGAAAAAGATCGAAGTGCGGGTTGGCTGATTGCCGCATACAACTCACGAGGCGCGATATCGGAAGGTATTGCGCCTTTTTTGTGCCTGCATTCCCGGTAGAATAGAGGCATCGAAGCCCCAGAGCCGACTGCCATGACAGACAGCATCACCATAACCCGCCCCGACGACTGGCATCTGCATTTGCGCGATGGCGAGGTGCTGGCGGATATCGTGCCGCACACGGCCAGACGGTTTGCCCGTGCCATCATCATGCCCAACCTCAAGCCGCCGGTCACCACCACCGCACAGGCCATCGCATACCGGCAACGTATTCTGGCTGCTGCACCCGCTCACAGCGATTTCCATCCCTTAATGACCCTGTATCTGACCGGGAGCACCAGCGCCGAAGAGATCCGCCTGGCGCACGCTTCCGGCCTGGTACAGGCGGTAAAATACTATCCCGCCGGGGCCACTACCAACTCGGATGCAGGCGTGACCGACCTGACCCGGGTGTACCCCGTACTGGAAGTGATGGCACAAGAGCAGATGCCGCTGCTGGTGCACGGGGAGGTGGTGGACGCGCAGGTGGACGTGTTCGACCGGGAAGCTGTGTTCATCGAACGGGTTTTACTGCCCTTGCTGCAGGATATACCCGGGCTGAAAGTCGTGTTCGAGCACATCACCACCCGGGACGCGGTGGAGCTGGTGAAACAGACGCCGCAACGCCTGGGAGCCACGATCACCCCTCAGCATCTGTTGATGAACCGCAATGCCATTTTCCAGGGCGGCATCAACCCGCACCACTATTGTCTGCCCGTGCTCAAGCGAGAAGAGCATCGCCAGGCCCTGGTGGAGGCCGCCACCAGCGGCGATCCCCGTTTCTTCCTCGGCACCGACAGCGCCCCTCACGCCAGGGACGCCAAGGAAAGCGCCTGCGGTTGTGCGGGCATGTACAGCGCCCATGCCGCCATTGAACTCTATGCCCAGGTGTTTGACGAGGCAGACGCCCTGCACCGCCTGGAGGCCTTCGCCTCCTTCCACGGCGCGGATTTCTACGGCCTGCCCCGAAACCAGGGCAAAATCACCCTGGTGCGGGAGTCATGGCGGGTGCCGGAGCATTTTCATTTCGGCAACGGCGAGCTGGTGCCCCTGGGCGCAGGACAAATGCTGCCCTGGAAACTCGCAGCGCAATAGTAACCCGGCAACTAACTATGTCATTCTCAGGACGTCAGACGCGAGCTAGGCCGCGACGCGCTCCTCGCTCCATTGGCAACGACTGCATGGATGCAGGAGGTAGAGCGACGCAGGATGCCAAAGCCGGGAAGCGCAACAAAGGCATGGTTCGCGTCTGACGTCCCGAGCTTGTTGAAAAATATGATGTTAGGCCACTCTGAGCGCACCCGTGGACAGCATTGCCGCACCTCGACAGGGAATGCCCTGCCGGCGGCGCGGTGCCTTGCCACGAATGCGCTCGGGGTGGCTGAGGACGACATAGTTAGTCGTCGGGTTAATAAATCCCGCAAGCCGGGTATTTACACCAGTCCCCGCTGGAAGAAACCAACGGTCACCAGCACCAGCAGGATCAAACCAATGCCCAGCAGGGTGAAGCCCAATACATAGGAGACGGTTTTGAACTCCTTCGAGGGAGGCGGCACGATGCGTTTCTCCAGTTCGCCGCTGGCCTTCAGCCTTTCGTACTCTTCGGGGCGTTCTTCCCTGAACTCTTCCAGATCCCAGCTGCCGGTGAACATTACCGTGTCCAGGGGGAACTTGCTGGGACGGAAGTGGTTGTTGAAGAAATGCACCACGAACAGGGTCATTACCGCCAGGAAAGCCTCCAGGCCATGGGCCAGACTGGAGAGATTGAAGGCCCATCCCGGCAGGAAGCGGCTGAAGAAAGGTGAGAACCAGAGAATGATGCCGGACACACCGATAACGAAGGCGCCCCAGTAGACGGCCCAGTAGTCGAATTTCTCCCAATAGGTCCAGCGGTCGAAGCGGGGGGGCTCTCCCTTGTCGAAGAACCAGCGGAACTGGCCCTTCATGTCTTCCCAGTCCTTCTTCCGCGGCAACAGGGAATCGGGGCCGAACCAATCGAAATCCTTGTCCCGGGATACTTTCCACAGCACGGCGATCCCGTGACCGAAGACGGCGATGAGGAATACCACGGCGGCGCTGCGGTGAATCAAGCCAAAGCCCCGGGGACCACCGAACAGGCCGATGATGAACTCTGCCCAGCCGGTGTCGGGGAACATCACCACCATGCCGGTGAGCACCAGGGTGAGCACGGACAGGGCCAGTGCCCAGTGGTTGAGCCGCCACTGCCAGGAGAAACGCTGGAAGTTCTTGCCGCTGTTGTGCTTGATGCGCTTGGCGCGCACACGGAAGCGCTTGCCGTCCACCACCACCCATTCATAGGGGCGTGACTTGAGTTCACGCCAGAACCAGAGCATGGAGTGACTGTAGAAGAAGATCAGGGTAAGGATGATGATGCCGATCATTATGCCGCCCAGCCACCACAGCTCGGGGTTGCGCTCGAAATCGCCGATATCCGCATGGGCGCGGTAATGGATGAAATCCGGCCCGGCATCCTCATGGCATTTGTGGCAGGTTTTCAGCCGGTTCTCTTCGGAGATCAGGGAATCGGGGGAGTCCACCTTGTGGGTGTTGTGCGGATCATGGCAATCCTTGCACTGGGCCGCGTCTTTGTCCCCCAGCCATGCGAGCTGGCCATGGGTGGTGATTTTGTAACTGCGCACTTCCTTGGCGTGGCAGCTGCCGCATTCCTCGGTGATGACCCGATGGGCGGAAAGTACGCCGGACTTGGCGATCTGATGGGCGGAATGGCAGTCCGTGCAGGTGGCGCTTTCTCCCTTCCAGGGGGTTTTCAGGCTTGCGCCATGAATGGATTGCCGATATTCCTCCAGCTCTTTTTCGTGACAGGCGCCGCAGGTTTGCGGTGAATTGAGTTTGTAGACCGTAGAGCGGGGATCCGATGAAGGAAAGACGTAGTGCGCCGTATGGCAGTCGGCGCAACTGGCGTTGTTTTTCGCATCCTGTTGTTCGGCATGCACGGAACGGGTGTATTGCTTGGTCTGGATGACGAGATCCAGGCTGTCGCTGTGCAGCCAGGGAGTGCGTTCCGGCGCTGCCCCTTCCCCCTGCTGGATGTGGCAGCTGATGCAATCCACGGTTTGCAGATCCACCTTGTGGGGAAGCTGCTCGATATCGGTATGGCAATCCAGACAGCTATAGCTGCCGTGAACGCTGGCGTGCAGGGTGCCCGCATCCACATCCAGGTGGCGGTAGGGTGGTGCGCCGTTCCTGCCCAGAGGAACGGAAAAGCCCTTCTGCCCATGGCAGGAGAGGCAGTCCGCTTCGGTGATCTCCTCCCGGGCGAGGGGCTTTTCACCTGGCAGCAATTTTTCCTTTGTTGGAGAAGATGCTGGGGCAGCCGCCATAGCCACGGAAAAGGCCGCCAGCAGCAGGCTGGCGGTGAGATGCAGGTACAGCGTTCTCATAGCTTCTGGGTAAATTCCGGATAGGCTTCCAGGCCGATTTCGGCAATATCCGCCCCTTCATATTCATCCAGCTCGGAAAGCCGGATGCCCATGGTCTTTTTCAGTGCCAGCCAAGCCACATAGCTGGCGCCAAAAGTCCAGGTGAAGATCAGCAGAATGCCGCCGATCTGGGCGAAGAAACTGGCGTCCGGATTGGAGAACACCACGGCGATCAAGCCCCAGATGGCGGCGATGCCATGCACCGAAATGGCGCCCACCGGATCATCGATATGCGCCCAGCGATCCATGAGAATAATGGAGACCACTACCAGCAGGCCGGCGACGATGCCAATAAAAGTGGCCAGTCCGGGCGTGGGGGTGTAAGGCTCGGCGGTAATGGCCACCAGTCCGGCAAGAATACCGTTGAGTCCCATGGTCAGATCGGTTTTGCCAAACCAGAAACGCGACAGGAGCAACGCCGCCATACAGCCGCCGGCGGCGGAGATATTGGTGTTGACGAAGATCAGAGACACGGCATTGGAATCTGCCACCGAGGTAATGGAAAGCTGGGAGCCGCCGTTGAAGCCGAACCAGCCCAGCCACAGGATCATGGTGCCCAGGGTGGCAAAGGTCATATTGGAGCCGGGAATGGCCATGGGCTGCAGGCCGCCACCCGGCTTCTTTACATATTTTCCCTTGCGTGGGCCGAGCAGCAACACCCCGGCCAGGGCGGCGGAAGCACCTGCTAGGTGCACCACACCGCTGCCGGCAAAGTCCAGGAAACCGGCCTGGTCAAGAACACCGCCGCCCCATTTCCAGTAGCCCTGTATGGGATAGATGACGCCGGTCATTACCACGGCGAAGATGAGAAAAGCCCACAACTTCATGCGCTCGGCCACGGTGCCGGAAATAATGGACATGGCGGTAGCGACGAAAACAACCTGAAAGAAGAAATCAGCGAAGTAGGAGTGGCGGGTGTCGCCACCGGAATCCACCACTTCGGCCAGACTGTGATCCAGCCCGAGGAAGAAGCTCAGGGAAGGAAACCAGGCGCTGTCGCTTGCGCCATACATGATGTTGTACCCCATGAACATGTACATGATGCAGGCGATGGAGTACAGGGCGATGTTCTTGGTGAGGATCTCGGCCACGCTCTTGGTGCGCACCATGCCGGATTCGAGCATGGCGAAGCCGGTGGCCATCCACATCACCAGGGCGCCGGACATGAGCAGGAAGAAGGTGTCCTGGGAATAAATCAGTTCAATCAGGGTGATTTCCATGGTGCTACTCGGTTTGTTGTTTTTTGCATGTACAAGAAGCGGGGCGCCAGCCAGCAGCGTGACGCCCCGCGATTGCTTACTGCTTACTTCTCGGCTTTGGCGGCTTCCGCCTCGGCCTTCATGCGATCTTTCATGATGTTGAAGCCATGATTGTCATCGTCTGAGGGACGCCATGCTTTGGGTGGCTTGCCTCCCTTGAACCAGCGATGCATGGGCGAATCAAGGATCTCGTTGAGAAGTGTTTCCATCTTGTCCGCGCCTTCTGCATTGCCGTTGTTGCGGGCATGTGCGATGGCTTCCTTGATTTCCGGCACCATTTCGATATAGAAACGGTGCGCCACTTCAAACACGCCTTCCCAGTGCACGTAGTCAGGAGCGAACATGGCTGCGCCATGGCGGGCGCGGCGTCCTTCATGGTGCCACAGGTAGAAGTAGTTCCACTCGATGGACTCGTTGAACTTGGTCTTGTCACGCAGACCGTTTTCCAGCATGGCGACAAACAGCTTCTTGGACGGGATCAGGAACTTGTCGTTGAAGGTGGTGACGAAGACATCCAATTGCTCGAAATGTGCATCGACGATGTTGTTGCCATGACAGGAGCGGCAGACCGACTTCATGTCCTGGCGGCGTTCCAGCCAGGGCTTGACCTTCTTGCCCTGCTTGATCGCCTTTTCGTCGATCTTCACCGACACCGGTGCGCGCAGGTTCCAGGAGATACGATCGCCCACGTCATGGGTCACCGGCAGATCCTTGGTGCGTGACATATGGCAGGTGGCGCAGGTGGGCGCCGAATCATAGTCCTCGCCCACGATCCATTTGCTGGAGTCCATGTTCATCTTGTCCTTGTGGGCTTTGTAAGCGATGCCGTGGGCGGATTCTTCATAGACCTCTTTTTGTGGGTGGTCGGGGCCGAGATGGCAGCGGCTGCAAGCCTCTGGCTCACGCGCCTGGGCGGCGGAGAATTCATGCCGGAAATGACAGGCGCTGCATGCGCCCTTGGAGCCATCCGGATTGATGCGGCCGATGCCGGTATTTGGCCAGCTCGACTTGTCCAGGGTGCCGTCGGAGTTCACGCGAACAATGGAACCGTGGCAGGCAGCGCACCCCATGACGGTGACCGGTGAGGTGCCGGACAGGGTCGGTGCGCCTTCCACCACTTCGGCAAGCACATTGTCCAGAGAGCCGAGAATATCACCCGCAGTGGCGTGATGGCTGCGATCGAATTCGTCTACTTCATATTTATGGCACTGGCCGCAATCCTTGGGGGAAACGATGACCGAGATGACGAAATCCTTGTGCATGATGGCGTCCTTGTCGCTACGATCCGCCTTGTGGCATTCATAACAGCCCACGTTGGCGCCGAAGTGCTTGGAGCTGCCCCACTGCCCGTAGATGCCGGGCGTCTTTTCCCGGTGGCAGGACATGCAGGTGGCGCTCTCCCGGCTCAGCTGGTTGAAGCCTGAGAGGATCTTCACCGGCTCGTTGTTGTTCATGGCAGTTTTTTCCCTGGCGGGCGCCTGTTCCTGTGCTGGCTGGCTGGCCGATGCGGGAGCTTCTTCCGGCGCTGCCGGTGTCGCTGCCTGCGCCTCCTGTGGTGCGGCAAGTGGCAGTTGTTTGTCTTTCCACCAGCCGCTGGGTTCCGCAAAGGCAGTGGACAGGAAAAGCAGGGACAGAACGCCCAGAATTGAAACCGACCTCTTCATCAGAAGATTCTCCGTAAATATGATTTATGTGAGTGAAATTCTGAACCAGCCCGTTTCCTTCGCTCCCGCGCCCGCTGAAATCCAGCGCAGCCCGGGCTTGAGCTTTGTTCAGTCTCGCCAGAGATCAGGCAAGCCCCATGCCAGGTGGGGTTTATATTTTGCGTGCCCTTTCCTCCCTGGGGTGCCGGCACCAGGAACAGGCTTTTTTTTGTGATAAATAGTGGGGTTTCTGTGGTTTACATGAGTGGAATTCTGGGAAACAAAGCCGGAGCCAGCTATTGTCCGGTGCTTTCCTGGAAGAAGCCATGATTCAAATCGGTGCACCTGAAAGGTGCATGCACCAAACTGGAGCTGATTGTTTGGAGCGCAGTGTTGAGGTGCCCGCTCAGACTCTCTTTTTCGGTTCTTCTTCCGGTTCCAGGCATTCCTTGAAAATGCGTGTTACACAGGTTTCGCAGCGCTGCTTGTCCAGGCGCTTGTAGATGCCGGCTATGGCCTCCGGCTTGGTATCAAAGAACTGTGAAGCACCGATTTCACGGATGAACCCACCCTGGGCCATAAACTGCCAGACCTTGCCTTTCATGCCGCAAAAATACAGGTTTCCCCCTTTTTCCTGTAGCGACCTGGCTTCATGTACAAGCATTTCCGCACCGGCCACATCGATAAAGTTGGCGCCGGACAGCACCAGCAGAATGTGGTGGATACCTTGTTCCTCCGAGATTTTTGCAAGCTTGTTTTCAATGTGATTGACCGATCCAAAATAGATGGACATGTCCACACGAATGATGCGCAGCTGGGGGCATTGGGGAACCGGCTTGGTTTCGATGTCAATGAGCTTGCCCTTCGCGTCATCCCGGTTGGGCGCCAGGGTGACGATATCCGGGTGCGAGGTGCGACTGAGGAATATCACCAGAGACAGCAGGACACCGATGTAGATTGCAAACTCCAGCTCCAGGAACAGAGTGGCGAGGAATGTCACGATCAGGATGCCGGTTTCTGAGCGACTGGCCCGCACCAGCACCTTCATTTGCTTGAACTCGATCAGGTTCCAGGCGACCAACAGGATTACACCCCCCATGGCTGCGACGGGAATGTAGGCCGTAAGAGGCGCCACCAGCAACACGATGAGCATCAAAAAAACGGCGGAAAAAATCGCCGACAGGGGAGTGACGGCGCCGGAAGCATAGTTCACCCCGGAGCGGGTGAAAGAGCCGGATCCGGCATAGCTGGAAAAAAAGCTGCCTACCATATTGGACAGACCCTGCCCGATGAACTCCTGATTGCTGTCGATGCGCTGGTGGGATTTAGTGGCGATTGCCCTGGAAATGGAGACCGCTTCAATCAATCCCAGCAGGGCAATGGCGAATGCTTCCGGTGCAAGCTGTTGAATGGCTGCAAGGGAAAAGTCAGGAGAAGACAGGGGAGGCAAATGTGCAGGAATGGCAGGCACCAGTGCCACGCCATGCCGTTGTGCATCCAGCACCAGGGCAATGATGCTGCCCGTGACCAGCGCCAGCAGCAGATGAGGTAGGCGGGGAGAGATCTTCTTGACCACAATGGCGGTTATCAGCGTTCCGCCAGCGATAGCCAGGACATACCAGTTGATACTGCCCAGCTGATGAAAAATATCCAGCCAGGTATGGGCAAAGGACTCCCCCCGGGGAACATCCACTCCCAGCACATGCTTCACCTGGCTGGTGGCGATGAGGATTGCCGCCCCGGCGGTAAAGCCCACTACTACGGTATGGGATACAAAATTGACCAGGGTTCCGAGTCTCGCCAGACCAAAACCCAGTTGATAGGCCCCGGCCAGAAAAGTCAGGGTCAGCGCCATCTGGATAAATTCAGGTGATCCAGGTTCTGCATACCGGCTGATGGACGAGAATACCACGATGGAAATTGCGGTAGTGGGGCCGGATATCAGATGCCGGGATGAGCCAAACAATGCCGCGATAATGGGCGTGACCATCGCGGTATAGAGGCCATATTCGGGGGGCAGGCCAGCAATGGTGGCGAAGGCGATACCCTGGGGAAGAACGATAACTGCGCCGGTCAGGCCAGCCAGAAAATCTTTTTTTACAGTATCTTTGGTAACCAGCGGCCACCAGTGCAGGAAAGGAAACAGAAAGCGCAGGCCATTGATCCAGTTCGTCTGCATCAGAAAATAAGGTTCATCACGGACAAGGATACAACCAGGAACAGAATGGTCATGATGCCGCCGGCGCGCATGAAGTCTGTTACCTTGTAGCCGCCCGGGCCCATGATCAGGGCATTTACCTGATGCGTGGGTATGAGGAAAGAGTTGGAGGTGGCAATCGCGACCGTCAGGGCGAACAGGGCCGGGCTGGCGCCCACGCCAAGGGCAATATTGACCGCCAGCGGAACCAGCAATACCGTCGCCCCGACATTGGACATTACCAGCGTGAAGAAAGTGGCCAATACCGCCACGGCTGCCTGTATCACCCATACTGGCATGTCACCGACCACCAACAGGGTTTGTTCTGCGATCCATTTCGCCGTGCCGGAGGTTTCCACCGCCAGGCCCAGAGGGATGAGGCTGGCCAGCAGGAATACGGTTTTCCAGGAAACCGCATCATAGGCCTCCTCGATTTTGAGCACGCCGGACAGCACCATGCCCACAGCGCCGGTCAGCAGGGCTACCGACAGGCGCAGGTCGGTGAACAACACCATGGACAGGGCAATGCCGAAAAACAGGGCCGCCCAACCCAGCTTGTGGGGACGCTCCTCTTCCTGGGGGAACTCGGTGGTGACCACCACGAAATTGCGGTCTTTCTTCAGGCGGGTGAGGTTGTCCCAGGCCGTATGCACCACCAGGGTATCGCCGGCCTGCAAAGGCAGATCGCGGATGTTGTCGCCTTCGCCCAGGGTTTTTCCATTGCGGTGCAAGGCCACCATGGCGATGCCGTATACCTTGCGCATCCATACGTCCCTGGCGCTCTTGCCCACCAGGTTCGAGCCGGGGGGAATAACGATCTCGGCAATACCGGCCTTGGTGGCCGCCAGGGATTCGGCGAAGGTGCGCAGGGCGTCCCTTTTCTTGAGTCCGTACTTTTCCACGAAATGATTCAGGTGTTCCGGGGCGGCGACGATGCCCAGCACCATGCCGGGCTCGAACTCGGTGTCGCGGGCCAGGGTGTTTGGCCCAATGCGGGTTTCCTGTCCACTGCGCTTGCTGGCGATGATGCGTACACGGTAGCTGGTTTCCACGTCATCCAGCTTCTTGCCCGCCAGCTCACTGCCTTCCGGCACTACAACTTCATACAGGGCATAGTCGATGCCGTAGGTGTTGTGTAGATAATCCATGGTGCTGGAAGCGGTGCTGGAGCTGCTTTTTGCATCCTTCTTTGCGGTGGGCAATACCCAGCGGCCGGCAATGACAAAGTATAAAATGCCGGTGGCGACCAGCACTACACCGATGGGTGTTACCGAAAACAGCCCCCAGGTTTCCATTTGCTGATCCGGGGGCAGGGCATGATTGGAGGTCAGAATAAGGTCATTGAGCAGAATCAGGGGTGAAGAACCCACCATGGTCACCGTGCCGCCAAGAATCGCGCAAAAGCCCATGGGCATGAGCAGACGTGACAGGGGAATGCCGGAACGAGCGGAAATTCTAGAAACGACGGGAACAAACAGGGCAGCAGCGCCCACATTCTGCATGAAGGACGAAATAAAGGCCACTGTACCGGAAATAATGGGGATGATGCGCTTTTCCGTGGTGCCGCCAACCTGCAAGATAAAGGCCGCAACTTTGGTCATCAGCCCGGTCTTGTCCAGGCCGGCGCCGATGATCATGACCGCAATGATGGACATGACCGCATTGCTGGAAAAGCCATTGAACAACTTCTGGTTGTCTACCAGTCCCTGCTCCAGCCCCATAAGGGGAGCCAAAAGGGAAGTCAGGCCCAACAGCACCATGATGGAAATGGCAGCCACATCCACATCCACAATCTCAAAGGCGAAAAGATAAATGGTGAGAACCAGTATGGCGCTTACCCATGCAATTTCCGTAGTCGGACTTACCATGCTCAATCCCAGGGCAATGAGCGCAAACATGGCAGCGGTAACGATCTGTCGCAGGGGCAGGTGCTTATCTGACATAACGGCCTTCTCGGCAGAATATAAGAAGATCATGGAAAGCTAATCATTGTACATCAGTAGGGTTTTGTTCAGCAAGTCAAGTGTCTGGCCCAAGACGGTGATTCTCCGGGAAAACCGGCTTCTTCGGCTGCTTTTTGGGAAAAAAGGGTTTTATGCGCTTTGCCCGACGCCAACTAAGGGAGAGGGATTTTATGCGGGGTAACAGGGGGTGGGGTTAAGGAGACAGGCTTGCCGATTTCCTGCGGCACGATACCCTGCACGCATCAGCATTGGCGTGGCCGTTGGTGCGGTGCTTGCCCAGTGTGCTGGAAATGAGTGTGGTAATCCGTGATTTCATCAACAAAACCAGCTGGTTGGTTGATATATATTCGATCTGGCACGGGACTGCCATAGCCTACCAAGGAGCCTGTTGGAGGTAACCGTTTGAAGCGAAAATCACTGGGGGCGAATGAAATCAGTTTATCGTGTGAGGAGAATAGCAGGGCTATTTGACGGTCAGGATAAGCTGAGCTACTCGTCATCCAGTGATTTGCAGCCAAACAGTGTTACTTCCAACGCAGCACACCAACATCACTTATCGTGATAACAATTCCGCAGCATCCCTGGGCACAGGGTGTGGCAAAACGTAAAGACAAGGAGCAAGTATGGGTAACTGGTTATACTTTATTGTAATTGCTGCAGGTACCTACTGCCTGTTTGTCACGGTGATGGTGGTGCTTTCGGTACGCAAGATGCGCCACCCGCAAGGCTTGCTGGAGGAAGTGCGCGACCCGGAGCGTCTGGATGATCCACAGGGCATCACCGCCTGGGCCAGGGCGCAGGGATTCGAGCTGGACAGCCAGTTCGATTTTTCCGGGATCATTGGCGCAGGTGATATCAAAATGGCCGTGGAAGGTTGGTTTTTGCCGTCAAAGAAGTTGTTTCTGATGCACTATCATGTCCTGGACAAATTCTATTACGAATTCGTTACCGGACTGGAAGGGGACTACAGCCTTACCAGCAGCAAGTCAGTTGATTCTCTTAATCTGCCTTTCCCGCCCAAAATGTTTGTGCAGGTCTTCGAGGATGACTCCCTGGATGAGTTGCTGGAAAAACACGAGAAGACTCTGGCATTCTTCAAGGAGCGCTTCGGTGTGGCACCCATCGTGCCCACCCTCCCGTTACAGGAAATGATCCTACATTCCATTGAGACGCAAATGGCGTATGTGCAGAGCCTGCCCTTCTGGTATCTGAGGGGGCTTTGGTGGCATCTGATCCGCCGCCGCCAGCTGCGAAACAAGTCGGTGATCGAGCAGATTCACAGATTGGATGGAGAATGAATCAAGCGAGAAAACACCCGGCTATTCTGCGCTAAGCTTTTCCCCAGATCCATGGTGGATCTATAGGGCCGGAATCGAGTTGGTTATGTCGGAGTATTCCGCTAACGAGTTGAATAATACCTGTCTCCCTTTACTGTGTCTCGTTCCTGCAAATAGCTTTGTACCTCTTCATGCAGATTGGTGGGTTGGTCGCGTGCAAGGTGCCTCTAATAATCGTCATTCCGGCGCATGCCGGAATCCATAAGTTCTTGGTATCTTTAGACCCCGGCCTGCGCCGGTGTGACGAAAATAGAATTATTCGAGATGCCCTACAGTCAAGCCTGGTTTTTACCGCCCGAAGAGGGTGATTATCCGGGAAAGCCGGTATTTTCAGTTCCTTTTCGGGAAAAAGAGTTTTATGCTCTTTGCCTGATACCATGCTGCTTGGGGAGAGGGTTTTTGTACGGGGTAACGGGTTCGATATCCGGGTTGCTGGGTTCCTTTCGTGTGGCGGAAGTCGCCATGCGCTACAGCGAGTTTGTTCCCAGATTTTACAATCTGGCGAAATCTTTGGGATTCGAGGCGGGAAAGATCATGCCCTCAAGGGCTTTTTGTTCTGATGAAAGTCAGGGTTATCCCATCATCCTCATTGCCAAGCATTTTGGCACATTCCCTTTCAATCATGGGCAGGTGGGAGGCATTGTCTCCAACGAGCGGCATGCTCCCCATGCCCACCATGGACAGGATCTGGTGATTATTCATGCCAGTCATGTGGGCTATGATCCGGAATCCGGAAACTATGGCATTTACCGCCGGGTGCAAACAGCCGGGCAGGATTTTACCGTCAGCTGTGGCAAGGTTTGCGGGACGCTGGACTGGTACCTGCATGAATACCGGTTTGCAAAAGAGAATATTTTTCTGCTTGGGGAAACAGACGGTCTACACATTGTCATCGACAACCAGTTGCTTCACCGGGAACGCCCAGAAGGCCTGATACTGAAGCTGGACAGACTGCTCGAGCATGGATCATCCGGTGAGTTGCAGCCCCTGCGCAGCCTTTCCACTTCAAAGGTTTTCAAGGTTCCCGCATCCCTGTGCGAAAAGTTGGGCCTGGAAACATATGCAGCTGGAAAGTCACAGCCCATAGGCGACAGGCTTACTCCGGATCTGTTCTTTTTTCGCAAGGACAGTAATGATCGCATGGACAAGAATCTCATTGATGCCATGCCATTGATTGTGGCCTCAAAGTGGCCGGCGCTTACCGCTGCGCAGGTGAACACCCAAGTGGAGTTTGACCGTACTTTTCGCAGTATCCTCCGTGAACCGGAATATGAAGGGAAGAACCTGCTGTTTGTCTCCGGCCTGCATGTGGATATATCACCGCAGGCCGGACAGCTTTTCCCTCTGACCAAGTTCATACCCTGGGCCGCCTGCCATCTCAACAAGGATGGCAGCCATGAAACCTGGGAGCAGCAGGAGCTGTACGAGCGCATCAAAGGCCAGCCGCTGGAAAATCCTGATCAGGTTAATCTTGAGCAGGCCATACAGACCATGAAGGAAGCACGGGAGATCAAGTTACCCGCCTGAAAGGTTCAGGCAATCTCTACCGGCTTGGGCTTGTCCGGCTCCAGTTCCCCACGCTCTTTGGCCTGCTGTATGGCTACGGAAGTGCGTAGCGGGCAATTTTTCCCATTGCCGCATTTGTCGCACTCGACATTGGTCCAGGCCTGAGCCAGGGCGAAGGTGATGCGAGAAAAGAAGCGGCGGTTATCTCCCCCCATTTTTTCCAGCGTTCCTGTTTTTCGCACAGTATCCATGAATTGTTTCTTCATGCGCGCAATGATGATGGTGATGCCTATCTTTTGCAGCCGTTCACTCAGATGCAGCAGTACTTCCTCGCCGGTAGCATCCAGGGTATTGATGCCTTCGGCATCCAGAATCAGGTATTCGATATCCGGGTTGTCTGCAACCATTTCCAGCACTTTGGTTTCAAAATAGCCGGCATTGGCGTAGTACAGGGACATATCGAAACGGAACATGAGGATTTTCTTGCACCGATCCAGCTCCGGATGAACACTTACATCACGGAAGGTGCCATCGTGATAGCGGGAAACGATGGCGATGCGGGGACGCATGGTGCGATAGATGAACAGTACCATGGCCAGGACAACACCGATGATGATGCCGTTTTGCAGATGTGGGGCCATCGCCAGTGTCAGTACGAAGGTAACCACGGCCACTATGCCGTCATGCTTTTCTGCTTTCCAGGCGTGCTTGATGGGTTCGATCTTGATCAGGTTGATGACCGCCATGATGATCACCGACGCCAGAGTAGCCTGGGGAAGGTGATAGAGCAGCGGTGTCAGGAACAGCAGGGTGATGCCTACTACAGCCCCGGTGACGATGGAGGAGAAGCCGGTAATGGCCCCGGATTCTATATTGACCGCGGAGCGGGAGAAAGAGCCGGATACGGCATAGCCGCCAAATAGGCCGGATACCATATTGGAAAGTCCCTGTCCTACCAGTTCCTGGTTGGCGTCGATACGCTGCCGGGTGCGTGCAGCCATCGCCTTGGCAATGGAAATGGCTTCCATAAAGCCGATCAGGGAAATCACGATGGTGGAAGCGATCAGCTGTTTTATCACCTCCCAGTCAAACACGGGAATGGTCATGCTGGGAAGCCCGGCGGGGATGGCGCCAACGATGGAACCGCCTCTTTCCTCGAAGCCGATCATCCAGGAAAGCAGGGTGCAGGCCACTACAGCAATCAGCACGCCCGGCAGTCGTGGCTGGTACTTCTTCGTGCCCCAGATAATGCCGATGGACAGCACCGAAAAAGCAAAGGTAATGAGGTGCGTACTCTCGGTGGCTTCCAGAATAATGTTGTACACGGTCTCATAGTGGCGTGGGGCTTTTTCCACCGTCACCCCGAATAGTTTACTCAACTGGGAGGTGCCGATGATGATGGCTCCGGCATTGGTGAATCCGACAACCACGGGATGAGACAGAAAATCCACCAGTACGCCAAGGCGGAACAGCCCCAGAAACAGCTGGAAGATACCAACCATGATCGCGAGCAGAACGGCATAAGCCAGAAACCCTTCAGATCCGGCGGCGGCCAAAGGTTCCAGCGATGCTGCAGTCAACAGGGAAACGACAGCCACAGGCCCGGTGGCCAGCTGTCGTGAAGAGCCGAATACTGCTGCCACCATGGGCGGCAGGAAAGAGGCATACAGGCCGAAATAAGGTGGCAATCCTGCAAGCTGGGCATAAGCCATAGATTGCGGCACAAGCACCAGAGCCACGGTGATACCTGCGATCAGATCGGCTTTCAGCACACTTGGATTTTTGAGCTCCCCAACCTGATACAGGGTGGGAATCAGCATCTGCCGCAGGCGGACAAGCAATTCTGGAAAGCTCATGGGGCGATCTGCTCCTCGTTGGTGTGGTTTCCCGTGATCCGGTTCGACAGGCCAAACAGTCCCGCATTGTATAACAACGATCTGGCCAGGGGCATTCTTGCAGGCGCAATATATCTGATGGGGAGATAAAAAAGCAGAGAAGCCCCGATTCGATTCTGCCCGGGCCAGCAATGCCAATATTGCTATAATGAACAGCTTGCAGCTCTGCTGTCGAATGGCTTTCTGTTGTTTGTCTTGGGAATTGTGGATCATGCTATGAATCTGAAATCCGTTGTACTTGTATCGTGGTTGCTGGGCCCGATTGGTGGCGCTCATGCTGTGGAGGCGCTTGCCTTGAATAACGGAAATCTGCTGCTTGAAGGTATTCCACCTGTTCCCGGGCAGATCAAACAGGATCTCAAGCGCTACCAGAGCACCCGCTCCGGGGCCTTTCTGGACTGGACAAGGGACGGAAAGCAGATATACATCAGCACACGCTTTGGCGATGTGGCGCAGATCCACCGGGTCGCCTTTCCCGGCGCGGCGCGCTACCAACTGACCTTTTTCGACGAGCCGGTGGGCAGCGTCCAGCGCCAGCCGGATGGCAACCTGTTGAGTTTCACCATGGACGCGGGGGGAAGTGAATATGCCCAGCTGTTCATCCTCGACCCGGCATCCGGCGACTGGAAAATGCTCAGTGACGGGAAATCGCGCAATGGCGCCGTGCGCTGGAGCAGGGACGGCAAATCCATGGCCTATCAGAGCACCCGGCGCAATGGCCGTTCCAACGACATATGGATGCAGTCCCTGGACAATCCCCAACAGGCGAGGCTGGTACTGGAATCCCCCGATGGCAGCTGGTGGGGACCGCAGGACTTTTCCGCCGACAACAGCAAGCTGCTGGTGCTGAACTACATCAGCGCCGCCATATCCCGGGCGGTGCTGCTGGATCTGAAGAGCGGCAAGCAGCAGGTGCTCGCCGGCGCTGGCGGGGATTCCGTCAATCTCCCCCAGGCCTTCGATGCGGACGGCAAGGGCTTCTTCCTGCTCACGGACCGTGATGGCGAGTTCATGCAACTGGCCTGGCAGCCCCTGGAGGGCGGTACGCCGCGTTTCATCAGCGCCGATATCCCCTGGAACGTGGACGGGCTGGCCCTGAGCAAGGACCGCAAGCGCGCCGCCTTTACCGTCAATGCGGACGGGCGCTCCGAGCTGTATCTGCTGGACACCGCCAGCCTGACCTACCGCAAGGTGGAGGATATTCCCATGGGCCTGGTTTCCGGCATGAACTTCAGTCCGGACGGCAGCAAACTGGCCATGCGCCTCAACACGCCGAAAACCCCCACGGACAGCTTTGTCCTGCATTTGGGCGAGCAGCCGCTGCAGGCGGGCAAGCTGGAACGCTGGACCTTCAGCGAAGTGGGGGGACTGGACACTTCTTCATTTATCGAACCGGAGCTGATCCATTATCCGACCTTCGATCAGGTAGATGGCAAGCCCAGAATGATCCCGGCCTTTGTCTACAAACCCAGGGGTTCCGGACCCTTTCCCGTGGTCATTTCCATACATGGCGGTCCGGAGGGACAGTCCCGCCCGCGTTTTTCCAGCACCTACCAGATGTGGCTGAACAAGCTGGGCGTGGCCGTGGTGGTGCCCAATGTGCGCGGCTCCTCCGGCTATGGCAAGACCTGGCTGTCCCTGGACAACGGTTACAAGCGGGAGGATTCCGTCAAGGACATCGGCGCGCTGCTGGACTGGATCGCCGAACAGAAAGACCTGGATGCGCAACGGGTGGCGGTGTTCGGCGGCAGCTATGGCGGCTATATGGTGCTGGCCAGCGCCGTGCACTACAGCGACCGGCTGAAGGCGGCGGTGGACATCGTGGGCATCAGCAACTTCGTCACCTTCCTGGAAAACACCAAGGCCTACCGGCGGGATCTGCGCCGGGTGGAATACGGCGATGAGCGCGACCCGAAAATGCGGGCGCATCTGCAGGCCATCAGTCCCCTGAACCAGGTGGACAGGATCAATATTTCCTTGCTGGTGGTGCAGGGGCAGAACGATCCCAGGGTGCCGGTGACCGAGGCGGAGCAAATCGTCAAGGCCCTGCGCAGCAAGGGGCAGCCCGTGTGGTACATGAATGCCCTCAACGAGGGGCATGGCTACCGCAAGAAGGAAAACCGCGACATCTATCAGCAGGTGGTGGTGATGTTCCTCAGGCGCTATCTGCTGGGGGCGCAGTAAGATACACGTCGAAGCGGGTGTTCGGGGCGCAAATCTGAAAATCCGCGCGCTGCCCGCCAAGGAAAGGCGCCTTGCGCGGGCGTTTCACCACCACCCGTTTTCCCGCGGTTTGTCGTGCAACATGCAACAGCCCGGGGCCGCTGCGGTCTTCTCCCAGCAGCTTCTGCAAAGCCTGCATTTCCTTTTTCGACAGGGCCTTTCCACCCCGGTGGGGGTACATGGGATCCAGATAGATGGTATCCGGGCGGGCCGGGGCGGGTAGCGAGCGGAGATATTCCGCCGTGTCCGCCAGCACCAGGGACATGCGGCTGACGATCTCCCCGGTTTGCGGTGAAGCCGCGGCGCGGCGCAGGCCATCCTCCAGCAAGGCGTGAATGATGGGGGATCGCTCGACCAGCCGCACACGGCAGCCCAGGGTGGCGAGTACGAAGGCGTCCTGCCCCAGGCCGGCGGTGCCGTCGATCACATCGGGGAGGAAGCCGCCCTTCCTGCCCGCGGCGCGGGCCAGGGGGGTCTTGCGTCCTTCTCCCTGACGCCGCCGGTGGGCCGCCTTGCCCTGGGCGAACTCCACATAGACCGGGCCGGGCGCCTTGTCGCCGGTTTGTTGCAACTGCAACCGCCCCTTTGCAAACTGCAACAGAAAAGGGGGCGCAGGGTCATGGTGATCCATGTATTCCAGCCCCAGCCGTTGCGCCAGCCTGCGGGCCTGGTGCTCGCATCCGGGTTCGGCGGTAATGGCAACGCTGGGGTTCATGCGCGCCCTGCAAGCACCTTCACCACGGCGGCGCATAGCTGCGCCAGGTCTTCTTCCTCCATGATGAAGGCGGGCATCAGGTACACCAGCTTGCCGAAAGGGCGCACCCAAACCCCGGCCCGGACGAAAGCGGGCTGAATGGCGCGCAACTCCACGGCCTGTTCCAGCTCCACCACGCCAATGGCGCCCAACACCCGCACTTCGGCGACGCCCGGCAGCGCCCGGCAGGGGGCCAGCCCCTGTTCCAGGCCCTGTGCAATGCGCTCGATACGTTGTTGCCAGGGGCTGTCCAGCAACAGGGCGATGCTGGCGTTGGCCACCGCGCAGGCCAGGGGGTTGGCCATGAAGGTGGGGCCGTGCATGAACGCGCCGGGCGGATTGTCGCTGATGGCCTGGCTGACGGCGCTGGTGGTCAGGGTGGCCGCCAGGGTCAGGTAGCCGCCGGTCAGGGCCTTTCCCAGGCACAGGATATCCGGGCTGATGTCCGCCCATTCGCAGGCAAACAGTTTTCCGCTGCGGCCGAAGCCGGTGGCGATTTCATCGGCAATCAACAGCACATCGTATTCATCGCACAGACTGCGCACCTGTTTCAGATAATCCGCGGAATAAAAACGCATTCCCCCCGCACCCTGCACCACGGGTTCAAGGATCACCGCCGCAAGCTCATGGGCGTGATCCGCCAGAAGATGCCGGAACTCCCGAATATGCTCCTCCCGGCACGGCTCGCCAAAACCAGGTTGCGGCGCAGGAGCGAACAGCTGGGAAGGCAGAATGCCGGAGAACAGGCCATGCATGCCGGTGACGGGGTCGCATACCGACATGGCTCCGAAGGTGTCGCCATGATAGCCGTTGCGCAAACTGAGGAAGCGCTGCCGGGGCCGCCCCCGGGCATGCCAGTACTGGATCGCCATTTTCATCGCCACTTCCACGGCCACCGAGCCGGAATCGGTGAAAAACACCTTTTCCAGGGAAGGCGGCGTCAGCTTTACCAGTTGCTCCGCCAGGGTTGCGGCGGGCGCATGGGTCAGTCCGCCGAACATCACATGGGCCATGTCCTGCAACTGGGATTCGATGGCCGCGTTCAACAGCGGATGGTTGTAGCCATGGATGGCGCACCACCAGGACGACATGCCGTCGATGAGTTCCTCTCCCGTTGCCAGCTTCAGGCGCACCCCCCGGGCGGAAGCGACGGGAAATGCAGCAGCCTGCCCGTTCATGGCGGAGTAGGGATGCCAGAGGAAGCGGGCATCGGCGGCCAGCAGTTCGGCAGCGTTATTCATCACAGGTAATAGTTGGCGAGAATGCCGGCGAAGATTACCACTCCGACCCAATGATTGTGCAGGAAGGCCCGGAAACAGCGCTCACGCTGCCTGTCGCGGATCAGCCACTGGTGATACAGCATCAAGGCCGCTGCCGCCGCCAGGCCGATATAATAGTAGCCTCCCAGTCCGAACGACCAGCCCACGCAGAGCATCAGCCCCAGAAACAGCAGCTGCAACAGCCCGATGATCAGGCGGTCATGATCGCCAAACAGAATGGCGGTGGATTTGACGCCGATCTTCAGATCATCATCCCGGTCCACCATGGCGTACATGGTGTCGTAGATCAGGGCCCACACCAGCACCGCCGCAAACAGCCACCAGGAGTGGGGATCCACAGCGCCGGTCTGGGCGGCGAACACCATGGGTATGGCCCAGCCGAAAGCTGCCCCCAGATAGGCCTGGGGCAGGTGGGTAAAGCGCTTGGTGAAGGGATAGCTAGTGGCGAGAAAAGCGCCCACCATGGACAGGGCTATGGTCAGCGGGTTGAGGGTGAGAACCAGTAGGAATGCTAGGATTACAAGGGCAGCAAAAAGCGTCAGCGCTTCCTTCTTGCTGACGAGTCCAGCGGCCAGTGGGCGCTGGGCGGTGCGCTTGACATGGCTATCGATGTTGCGGTCGGCATAGTCGTTAATCACGCAGCCGGCGGAGCGCATCAGCACCACGCCGGCAATGAACACAGCCACCAGCCAGGGTCTGGGCTGGCCTTGGGCGGCGATCCACAGCGCCCACAGGGTAGGCCAGAGCAACAGCAAAATGCCGATGGGCTTGTCCAGGCGCATGAGCCGCATGTAGTTTTGCCAGCGGCTGGCGGAAGCGGGATTGTTCAAGAAAATACCTTTTGTTGATGATTGGGTGATTGCGCTTCGTATTCCTGGTTATAATAACAAATCCAACCTTGCCATTACTCTGATTTGTTGTCCCCAGCCATGCTTCGCTCCGCTATATTCCTCGTTGTTGCAGCCATCTTTCTGGCCGCCTGCGCCACCAGTCCCACGGGAAGAACCCAGCTGATGCTGGTGAGTCCCGATCAGGCGGTGAAAGCGTCCGCCACCGCCTACCCGGAGAAATTGAAGGAGTATGCCGAGGCGGGAAAGCTCAATAACCATCCCCGGCTGCTTGCCCGGGTGAAGAACATCGCCGGGCGGCTGATCGTCGAGGCGGAAAAAATGTATCCGGAATCCCGCCACTGGGATTGGCAGATCGCCCTCATCGACGAACCGGATATGGTGAATGCCTGGTGCATGGCCGGCGGCAAAATGGCGGTTTACACCGGCTTGATCGCCAAGATCCAGCCCACGGATGACGAGCTGGCCCAGGTCATTGCACATGAGATCAGCCATGCCCTGGCCAACCATGTAGCGGAACAGATGTCCGTGGCCATGGCCTCGCAGCTGGGGCTGGCGGCGCTCTCCGCCACGGCGCTGAAAGACAGCAGATATCGCACTGCGGCACTCACCGGGGCCGCCCTTGCCGCCACTGTCGCCATCTCCCTGCCATACAGCCGCGCCGCGGAAGAAGAGGCGGATCGCATCGGCATCGAGATTGCCGCCAAAGCCGGATACGATCCCTATGCGGCCGCAAGCCTGTGGCGCAAAATGGGGCAGGTGAACAAGGCCGTGCCGCCGGAATTCCTCAGCACCCATCCTTCTGCATCAAACCGGGAACAACGCCTGCGCCGTCTCGCGGCGCGAATGATGCGCTACTATCACCCGGAAGAGCAGCATTTGCGGTATCGGTTCAATTGATTTTTTCCAACTGCCGATCAAGAGTTTGATGTTCCCTGGCTATTTGGGTCTGAAGAAAAATCTTCTGCTTTCTTGTTCCCAATGGAAAAAACCGTATCGGTTTTCTTGTCCAGAACCATGTTTTCATCAGGGTAGGTGATGATATCGTTTTCTTCTCGGGTTCCGCAGTCAAGAATTTCAAGAATATCTTTGCCATCGTTAATGAACTGATGCGTAAGGCCCTTTCCTGCTGGTTTGGAGATAAAATCTCCCTGTTTTACAGGCATGGTTTTGCCATTAAACCGGAGCGTACCACTGCCACTCAGAACAAGAAAAAACTCTTCCTGTGCTGAATGGGAGTGGTATCTAGCGCTTTTTGCGCCGGGTTTGACATAGTCTATATTGATGTAAATTTGTTCACTTCCAGCTGCGGCACCAAGGTGTTTGCTTTTGAGACCGGATTCGAACAGGGGATCTTCCACATACTCATCGGGAAGGTTATTAACATTGTGTATTTTCGGCATATCTTTCCTTTTGTTAGTGGCCTGTTACCCTAACGTACTGTGTCGCAATTAAAGACCCTTTCAGGATCCCCCCCGGGCTGTTTGCAAAAAGTCACCTGCAGGCAATCGCCGGATTGAATGCCCGCTATAAAAACATGGGGCAAATAGGCGGCGTATACACAATTATGTTCATGGGGATGTGGAAAATATCTGCTTTTACCACTTCGGCAACAGCCTGAAGCCCTTGGCAAAACGGACTAGAAAAGGTGGCAGGACAAGCAAAGATCAGTTTCCCTGGGGCCGGTGGTAAGTTGCCCGGAGGCGCTGCAGCGAGATATGTTCATCTGAACCGATACCAGCTTCTGGAATTCCCCCGCCCTGAGCTGGTGGCATGACACGCATCCGACTTTCCCATCTACCAGCAGTATCTCGGGATTAAGTGAATCGCTGGATTGGAAACTGTATGGCTCACGGTATGCAAACGCATCGTATTCCATACCGACAGGGTGATTGACGCCATGGGCTCCTGAAATCTGTGGAGGGGTATCGGCGCTTTTCAGCGTAATATGGCGGGCGCCTCCTTCTCCATTATGGCATTCCATGCATCCCCGGGTGATGGCATCAAGCTGGGCGAATTCCAAACCTCCGGCAGCGGCCTGGGCATCTGAGCCAAGAACCCAGTCGCGGAATGAGTCACCAAAATTGCTGGCTGACGCCGCAGGGCTTGCAAGTAAACCCAGAACTATGGCCGAGGCAAGAAGTGTAAAGGGTTTCATCGGTCTGTCTCCTCAAAGCAGAAAGGGGAGGAGAAAGATTGCGAGGGGTGAAGAGAAGTCTGAATAGCAGGGCTGGAACCATGCCTGCAAAGTTGTTCATAAAAGCCATTGCATCTATCAATACGTTTCATCTGCTTCTCCAGAAGTTTTTTGTCGTAAACCCTTCTGCTCCAGAGGAGGCCTTTCACCAGCCAGATCGCCAATGTTGCAGGAGCAGTGTCTATCGAGTAGCGTATCGGAAATACATCAATAATCTTTAGCAGAATTGTCTCATTGTGTGAACAATTTACAGACTAAGCCTGGTAAAGTGTTCAGCCCCTTGGTGTTCGGTTTTTTTGTCACCTGGATGACAGATTTTTGACTCAATATTGCTAATGATAGCACCAGATAAAATTATTGCTGAAAGGGTGCCTCGAATAATTTGGTTTTCATCACACCGGTGCAGGTCGGCGTCTAAAGCTTTCAGGAAGTTATAGATTCTGGCCTCGGCAATTGCCCCTGCATTGCGCTACCTTCACCCATCCATGGGTTCGTGTGCTGGGATGACAATTTATAGAAGCCCTTGAATTGATGAATTATCAGGAGGTATACATATGTTTCAGTTTATTCCAGTTACTGAGGGCAATATCTTTGCGATCAAGGCCATAGGGAAATTGACTGATGAAGATTATCAGGAGTTATTGCCACAACTTACAACATTGATCCATAAATATGGCCCGATCTCGTTGTTGGTGGAACTGGAGGATTTCCGCGGCTGGGAACCGAAAGCAGCGTGGGATGATTTCGCGTTTGGCAAAGAACATGAGAAGGGTTTCGAGCGTGTCGCCATTGTCGGGAAAAAATCCTGGCACAAATGGATGACCATGATCGGGAGTGCATTTAGCGAAACCAAAATCCGCTTTTTCTACAGTGACGATCTTCAGGAAGCCTGGAACTGGCTGCGTGAAGGTGGCAAGAAAGAAAAGCCTTCAGCGAAGGTGCTTGGCGAACCGGCTCCTCATGAGCTCATGCCGTATGAGAGGGTGTTGGTTGCTTTGGACTTCTCCCCAAATTCTGATCTGGCTTTGGCACGGGCAGTGGAAATTGCACGTCATTACAATGCAAAGCTATTGCTGCTCCATGTGGTTGAAAGTATCTTCTACCCCAATCTGGATTTAGATCCCCTGATGATAAATCCTGTGGATTTTATGGAGATGGATCAAGCGGTGCACGACTATGCTGTAGCCCGGATCAAAAAGCTGGCGGACAACCTGGATTACCCGGATATTCAGCATGAAGTTTTGTGGGGGACGCCAAAGTCCACGGTGTTGTCTTACGCTGAGGCGCAAAATGCAGACCTGATCGTTGCCGGCTCTCATGGGAAACACGGTATTGCAAGGCTGTTGGGTTCCACAGCTGGCGGAATTGTGCATGGGGCAGGATGCGACGTGATTGTGGTGAAACTTCCCGAAGGGTAAACCGGGAAAACCAGGGAAAAATCAGCGCCAAGCAGAGCGCATGGCTGTTTCCTTCCTGTGGTAATGCTGGAGCGATATGTACAAATCAAACAAGCCCATTGGTTTCTGGTCAGCCGTATCAATGGGAATTGGAGCAATGGTCGGGGCGGGCATATTTGCTCTGCTGGGTGAAGCAAGCGCCATTTCCGGCAGTGCGGTCTATATTTCGTTTGTTATTGGTGGCGTGATCGCGCTGTTCAGCGGTTATTCCCTGGGAAAGCTTGGTGCGCGCTACCCCTCTGCAGGGGGAATCGTGGAATATCTGGCGCAGGCGTATGGGACAGGGTTTTTTACCGGCTCCATGAGCATAATGCTTTACTTCGCAGCGGTTGTATCCCTTAGTCTGATCGCCAAAGCCTTTGGCAACTATGCGTTTACCTTTTTACCCGCAGGATCTTCATTGCTATGGCACCATGTCTTTTCCATCGGGATCGTGGTCTTCTTCGTTGGAATCAACCTCCAGGGCGCAAAAGATGTGGCAATCTGGGAGCGCTTGACAGTCGCCATCAAATTTACTGTGTTGAGCGCTCTGGCTGTCGCCGGAATTCTGTATCTCAAACCCTCGCTTTTGTCTCCGTCACTGTATCCGCCTGCAAAAGATATTTTTTTCAGTCTGGCGATTACTTTTTTTGCCTATGAAGGATTTCGGGTTATTACCAATACCGCAGAAGATATGCCAGACCCGGCAAAGACGCTGCCCCGTGCGATGATGACATCCATCTTGCTGGTTATGATGCTCTATGTGGCAGTTTCTTTTGCTGTTTTTGGGAATCTGCCTGCAGACAAGGTTATCGACAGCAAGGATTTTGCCTTGGCCGAAGCGGCATTGCCGATTTTTGGCCATATAGGATTTACCGTAGTTGCTATTGCTGCCCTGATTTCAACAGCATCATCGATCAATGCAAATCTATATGCCGTAACCAATGTGACCTACCAACTGGCAAAGGATGGCGAGTTGCCGGAGGTATTTGGCGAACCCATTGGCCATAGCCGGGAAGGGCTGGTAATCAGCGGAGTGTTTATTGTTGTTCTGTCCTTGCTGTTTGATTTGTCAGAGATTGCAGCCATCGGCTCTATTTCCATCCTCTTCGTCCATGCAGTTACCCATATTGGCCATTTGAAGCTGGCAAAGGAAACCGGTGGATCGCGGGTACTGGTGTTTCTTGCCGCCGCCCTGTCTCTGCTGGCAATGATACTTGCCCTGGTATATGCAAGCCATCAGTCAGGGCATATCGTGCAGGTGCTGATTGGCTTTGTGGTAGCGGCCAGCGCCACGGAACTGGTGCTGCAGAAGATCAGGAAACGGCGTGTCTTGCCCCGAATAGCGTGATGCAATAACCCACGCCCGGCGGAATGTTCGGGAATGTTGGGCACGCTGCGCTTTGCCCAACCTACCTTAGGACTCCCAGGTGCTTTTGACATGGTTTTGAAAAATGATTTGTTCATTCCCTTTTTGGCCTGCTGGTAGCGCTTCCGAATGCGACGGAGGGAGGCCGGCTTTTCTGACAATGTCGAGGCAATTCGCTTCTGAAAATTGATTTGACAGAGGATGCGCTGCAAGCTCTCAGTGAACTGGATGCCTACATCATCAAACATGATGGGCTAGGAAAGGCTGATTATGTAACTGACAATAGGTACAAAAAAAGCCGTCCTAAGACGGCTTTGGATGTTGAAATGGTGGGGCGGCGTCACTCAAATTATCAAGATAACATTTTGTTTTTATTATTAATTATTGTATATCTATTGGCAGGATACCTCAAATGGCACCCCAATATTTTAGTGTTGCCTGCGCCGAATATATGAATCCGCATTGGATAACCAGCTTTCCAGTAGGGCTGCAATTGGCACATAGCGTGGTTGCCAGGTTTTGTGCCAGCTAGTACTCGACACGCCAAAACGCCGGGCACATTCTGTTTTTTGCATTCTTGCTGGCAGTCCGTCAGGTCGCGCAGGCAACAGAAACTCTTCCATGGCTATCTGGGCCAGGATTTCTACTCTTTGGGATGATCGTTTGCGCTATTGATTGGCGGCAGCCATATTTTGCACCTCAATGGTCAACAACTGTACAAGAGCGTTCTTAGCTGCATCCAGATCACCCCATTTTGCAGTCGCTGCACAAAACCAATTTTCAGGCATCCCGGCACACAATGCAGCTGCTTCACTTGAGGCTGTAATAGATTTGCGTGAGGTACTTCTGCCACCGCTACGGCCATATCTGCCGGTAGCCCCGCTAGTGGATAGGCTTGCAACGACTTTCCACGACGCGATCACATCACTCTCGTTTGACTATATAGCAGTGTGTTACGCATTGTTGGTCCACTTCTCTCGAAGTGAATATGGATCCTGATAGTCTTCCGCTAACTTCGATGCGTCACCGAGCACTTCTGATACTTCTACATAGCTGATCACCGAATCAAATGAGTGAAGCCCATGATTGCTAAGCCACAACGGCACCGTATCAGATTCCTTGCATTGGCCAGATTTCACCGCGCTCGCTGTATGCTTTATCATGTTTGCAATCCCATACAGGCGCTGCTCCTTAGAACCATCGTTTTTTTTGAATGCGCCCACATCTTCATTTAGCATTTTAAACAGATCCATGGCCATCGACATTTGAAGCGAAAAATTCTCCCAACAGGAGAGTGCTTTAAAGTACTTGGATATTTGTGGGTGGAGCGGATTATTATTTTCCAAATAACCAAAAGTCGAGGCACGAGCTTCGTGGTACGCATGGAATGCATTATGTGCCCGTCTGAGGTAGGCAAGTACGACCTGGCGCCATCGGTTCTTAAAAGAGCAACTTCCCAGCGCATTGTTCAGGAAATGATTCACCAGCCAATAAGGTGCCTGGGGATAGTCGTTGCTTAGATCCGGAATATCCGCCTCCGTAAACTCGGTTATTCCGGGAGCGATAAACTTGTTCAGGATATTTGGATTCCACTGCATAGCGGTCTAACTCCATTTGTACTCTACTAGCCCAATCGATTGTAAACGATAAAGCACCAACAGAAAAACAGAGAGAGACCCCAAAAAGGGCAGTTTTACATCATGCCCAGGATACCTTTTGAAGACCGTTTAGGTGGTCAATGCGCCAGCCTGCACCCCGGCAGGAATATACACAGCCAGCCCCACGTGGGTTTCTGTCCGGATCGTGACCAGGTTCTTGGTGAAGTTGTCCTGATCGGCATCAGAGATTTCTACAGCCGCCTCTTGACGCATGTGCAGGCCCGCCGCCTGTTCTGAGGAAGCAGAGGGGGAAGTCTTGATATTTGCATTCACTATCCTGCTGACGCAAGAATAGTGTAAGTGAAAATGCTCTCCTATTTGTAGTGGTTCAGACTCGATCTGACAGTTACCGGTTTTTTTGGAAGCTTGTATTGTCAGGGCAGGAACACCGCGCTGTCTAAAGTCCGCTTCGTGGATTCTCCGCTGCTCCAATGATCAACTTCGTCAACGTCAACTTAAAGTCGCTTTTCAGGTTATTATGAATGAGTTTCTCATGTCTCTTGAGCACTGAGCGGAAGAAATATTCGCAATTATGGATCACTGATCCGCCCCAAAGCTGACATCCATTTTTTTGTGAGAAGATGAAATTGGAGGTAAAACAACCTGATCCTCCGGTTTTAATAACGCTTGTGATTTGATCACTTTCTGGTGATAGCAACCCTATAATCCGGATACCCTTATATTCCAAGTGCTGTGACGCACACTCCAATCTGCTGATTATCCTTATTGCATGAGTCACCACCACTTACCCCCCAGTCGCCCCCCGATGTCAATTGATGGCATTGGACTGTAATAGATAAGATATGTAAGCAACTTACTGGTTACAGGCAATAAAAAAGCCGTCCTAAGACGGCTTTGGATGTTGAAATGGTGGAGGCGGCGGGAATCGAACCCGCGTCCGCGAATCCTCCGCCTTTGGCTCTACATGTTTAGTCCGGTCTATTAAAATTTAGCCGTTT
>Ga0256834_1000121_pt1 | contig 51327 bp, 45 predicted proteins | sample 4281140metaG_FD_190536 | JGI IMG/M metagenome (GOLD analysis project Ga0256834, IMG submission 190536) | Hydrothermal vent microbial communities from East Pacific Rise, Pacific Ocean - 4281-140 | ecosystem: Environmental > Aquatic > Marine > Hydrothermal vents | place: Pacific Ocean: East...
CAAGACATTTTTCATCTTTTCATTATCATAGTTATAGTCTGTATCAAAAAAGCCCATCTCTACAAATGCCCCTTTATATCTTCCATTAACTCCTGTAGAACTTTGGCTTTTTATTAAATCTTGTTTTAATTTATCAATTGTAATATTTGGAATATTCCAATTTTTTTCTGCTTTTTCTGTACCATTTAATCCTTTTTTAATAAATTCATTTTGGTTTTTAAACCAACTCCATATAAGCATGTTTTCTAATAGTATTAATGTTTCACCAATGTCAGTCTTATTATCATCTTGGATAAGTTGATATATAACTACATGATTAAATAGATTAAAATTAAAAAGCCTTATATCAAATGTTGCAGAGTTTATTTTATTTTTATATATCTTTTGCCCAAAATATGTCCATATTACTTGAAAACCTAAAGGATCTGCATTAAGAGCTTTAGTCAAAGTCTTATCATGTTTGGTAAAAATATATTCTTTCTCTAGTTCTTGCACCATTAACCAAGTACCTCCTATGTTTATACAAATATCGACTAAAATATAACAATATTTATACTATTTATAATTACTTCTTCTTCTACAAGCACATAGATAATAAAAAAACCAGACATAAAGCTGTCTTACCATCACTATATACTCTTATCACAAAACTTGATTAGGAGTACATAATGATAAGAAGAAAAAAAATAAAAATATCAGAGCAAGAGTTTGATAAAACAGAATTTGCAGAAAAAGAGTTGGTAGATATACTTATCTTGTGGATGCTTAGAATCATAAAGCTTAATGGAAATAAAGAGTTTTTAGATGAAGTAGCTTATTTTCTTGATTTGGGTATATTTGTAGATATGGATGCTAAGGATTTTCAGCGAAGAGAACCACTTTCTATACTCAAAAAAAATCTTCTAAAACTTGAAAAAAGAAAGAGATTTACAAGCTCTAAAATTTTGACTGCCAATATTAAGAAAATATCTAAGCTTATGCATCTCAATGGTTATGAAGAGCAGATATGAGTGAAAATAGACTACACAATTTAAATATCGAAAGAGCAGTTTTAAGCTCAATCCTTTTTGATCCCGCTCTTTATGAGGAGGCGGCGGCAAAACTAAAACCTAGAGATTTTTACTTGCCAGATCATAGTAGTATATTTGAAGCTATGGAGGAGCTAGAGCGAGAGAACCAACCTATAGATGAAGAGTTTTTGCGTAAAAAGTTACTTCAAAAAAACAAATTTAATGAAGATGTTTTTATAGAGATTATCTCTTCAAGTCCGCTCTCAAATTCACAAGCTTATATAGGTGAGATCAAAGAGAAAGCTGTCAAACGAGAGCTTGTTAAACTTGCAAGACAGATCAAAGAGGTAGCTATTGATCAAGATTTGCCAAGTGATGATGTACTTGATGTTATACAGAAAAGACTTTATGAAATATCTCTTGATGCAACAACTAAAGAGTTTCGTGACTCTAGTGAGATGGTTATATCTACCATAAAACATATACATGAAATGAAAAAAAGAGGTAACAATGGAATTATCGGGGTTGATACTGGATTTCGTGAGTTAAATGAACATACGGCAGGATTTACTGAAGGTCAACTCATAATAATAGCAGCTCGTCCTGCTATGGGTAAAACTTCGCTTGTTTTAAATATGGCTCAAAAAGCTCTTGATGATGGTAGAGGTGTTGCTATATTTTCACTAGAGATGCCTGCAGAAGAGCTTATGACAAGAATGCTTAGTGCAAAAACTTCTATACCTCTTCAAAATTTAAAAGTAGGTGATATGAGTGATGATCAATGGTCTGATCTGGCTCGTGCAACCGATGTCATAAGTCGTCAAAAGTTATTTGTAGATGATGATAGTTTGATAAATATAAACCAGATGAGAAGTAAACTTAGAAAGTTAAAGATGCAACATCCAGAGATTGCTATTATGATAGTTGATTATCTTCAACTTATGAATGGCACAAGTGGTAAAGATAGACATTTAGAAGTGAGTGAAATTAGCCGTGGATTAAAACTGCTAGCTAGAGAGCTTAATATGCCAATTATTGCACTTTCCCAATTAAATCGTGGTGTTGAGAGTCGTCATGATAAAAGACCAATGCTTAGTGATATTAGAGAGTCTGGGAGTATTGAACAAGATGCAGATATCATTCTTTTTGTCTATCGTGATGATGTTTATAAGGGTCGTGCAGAGAAAGAGAAAGAGAAAAAAGCTAAAGCTGAAGGGCGAGAGTATAGAAGTACTTTTATTGAAAAACCAGAAGAGGATGCAGAGTTAATTATCGGTAAAAATAGAAGTGGTCCTGTGGGAAATGCAAATATAGTTTTTCAAAAAAGATTTACAAGATTTGTAGACAAGGGGAGTCCTCCTATCGAAATTATTTATGAAGAGAAATAAGGAGGTCAAAATATAGATTTTTTTCCAATTTAAGATTGATTTGACAATAATTATTTTGATAATGTTGTTTGCTTATGTGAGATTATTTGTGATGATGGCTGTTGGGTTTTTTCTCTATCTCTTTTTGATCCATTTTTCACAGCATAGTCCGCTTGTGAGTTTGAGAGATTTTGTAGAGAGGTTGGAGGATGAAGTTATGGTGAAAGGGGTTTAAGATATTAAGGTAGTTAGGTTTATATAAATAATTTCTGCTTAATTGTAATTAGATAGAATAGTTAAATATTTGAAAAGGTATAAAGATGACAGAAGAAGAAAAATATAAAAATTTTTTTGATAAAATAGAGAAATTTAAAATCAAACAAACTCAACAGAAGCAAAGAGGTTTGAATAACTATAAAAAAAATTAGGATTAGTTTGCCTATTATAAACTAGACATAAAGCTGTCATAATAAAAAGGAATCACCCATGACCCTCTCAAAATCTCAATACATCCGAGGACTCCAATGCCATAAATCCCTATGGCTCCATAAAAACAATCCTGAGTTAAAAGATACTCCAGATGAACAAACTAAGTCGCTTTTTAAAACAGGTGGTAGTGTTGGGGAGTTAGCGAAAGAGTTGTTTCCTGATGGTGAGGAGGTAGAGTTTAATCCTGATGATTTTTCTAACATGGCAGAAAAAACTAAAGAGCTTATAGCAAGTGATACTAAAGTTATTTATGAAGCAACATTTAGAGAAAAAGGTATCTTTGCTATGGCAGATATCTTGGTCAAAAATGGTAACACTTGGGATATTTATGAAGTAAAATCATCTACACAAGTTAAAGAGTATCATCTAAACGATACATCGATACAGTGGTATGCACTTTGTGATACACTGAAGTTAAACCGTGCCTATATCATACATATCAACAACAGTTATATAAGAGAAAGTTTTTTAGATATAGAAGCACTTTTTACCAAAGTAGATATTACAGAGATAGTAAAAGATAAACAGGTTTCCATAGAACACAATTTACAACAGATGAAAACAATGCTCTCAAAATCTATGCCAAATATCGACATCGGTAAACATTGCCACAACCCTTACACTTGCGACTTTTATAGTCATTGTTGGTCACATGTACCAACTCCATCGGTTTTTAATCTCTACTGGATGAGTGGAAAAAAGAAATTTGAGATGTATGGCAAAGGGATATTGCACTATGATGATATTTTACCAAGCATGGTATTAAATAGCACACAAACTTTACAGATAAATACAGCCAAAACAAAAAAGCCTCATATAGATAAGCCTATCATAAAAAAGTTTTTGCAGAGTGCTATTTATCCGTTAAATTTTTTTGATTTTGAGACTTTTCAAAATGCTATCCCTAGATTTGATAGACAAAAACCTTATGCTCAGATACCATTTCAATACTCTCTTCATATTCTCTATGAAGATGGAAGAGTTGAACACAAAGAGTTTTTAGGTGATGAAAACAGCGACCCAAGAAAAGAGTTGATAGCTCAGATGCTTAGTGATATCACACCAACTGGAAGTATCGTAGCTTACAATAAAAGCTTTGAGATAGGTGTTATCAGAGCTTTAGCTAAGTATAGAGTTGAGTTTTTAGATGCACTTTTGGCATTGACTGATAGATTTGTGGACTTGATAGTGCCGTTTAGACAAAGAGGCTATTATCATCCTGATTTTAATGGTAGTTTCTCTCTAAAATCTGTACTTCCTGCACTTTTTCCAAATGATAATGAATTAAATTATAAAAAGTTAGAGATACAAAATGGTGGCATGGCTATGGATACTTTTGCCAATCTTCACTTGTTAAAAGATAAAAATTTAAGAGAAAAAATACGAGCAGATTTATTAGCCTATTGTTATTTAGATACTTTGGCAATGGTGAAGATATGGGAAAAGTTAAAAGATATATAATCTTCTAAATCAAAATTTGAAAGTGAAAAATAAAATTTATGGTATACAAACATAATTATGACAAAATTCTCACTCGTCTTACAATCATCCTCTCACGTTCTTTTTTAATTTCATAACATTTCTTTGCCTAAATAATTTTATAGTGAAATACTGACAAAATTTTGAAAAAGTGAATATATAAATAGTTGATTGGAATTGTTATGGTACTCCCTCTTCTACAAGCACATAGATAATAAAAAAACCAGACATAAAGCTGTCTTATCATTATTATATACTCTTATCACAAAACTTGATTAGGAGTACATGATGGTAAAAAGAAGAAGAAAAAAAAAGATAAAAATGTCAGAGCAAGAGTTTGACAAAACAGAATTTGTAGAAAAAGAGTTGGTAGATAAACTTACCTTGTGGATGCTTAGAATCATCATAAAGCTTTATGGAAATAAAGAGTTTTTAGATGAAAATAACTCTTTTTTAAGAGATGAAGTAGCTTATTTTCTTGATTTGGGTAAATTTGTAGATATGGATGCTAAGGATTTTCAGCGAAGAGAACCACTTGCTATACTCAAAAAAAATCTTCTAAAATTTGAAAAGAGAAAGAGATTTACAAGCTCTAAAATTTTGACTGCTAATATTAAGAAAATATCTAAGCTTATGCATCTCAATGGTTATGAAGAGCAGATATTAGAGTATTTTATACTGCTAGACCAGTATGCAATACTTCAAATGACAACAAATTTTCTTGGTAATAGTCTTAATACAATGCGAGCCAAAAAAATACTTAGTGTTATTTTGGATATTCCTATATCTGGAATCAATAATGCTTTTAAATCAGATTCAAAATTTAGCAAATCCTCTCTAATTACTATTTTCAAAAATGATACACAGAGTATATCATCAAAATTTCAGATCACTAGCTCAGAGTTTGCAGACAATATGTTAAATCTTGATGAAGATATATCTGAGATGATAAAAGATTCTGTAAGACCTTGTAATAAAAGTGATTTATCAATCAAAGATTATGAACATATACAAAAAGATATCGATATCCTCTTGCCTTACTTAAAAACTGCCTATGAAACAAAAACATCAGGGGTAAATATACTTCTTTACGGACTTCCTGGAACTGGTAAAACAGAATTAGCAAAAGTTATCTCTAAAGCACTAGATATAAATCTTTATGAGATAAGTTATGCAGATACAAGTGATGAAGTTATTAGTAGTAAAGAGCGCCTTATGGCCTATAAAACAGCCCAAACATTTTTTGCTTACAAAAATACTATGTTGATGTATGATGAAGCAGAGGATATCTTTGATAGTAGTGATAGTCTATTTATGTCTAAAAAACAGAAAGATAAAGCATGGATAAATAGAATCCTTGAAAACAATACTGTACCAACTATTTGGATAACAAACAATATCTATAGTATAGATAATGCCATGATAAGACGCTTTGATGTGAGTATTGAGATGCCTATACCTAAAAGATCAAAAAGAGTTCAAATCATCAAAAAATACACTAATAATTTTCTTGATGAACAAAGTATCAAAATTATTTCTGAAAATAAAAATATCGCACCGGCACTTATCACTCGTGCAGCTAAAGTGATGAGTGCTATACAGACAAATGAAAGTTCCAAAGTATTTATACAAGTGCTAAACAACACACTCAAAGCACAAGGATACAAAGAGATAAAAGAGAGTCTCACTAATCCTCTCTCAAATCTCTATGACTCACGATTTATCAATACAACCATGGATTTGGAGGTTTTGGCACAGGGTATCAAAAAACACCAAAATGCTCGCCTATGTCTCTATGGAGTAGCTGGAACTGGCAAAAGTACCTTTGGTAGATATATAGCCCAAAGCTTAGATAAACCTGCTCTTTTAAAAAAAGGAAGCGATTTGATAAGTAAATGGGTAGGAGGAACAGAGGAAAATATAGCTAATGCTTTTGAAGAAGCAAAGGAGGAAAAAGCAATTTTAATCTTTGATGAAGTAGATAGTTTCTTGGCTAATCGTACACAAGCCGTACGAAACTGGGAAGTAACTCAAGTCAATGAGATGCTTGTGCAGATGGAAAATTTTGAAGGTATCTTCATAGCTACAACAAACTTGATGAATAATCTAGATCGTGCAAGTCTTAGACGATTTGATTTAAAATTAGAGTTTGACTATCTAAAAAAAGAGCAAGCTTGGAATATGTTTGTTTTGTATTGTAAGGAGTTAAATTTGTCTAAACCTTCTTTTTCATGCAGAAAATCTGTAGAAAATTTAAGATACCTCACCCCTGGAGACTTTGCAGCTGTTGTGAGACAAAATAGATTTAGACCTATGGTGAGTTTGAGAGATTTTGTGGAGAGATTGGAAGATGAAGTTAGGGTTAAAGGGGTTGAAGATGTTAATGTGGCTGGGTTTAGATAAAAAGTTAAAAAAACATTTCAAAATGAAATAAAATTTTACTTAAATCTTTTTAAATAGTATACTTTTAAAAAATAATCAACTTGACAAAATTAACCTAATAGGTTAAAATGACAGTTGAAATAAAGGAACTACTTGGAAAAGAGAGTTACTCATCATTTTGATATGCAGAGAGTAAAACTACAGATAAATGATGATGCTATCATCATATCTTTCAAGGAGAGAGATTGAAAAATTGTCCTATATGCTATGGTAAGTTAGAACATAAAAAAAAAGATACCGTTTATGAGTACAAAGGGGAGAAAATAACTATCTCTCAACCTGCTAAGTATTGTCTAAGTTGTAGAGAGAGTTTTTTGTCAGCAGATGATATAAAAGCTACAAAAAAAGATATTGTTGATTTTAAACGGAGTGTTGATCATCTTTTGAAAACCGAAGAGATTAAAGCTATTAGAAAAAGGTTAAATCTCACACAGCAAGAAGCTGGTAAGATTTTTGGTGGCGGTATAAGGTCGTTTTACAAGTACGAAACAGGCGAAAATAATCCCCATCGCTCTTTGGATATACTCTTAAGACTTATCGATAAAAAGAAGATTGATTTAGATGATGTTATGCAGGTGTCAGAGCTTTAGCCAAGTATAGAGTTGAGTTTTCAGATGCACTTTTGGCTAAATAAATCTTTAAATCCTCTTCAATCTCTTTAGCTATATCCAAAGGCTCCAAGACTTTTAATAGCGGTATCCAATACTTCACCAAAGGCATTATTTCCATCTGATGACTTATCATTATAGAAAACTCTATGCTTCCATCTTCAAAAAACTCTGTTATCTTTTGTGTTTTAGATAAGGGTTTTCTTTGAAAGTATTTGGCGATTTTAGTGTCTGCTAAGAGTGTGACTTTAAAAGGCTCTTTGCTTTCATCAAACCAAATGGATATTGCATTGTCTAAAGTTTTATCAAGGGTGTTATCTGTGGTAAATGTCTCTTCTTTTATCATGATAGTACTGATATTTTTCAGGTAGTATTTTTTGAGTTTGTTATTTCTCTTATCAAGGGCTAGGAGGTACCAGTAGCCTTCATAGTTTGCTATCTTTAGTGGTTTTAGGGCTAATGTTTTTTTGTCTGTTTCAAAGTTGTATTGGCAGGTTATAAGTTGCTTGTTTTTGATGGCAGATTCAAGTTGCTGGATCTCTTTGAGTTTATTACTGATGTCTTCTATGTTTAGTTTGGTATAGATAGGATTGAACTTTTCATTTTTGATTTTTGAGAGGAGCTTTTTGGCTTTGAGTGCAAATGCACCACTACTGCCATCGATGATACCTTCCATGATGTCAAGTACAACGGCATCTTCTATTGAGGTAGTTTTTTCTAAACGAAAGCCATCTTGCATCTTCCATTTTTTCTTATCTTGGTAGATAGGAAAAGAGATGAGGCGTTCGTTGAAGTCTCTTTGTAAAGTACGTTCAGAAACATTGAATTCAGAAGCAAGTTTGGCGATAGAGAGGGCTTCGCCGTCGTTTAGGCGTGAGAGTATGATGGTGAGACGGGTGAGAATTTTGTCGTAATCGTGTTTATATGCCATCTACTCTCCTTTGATATGTGTAAATCGCCAATATTGTAAAACACTTAAACTCTCCTCTTTTAACTTCGTTCTTTCATGTTTTAAATATATCTGATAGAAGTATTACAGAAGAAATATAACACTTCCAAATCTATAAATTCATAGTAGCCCATGCCTCCTCTACTAAATTGTAAAATTAGTGAAATCAATTGAAAATTGTTTTTAGAAATTGTAAAAATTCTTAAGTGGATAATTGGTTATTTTTGGTAGTTTGAATTTGCAAATGGTTTATAGTTATAAAAATTAAATAATTTTCACATTATACCGATATAAATAAAAGTATTTATAAAAGGGTAGAAAGTGAAAATTTTAGTGATTTTCTTGATTTTTTTTAAGTTGTCTCTCTCTTTGAGTGCCAATGGAAATTTCAAAGAGTATTTGAAGATGAAAAGTGTTGCATATGAGTTTTATAATCATGGGGATGATAAAGAGGCTATTTTGAGTGTAAATAGTTTTATAGATAGATACCCAAAAAGTCAATATGGACGAAATTTATTGGCGACTTTGTACTATTGGCAAGGAGATTTATCAAAATCAAAAGCTCTTTTAGAAGATGTTTTAAAAGATGGAAAGTTTCCTCAATCATTGGCACTTTTAAAAAAGATTGAGTTAAAAAAATCTGGGCTTAAAAAAGTACAAACAGAGTCTAAAAAGAGTCAGGTTGTTGCTGATGGTGAAGTTAGAGAACTCTTTAAATATGTAAAAGTAGAAAACAGTGTGAGTGAAGCTTTAGATATTAGAAAAAGTGCTTTTGAAAAACTAGATGATTTTTATACAGATAAAAAGTACAATGAGTTTTTAAATCTCTATACTTCATTAGAAAATAGCAATATCTTAATGCCAACATATCTAAATGTAAATGCACTTTATTGTTCAATTAAATTAAAAGAGTATAAAAAAGCAAAAAGGATTTTGCATATCTATAGGATGCCTGAAAATGAACACTTAGAGGAGTTGGAAAAACTTGTTGATAGAAAATTACTAGAGGGTCGTTTTACAGGTTTTTAGAAAGAGCGGTATACTCTTTCTAAATATTGTCTATTGTTCAATTGTTAAAGTATACTCCTTATTTGTATCTGTAGTATTTTCAGCGATAATCATAACTGTAATTAGAGAAAATTCTCCACCAAGACTATAAAATCCACCACTATTTTGTGAAATTAACTCTAAATAGTTCTTTATAACATAAAATGGCATATCTTCTCCATCTTCATTTTTAAGAGTTATCTTTATCTCATCTAAACTATTTGAGTTAAAACTATATCTATCCATATCCCAATTTGGTACAATATCTCCCTTTATGATTATTTTACTTGCATCCAAACCTATAGACATACCTAAAAAATGCTCACTCAAAGCTTCATTCTCTTGTATTTCTACTATATTCTCTACATCATTTACAGTTATATTTATACTTTTTGTACTAGATGCATTTGCATCACTAGCAGAAAATGTAAAGCTATCAACTCCTATAAAACCTATATCAGGAGTATAAGTTAAATTTGGAGCACTTCCACTTAAAGTTCCATTAGATACATCTGAAGAGATTGTAAAACTTAAAGTATCATTGTCTGCATCTGTTGCTGTGAGTGTAAAATCTACAGAAGAGTTTTTATCAACGGTTATATTTTGTTCTATTGCAACAGGTGGGGTGTTTATTGGTTTGGTAGAATTAATATCTGTTTGAAGTAAAATATTGTCTAGAATTATGTTGCTAGATTCAGTACCAATCACATTAACATGTAGATACTCTACTGAAGTCAAGTTAATACCCAAAGTATTTAATGCTTCGGATTTAAGGTCTTTTGTAAAAGATGTTAATTGTATAGAAGTATCTTCGCTAATTACATTATAAACATATCTACCCCAATCATGTAAAATCTCTTCACCAATTGACCAGTACCCAGTAGCTGCATCAAAACTATAACCTTCCAATTCAGGAAATTCACTAACATATCCTATATAGTTTAAAATACTAGCATCATCATCACTTTTTGCATAAAAAAAGAGTTCATATCGATCAGAAGTTTTGATATCCCATTTTACAACAAACTGTTCACTATTTGCCCAATTACTTCCATCATCCATCTTAAGTATATAAGATGCACGATAACTATCTGCATTTGGACCTGTTAGATTTATCACCCGATTACCTTCGGTTAAAATATTTGTAATCAAACCAGGGTGTATTCGTAGATTTTCCCAGCCATCGGTATTTCCATTTTGGGCATCTTCATAGATTGTTTGTGTTGATGGTGTTGTGTCGTTATCGTCATCTCCACCAGTATCATCATCAGGGGTAAACTCTATATTTAAGTCATATAGGTAAGGTCCATTATCCCAATCCCATAAACCAATATGCACCTCTTGATCTGCCAATACTCTAAATTCTGTTGATCCAGATATTGCAGAAAAATCATCAGCTAATCTGTAAATCCCACTCCCATTACAGACATAGTCAATCTTTACACTTAATCTTTCTTCACTATTGTAAGTTACTTTTACACTTCCATTTGCATTTGGTGTAAAGCTATATTTATCACTATCCCAGCTATAATCAATCTCTGCTTTGCCCTCCATTAAAGTGTGTGTAGATAAATTATTTAAGTAGCTAATCTCTGTAGAGGGGCAGATACTACTTTGTATGTCCTCTTCTAGTTGGATTACCTCTGCTTGTAAACTTAAAGTAGTTGCTAAGTTTATCGATAGCGCTAAAGCTAGAGTATTTTTATATATTTTTTTCATCATGTCTCCTTGATTTTTAGAAAGATAAAATTGTGAATAATTTTAATTATTAGAGTAAAAAATTAAGTATATCCAATAGCTATTCTAATATAAAAAAAACATTTTGTATATACTTTACATAATTAATTTAATAAAAGATTAATTATGTAACTTCTTGTAACAAAAACTTTTTGTAATCTACTTTTTAGTTTATTTTAGCTAGTATGAAAACAGATAAATACCCCTTTTAACCAACAGTTTTCACAACAATGATTTTTATAAAAAAGTTACCGTGATAAAGTCGGTTAGTTATGAAGAAAAAGCAGGTAACTTTGTTGGCTCTTGTATGGTATTTATGATATTAACATAAAGAAAAAATAAATGACATTTGAAGATTTTAATTTTAAACCACAGTTAGCTAAAGCTATAAAAGATGCAGGTTTTAAAGAGCCAAGCCCAGTTCAAGCTGAAGCTATTCCCATTGTATTAGATGGAAAAGATATAGTAGCACAAGCTCATACAGGAACAGGAAAAACAGCAGCTTTTGGATTGCCAGTTTTGAACTTGATGGAGTGTGATGGTAGTGTTGAGGCGGTTGTTATAGTTCCTACTCGTGAACTTGCTACTCAAGTTAGTGATGAGATATTTCGTTTTGGAAAATATCTAGGTATAAATACAGCTACTGTTTACGGTGGTAGCTCTTATAGTAGACAGATAAAACATGTTGAAAAAGCTTCGGTTGTAATTGCAACTCCGGGGAGATTTTTAGATCTTTTGTCAAATGGACAAATTAATATATCTCCTAAGTTTGTAGTTTTGGATGAAGCTGATGAGATGCTTGATATGGGTTTTTTAGATGATATAAAAGAGATTTTTACTCATTTTGGTGGAACCAGACAGACTTTGATGTTTTCAGCAACTATGCCAAAACCTATAAAAGAGTTAGCAAAAAGTATTTTATATCGTCCAGAATTTGTGACAGTAACAAAAAATAACACAACAAATGAAAATATAAAACAGCAATATTATGTGGTAGATGATAGAGAGAGAGATGATGCTCTTATAAGACTTATGGATTATAAAAATCCTGTTAAAAGTATCGTTTTTTGCCGTACTAAAAAAGAGGTTGATAGATTATCTACTTTTTTGCTTTCTCAAGGACAGAGTGCAAAAGGGCTTCACGGAGACATGGAGCAAAGACAAAGAGAAGAGGTAATTCGTGCTTTTAAAAAAGGCTCATTAGAGACTTTGATAGCTACAGATGTTGCAGCTCGTGGACTTGATGTAAATGATGTTAGCCATGTTTTTAACTATCATATACCTTTTGATTCTGAGAGTTATGTTCATAGAATAGGGCGAACTGGAAGAGCTGGAAAAGAAGGAGTGGCGGTTACTATCGTTACTCCTCATGAGTTTAACTCTCTTAAAAAAATTCAAAAAGATGTAGGAAGCAAGTTAGAGTCTAAAGTAATTCCAACAATCCAAGATGTACAGATGAAAAACAAAGATTCACTCATAGAAGATATAAGAAAACAAGAGCCAAATGATATAGCTCGTGAGTTAGTAGAAGTTTTGAAAAAAGAGTTTGTTGATGAAGATATAGCACTTAAAATTGCAACAATACTCTATAAAGATAACGACATTCAAGGCTCAAATAGAATTGGAAAAAGCCAAGCTGATGTTGATAAACTTTTTGAGAGATTTGAGAGAGAAGGTAGTGGAAACAGTAGAAACAGAGGCAGAAATAATAGAGGTAGAAACAACAGAGGAGGAAACCGAAACCGAAGTGGTGGTGGAGGCGGAGGAGGAAATCAAAGATCAAGGTCAAATAGTCAAAGAAGAGATAGGAGTTAGAGATGGCATTGGAAGTTGTAAAAAACAGTGATGAATTTAAAAGATTTGTAACAAAAGCAAAAGAGATAAAAAACTATAAAGAGCCTATCGGATTTGGAATTGCAAGGGTAGATAGAGGACAGAAAAATAGTGAAAAAATTCTCCAAGCAACTTATCCTATCATAAACTGGAATGAAAACTTTGGTTCAGCGGCTGTTTTTATAGCTTCTTTAAATGAGTGTGGCATATGTGTTGATTTTAATAAAGATGAGTTTGTGACAGATGTTACAAGAGAGTTTGTTTTAAATACCATGAATGCTTTTGCACCATTTTTAAATGAAGCTGTTGGAGAGGAACATAAAAATGTACAAGTTATAAAACATATAAATGAACTTTTTGCAACTGATACAATAGGTGATAAATCATATAAAGTTGTATTTATTTTTGAAGATAAAGCCCCTAAAAGTGTTGAGAGTGTTTATTTAAAACTTTATGCTCTTTCAACTTCAAAAGCAGATTTAAGAAGTTTAAATTTAAATGGAGCATTTGGGATATTAGAAAATGTTGCTTGGAGTGGAAATACTCCTATTGAGTTAGAGTGGTTAAGAGAGAATGAAATATCTTTAAAACTTGATGCAAAGTATCCAGAAATTAACTCTGTTGATAAGTTTCCTAGATTTTTACAACATATCATTCCAGCCTCAAACACAAGAATTTTAGAGACAAGCAAAGTTAGAATGGGAGCACAGCTTCATAGTGGAACAACTGTTATGCCAGGGGCTAGTTATATAAACTTCAATGCAGGAACAACAGGACCTGTAATGGTTGAGGGTCGTATAAGTTCATCTGCAATTGTTGGAAGCGGTAGTGATGTTGGTGGAGGAGCTAGTATCTTAGGGGTTTTAAGCGGTACTGATGGAAACCCTATAAGTATTGGAGAAAATACTCTTCTTGGTGCAAACTCAGTTACAGGTGTTCCACTTGGTGATGGATGTATAGTGGATGCAGGTGTTACAATTTTAGAAGGTACAAAAGTTACAATTTCTACTGAAGAGTTTAATAAAATCAAAGATGCAAATCCTAACTGGGATGCTAATGATACAGATGTATTTAAAGGTGGAGTATTAGCTGATTTAAACGGTGTTCACTTTAGACAAGATAGCATTACCGGCACTATAAAAGCTTTTAGAAGCACAAGAGAAGTTAAACTAAACGAAGAACTTCATTAAATATAAAAACCCTATTTGTTACAATTAACAAATAGGAGTTTTTTATGGAATACGGCACAGATATACTCTCACTTTTACAATCATTTGAGCTTCAAAGGGTAGCTTGGCTTAAAAAATTTGGCTTAATTGCTTTAATTGTAGTTTTGCTTAATATACTTTTTTTTATAAAATTTCGCTCAAATTTTCTCCCTTCACTTCTGTTTGGATTTATCATATTGGTTGGTAGTTATTATATTTTAAATACAAAGTATAAAAAACAGCTACAAAATGCTCTAATCCCAAAATTAATTGAAAAAGTAGACCCGAATTTTAGGTGGGAAAAAGATAAAAAAATTGATATTGAACTTTTAAATAGATTAAAGATTTTCTCTCATAAGATTGAGACTATCACAAGTGATGGAGAAGTTATTTTACAAGATGCAGGAAAAAAAGTGAACTTATCTTTTGTTACATTAGAGAGCATGAAGATAGATACAGAGGAGGGTGAACACTTTACAAAAAGATTTGATGGTTTGATAATAGAGTTAAAACTTGGTAAAAATTATAATCAAAAATATCTATTAGGAGAGGGTGAAAAAAGGGCAGAGTTTGAGGCAGGAGACTATATAAACCCTCCTTATATGGGGTTAAAATTTGTTGGCAGTTTTGGTGACTTTTCTCTTTATTCAGAAGATGGAGAGAGTAGGTTAGAAGATACTATTGTTCAAAAGCTAATAGAATTTAAAAAAGAGAATAAAAAAGATTTCTGGGCAATATTTGAAAAAGATAGAGTTTATATATTGGTTGATGATATGCATAATACTCTAGAGTTCTCACTATTTCAAACTTTAGAAACTCAAAATTTTATATTGGAATATGTAAAGCTTTTAAAAAATGTTAAAAAATTAATCTAATTATAACTATTTTTAAAACTAACATATCTTTTTGAAGATGCATAAAGCTCTTTTATCTCTTTTTCATTTAGCTCTCGTACGACTTTTGCAGGTGAACCCATAATAAGGCTTCTTGGAGGAAAAATTTTATTTTTAGTCACTAAACTTCCTGCTCCTACTATCGACTCCTCTCCAATTACAGCACCATCTAAAATTGTAGCACTCATGCCGATTAAACAAGCATTTTTAATTTCACATCCGTGAAGCATGACTCTATGTCCAATTGTAACATCATCACCGATAATTGTAGGGTTTCCATCACTCTTATCCTCTTTTTTATAGTGAGTCACATGTACCATGCTTAAGTCCTGGACACTTACACGATTTCCAATAACAATCTTATGAACATCACCTCTTATAACTGTACCAAACCAGATAGAACAATCCTCTCCAAGAGTTACATCTCCTATCACATCCGCACTTGGAGCTATCCAACTGTTTTTTCCTATTTTTGGTTTTAAATCTTTATAATTTAGTATCATTTGAATATCTTCTTTATTTTTGTTTGTCTATTTATCTCTGTATTTTTTGTATTTGCTTTATATATTTTGTTGATATAGCTTTCTAAGTAAGTTTGAGAATCTATACTTTTTGTATCTTTGTCTCTTTCAATTATCTTATAGCTATCATCGCTTTGAAGCTCCCAAGAGAGTTCATTGTCATTGATTTGTAGATTTAGAAGATCTTTTATTTTTGAAGATAGTTCTTCATCATATATAGGAATCATCAACTCAAATCTCTTTTCAAGATTTCTTGGCATCCAATCAGCACTAGATATAAAAGTTCCAGGAGTTTGATTTTTGAAGTAAAAAATTCTTGAGTGTTCTAGATATTTTCCTATTATTGACTTTACTCTTATGTTTTCACTTGCCCCTTTAATTCCAGGCTTTAAACAGCAAATACCTCTTATGATAAGGTCAATTTCAACACCTTCATTTGAAGCTTTATAGAGTGCTTTTATGACGTCTGCATCTACAAGTGAATTCATTTTTGCGATAATTCTACCACTACTCTTTTTCTCTCTCTCCATCTTTATCATATCAAGCAGAGACTCTTTCATCTGAAATGGTGACATTTTAAGATTGTTTAATTTTTTATTTTTTGAAAAACCTGTTAGGATATGAAAAAATGTAATAGAGTCAGCTCGAAACTCTGATCTTGATGTAAAGTAGCTTATATCTGTGTAGATTTTTGCAGTTGTTTCGTTGTAATTTCCTGTTGAGAAGTGTAGATAAATTTTGAGTTTATCATTACTTTTTCTTATGACTTGAGCAATTTTTGCATGCACTTTAAACCCTGGAATTCCATATATCACATGGGCTCCTGACTCCTCTAGTGCTTTTGCCCAGATAAGATTGTTCTCTTCATCAAATCTAGCTTTTAACTCTACCATTGCAGTTACTTGTTTGCCATTATTAGCTGCATCTATGAGTGCTTGGACTATGGGAGAGTTTTTACCAACACGATAGAGTGTCATTCTGATAGAGAGAACTTTAGGGTCTTTTGCCGCACTTTGGATAAAAGAGACAACAGGATCAAAACTCTCAAAGGGTTGCATAATCATAACATCTTGGCGATCTAAAATCTTAAAGATTGAGCCATCTTTATTAAAAGGAGGGAGAGAGCGAGGTTGAAACATTGGTGCATTTAGGTGAGAAAATTCTTTATTTGAGATGATATTCCATAAAGCACTTAGATTTAGAGGAATATCATAATCATATATATCCTCTTCATCTATATCAAGATGCAAGATTAAAAAATCCAAAAGTGCTTTATCGCAGTTTTTCTCAATCTCTAATCTAACAAATGCCCCTTTTTTTCTCCTTCTTAAACCCTGTTCAAGAATCTCCATAAAGTCATCAGCTTCTTCCTCTTCAATAACAATATCAGCATTTCTAGTAACCCTAAATGTAGTCGCCGCCAAGATATCATAGCCAGGAAAAATATCATCTGCATGTTCTCTAACCAAAGAGTCAAGTGTGATATAGATACCATTTCCAATATTTACAAAACGAGGTAAAAGTCTAGGTATCCTAATCATTGCAAACTTTGTAATTTGACTATCTTCGTTATCTTGTAATTTTACAGCAAGTGAGAGTGAGAGGTTGTTTAGAGGTGGAAATGGATGAGTTGCATCTACAGCTATTGGTATTATAACTGGGAATATATTCTCATAAAAAAATTCATCTGCACTCTTTTTTAGCTCTTCATTTAACTCATTGTAACCCAATATATGAAGATTTGTACTTTTTAATTTTGAGACTATATCTTTGTAGTTTCTCTCTAAAATAGATTTTTCATCCGCAATATATGAGTGAATCGCAGCTAATTGTTCTTTTGGAGTCATCTTATCTTGACCTGTTGTAGGTACTCTTGCTGAGTATAACTCTTGAAGTCCTGCCACTCTTATCATATAAAACTCATCTAAATTTGTGGAGTAGATAGCGATAAACTTTAGTTTTTCTAAGAGTGGATTTGACTCTTTTTGACTTTGGCATAGTACACGAGAGTTAAACTGAAGCCAAGAGAGCTCTCTATTTATATAAAGTTCTGGTCTGTTTAAGTCACTCATAATTTTCCTTATATAATTTTAATTAACTTATTATAGCAAATATTTTATAATTTTTTAATATTATTAGATAATTATAAAATATTTGCTATAATAAAAACTTAAAAAATAGAGGTTTAAAGATAAGTTTTTATTATCTTTTTAATGAAATTATAAATTTTAAGGAACATCACATGGCATACGACAGACCGCAGTTTTTAGAGGAATATGATAATTTTATAGGTGGAGAGTTTGTAGCTCCAACAGATGGAAAATATTTTGAAAAATTTTCGCCAATTGACAATAAACTAATGGCAAAAGTAGCACAATCAAATAAGAAAGATATTGATTTGGCAGTTGCTGCTGGATGGGATGCATTTGAGAGTTGGGGGAAGAGTTCAGTTGCCTCAAGATCTGCTGTTTTAAATAAAATTGCAGATGTGATGGAGGCAAATCTTGAAGCTCTTGCAGTTTGTGAATCTTGGGATAATGGCAAGGCTATTCGAGAGACTATAAATGCTGATCTTCCTTTGGCGATTGATCATTATAGATACTTTGCATCTGTGATTCGTGGAGAATCTGGAAGTGTGAGTGATTTGGATGCAAATACTGTATCTATGGAAATTCATGAGCCTTTAGGTGTTGTTGGGCAGATTATTCCTTGGAATTTTCCTCTTTTGATGGCAGCTTGGAAAGTTGCTCCTGCTATCGCTGCTGGAAATTGTGTGGTTTTAAAACCAGCTGAGCAGACACCTATCTCTATTTTGGTGATGATGGATTTAATCAAAGATGTTGTACCAAAAGGTGTTATAAATGTTGTAAATGGGTTTGGATTAGAAGCTGGAAAACCATTAGCTACACACCCAGATATAAGAAAGATAGGCTTTACAGGTGAGACAACTACAGGACGACTCATAATGCAGTATGCATCTGAAAATATCATACCAGTTACACTAGAATTAGGTGGTAAATCTCCAAATATTTTCTTTGAGAGTGTCTGTGATAAAGATGATGAGTTTTTAGATAAAGCGATAGAGGGTTTAGTGCTGTTTGCATTTAATCAAGGTGAAGTTTGTACTTGTCCATCTCGTGCTTTAATTCAAGAGAGCATCTATGATAAGTTTATGGAAAAATGTCTAAAGAGAATTGAAGCTATCAAGATGGGTGATCCGATGGAGAGTGATACCATGATGGGTGCTCAAGCATCAAAAGAGCAGTATGAGAAAATTTTAAATTATATAGATATTGGAAAACAAGAGGGAGCCGAACTCTTAATAGGCGGAACAAAGTTTGAAAATGAAGCACATCCTGAAGGTTTTTATATAAAGCCAACACTCTTTAAAGGTCACAATAAAATGAGAATTTTCCAAGAGGAGATTTTTGGTCCAGTTCTAAGTGTAACAACTTTTAAAGATGAAGATGAAGCTATGGAGATTGCAAATGATACTATCTATGGTCTAGGTGCTGGTGTTTGGTCTAGAGATGTGCATCAGGTTCAAAAATTCTCACGAGGAGTGGAAGCTGGAAGAATTTGGGTAAATTGCTATCATGCTTATCCAGCTCATGCCTCATTTGGAGGATACAAAAAATCAGGAATAGGAAGAGAGACACATATGATGATGTTAAATAACTATAGACACACCAAAAATGTACTAACTTCTTATGATAAAAATGCTTTAGGCTTTTTCTAAATGCCAACAAGCAGAGTTGATGTGACCTCTAAAGCAAAAGAGGTGATAGATAAGCTAAGAGATGCACACGGTGAGCTTATCTTTCACCAAAGTGGAGGATGTTGTGATGGTACAGCTGTGATGTGCTTTTCAAAAGATGAATTTATGCTAGGAGGAAGGGATCTTAAAATTGGAAATATTAACGGTTGTGATTTCTATATGGCAGAAGATCAGTTTGAATATACAAAACATTCACATATAACTATAGATGTAGAGGAGGGGAGAGGTTCTGGTTTTTCACTTGAAACCTCTTTGGGGTTTAGGTTTATCACAATATCTAGACTTTTTACAGATGAAGAGATGCAAAATTTAGAAGAGATCCAGATATAGAAAATCAACATAGATTTAAGTGCTTGCGGTAACGATACTATTATTATAATTCACTTAGTTTTGATTTGGATATAGCATTGATCGAGTTAAAAGGGCATACTTCTTTTCAGACTATAGATTTAATTTCACATGACAATAGGAGAAGATATAGTTGATGTAGTAATAGTGATAATATATTTTGTAGAGAATATATATTATGTTAACCAATACATGCAGCAATAAAGAGAATTACTTCCCAAGACAAAAACTTCCAAACATCTTATCTAGTATCTCATCTCTCTCAAATACCTTTGTTATTGATGAGATGTGATAAATCGCTTCGTTTAGATTATAAGAGAAAATCTCCAACTCACCACTTTTTAAAAAAGCAAATGAGTCATTTATAAATTTTAGTGAATTACAAACAGCATCCACTTGTCTTTTGCTTATTAAGATTAAATCATCTGCAGAACTCTTTTGATTAAGCAAAGTAGCTAATCTCTCAATTAAAATTTCTACGCTCTCTTTGCAACTAAGCGTTAAAGGAGAAAAAATCTCTATCTCTTTTGTATTAAACTCTTGAACTAGATCACTTTTATTTATAACCACAATAATCTCTTTAGAAGAGTTAAACTCTTTTAGAAGTTTTACTATCTTTTCATCATTGAAATCTTTTTCTAAACTTCCATCAAAAAGTGCTATAACGATATCTGAACTCTCTATAGCAAGAAGTGATTTTTTTATGCCAATTTTTTCAACTATCTCATCAGCTTCTCTAATCCCCGCGGTATCAACAAATTTTACAAGATGTGTGCCGATTTTTAAACTCTCTTCAACTGTATCTCTTGTTGTTCCTGCAACTTCACTTATAATCGCCCTATCGTATCTTAAAAGAGCATTTAAAAGTGAGCTTTTTCCTACATTTGGCTTACCAATCAAAGAGACTTTAAACCCATCAATCAGCCCTTCTCTACTCTTTGAACCTTCTAATGTTGTATCTAATATATCTCTTATAGTTATAAGTTTTTCTTCTATTTGTTTTTGAAGGTCTTTTGGTAAATCCTCCTCTGCATAATCGATATTTACCTCGACATATGCAACTATTTCGATAAGTTTATCTCTTAAATCATCTACAAATCTTTGAAGCTCTCCTGTTAACTGTCTTGAGAGTATTCTAGCTGCATCTTCACTTTTGCTCTCAATTAATTTTGCAGCAGCTTCTGCTCTTGTTAAGTCTATTCTGCCATTTAATACAGCTCTTTTTGTAAACTCTCCAGCTTTTGCTAATATCGCTCCCTCTTCTAAGCAAGCATCTATGATTTTGGAAGACGAAATCATCCCGCCATGGCATTGAAACTCTACAACATCCTCACAAGTAAAACTATGAGGAGCTTTAAAATATATCACAATTGCTTCGTCAATTATCTCATTTTTTGATGTGTATAGATTTGTAAGAGTTGCATATCGGAGTTTAAATGAAGATTTTTTTGTTATTTTTTTTGCAATCTCTAAAGATTTGTCACCACTTAATCGAACAATGCTAATCCCCCCTACTCCATAAGCTGTGCTAATTGCACATATTGTTTCATTTATGAATTAGCCTTTCTAAACTCATTTACGATAACAATTTTCCTACCATCTCTTAGTGTTCTAATTGCTACATACTTGTCAGGATAAGTTTTTCTTAGATCTTCTAGGGCGATTTTTACTAGAATTCCATCTAAGGGTTTTGTTTGTGCTTTTGAGTTTGAATCAACTCTCTCTTTTATCCCTATTAAATACTTCTCAATCATCTCTTTTTGATTTTTGAGAAACTCAGCAATTTCAAGTGAAATATTGAGGTTGTATTTGATTTTTATCCAGTTATGAAGAGCATATGAGAGTGCTTTATATCTATATCCCTCTTTCCCAATTAAAAGTGCCACATCTTCACCATCTATCTTTATATATAAATCATCCCCATCAAGTCTAAGCTCAACTAATTCAACATTAAAACAGCTTGCATCTAGTAGTTTGTTTATCCCCTCTTTTATCTCATATTTTATCTTATTTTCATCTTTTTGACTAGAATTGTCTTCTTCTTTCTTCTCAAATTTTGGTTCACTTTTTATCTTGGATGCTTTTTGTTTTTCACCTTTTAGATAAACTTCTATAATTGCATCTTTACTAAACATTCCTAAAAAACCTGAGCTTGCATTTTGAACTATCTCAATATCCAAATCAATGATAGAAACATTTAACTCCTTTGAGGCTTCTATATAAGCCTCATCCAGTGTTTTAGCACTAACTCTCAACATTGTTTACAGCTTCCTTTCTCGCTTTCTCTTTATCAAAAATTGAGTTTACATAATATTGTTGTGCTACTGAAAAGAGGTTGTTCACAAACCAGTATAGAGTAAGTCCAGCTGGAAATGTCATGAAGAAAAATGTAAAGATAATTGGTAAAAATCTCATAATTTTTTCTTGCATTGGGTCTGTGAAGTTTGTTGGTGTGATTCTTTGTTGCCAGTACATTGAAGCACCCATCAAAATTGGAAGTACAAAGTATGGATCCATAACTGAAAGATCAGTATACCAGCCAATCCACTCAGCATGTTTTAACTCAATTGAGTTTAACAAAACTCTATAGATTGCAAAAAATACTGGGATTTGAAGAAGCATAGGAAGACAACCACCCATTGGGTTTGCATTATTCTTTTTATAAAGCTCCATCATTTTAGCATTCATCTTCTGTGGCTCACCCTTGTGCTGTTTTTGAATCTCTTTTATTTTTGGACTAAGCTCTTTTAGGCGATTCATAGAGACCATACCTTTGTATGTCAAAGGATAAAGTACAAATCTTATAATTATTGTAATAGCAACAATTGACCAACCCCAATTACCTAAAATTGAATGAATATATTTTAAAAACAAAAACACAGGTTTTGCCATAAATGTAAAAAATCCATACTCAATAGTATCAGTTAATCTAGGGTCAATTGAATGAAGTTTATCATACTCTTTTCCACCCATATAACCATCAAGTGTCATATTTTGATTTCCTTTTATAAAAGGAAGAGGTCTATCTTCACTATCTTTTGACATAAAAATATTTATACGGTTATCAAAACTATAAATTGTAGATGTGTAATATTTATCATTTGATGATAAAATCGAAGCTCCCATAAAAACTTCATTACCTTCTGCATCTCCATCTTCAATTGTCTCAATTGTTCCATCTGACTTTACTATCAGAGTTCCTTTAAATGTATACATGTCAGCTTCAATGTTTGGTCTAAAGCCAGGAGTTATGAAAAACTCATGTGGAGTTGTCAAAGAGATTTGTAGTTTGTATGTTCCATTGGAGTTAAAAGTTATCTTTTTTGTAATTTCAGTAACTGAAAGTTTCTGTTTTAATATAACTGTTTGTGAGTTATTTCCATCTAAATTTATCTCTTTTATATCTGTTTCATAACTTTGTGAAAATGCTTCGTTATTTAGTGCTGCATCTTTAAATCGAATCTCCAAAGGCTTTAGATTAAACTCTGGTGATACAAGATTTGGATAAGAGCCATCTTCATTTTTAAAATTCTCTTTTAAAACTTCATATTTTGAAATTCTTCCAAGCTCATCAATTGTAAGCTTATAATTTTTTGCATTTATCGTAGTTATCGTTTTTGCTCCACTTGGAACTATTGGAGATGCAATGTTTATTGGATTTGTGGTAGTCAAAGCTGTTTGATTTCCATTAGATGCAACTTGTGTTGTTGTACTCATGGGGGCTTGTATATTACTACTGTTTTGTGCATTTGTTTGTATAGTCTGATTTACATCAGCCAAAGCTTTTTTTTGTGGGGAAAAATAAAAATCCCAAACGATAAAAAATATAAAACTTAGTACTAAAGCTAGTACCATCCTCTGTGTTTGTGTTAAGTTGTCAATCAATTGTTTTTCCTTTGAATGTTTTGATTAGATAGTATTTATCACCATCTTTTGGGACAAGCCAAAATTCTACAATAAAACTGTTTTTACTTTTGTTATGAAGAGAAACTTTTTTACTTTTTAAGCTCTTTTTTACAATAGGATAATCAATACCACCAATAAAAAGTTGATTGCATCTCAAAATTCTGGTAAATGTAAACCAAAATGCTTTAAAAATATTGTTTTTTTGAAATTGCCATTTTGCATACTCTGAACAAGTTGGATAAAACCTGCAACTTCCAAATCCAAGAAGTGTAAAAAATTTTTGGTAAAATTTTAAAAGTTTAAGAGATAAAGCTCTTATCATTTTTATATGCCCCTACCCTTTTAAATGCTTTTCGCATCTGTAATTCTAGTTTTTTAAAATCACTCTCAAGTATCTCTTTTTTAGCTACAAATATATAAGTTCCACCACTTAAATTATCTCTAAAAGTAGCAAAAATAACACGAAGTCGTCTTTTTGCAAAGTTTCTTTTTACAGCATTTCCTACTTTTTTGCTTGCTGTAAAACCTACTTGTAGTTTGTCGGTCTTTTTGTAAAAAATAATAGCAGAGCTTAAATGCTCTTTTTTGCTATTGTTGTAAAAGTAATTAAATTGTTTTGCATTTTTTAAAGAGTTATACTCTTTTTTTAAACTGCTAATCTTTTTCTTCCCTTTGCTCGTCTTGCATTAAGCACTTTTCTGCCATTTTTTGTCTTCATTCTGATTCTAAAGCCGTGTGTTCTTTTTCTCGGTGTATTATGGGGTTGATATGTTCTTTTCATTCGATTTCCTTGTTAAATTAGTTGCGGATAATATTAAAATATTGCTTAATGCTAGCTTTTTTGTCTTTTGGCTTCTGTTAATGCTTCTATTAAATCATCTAAATTTTCATAAGGGATGTGTGCTTTCCAGTCAGGTTCATCACTATCTCCTTTTAAAGATATTCCTATACTTACAACAGCCTCAGACTCATTTCCATATGGTTCATCTATATTTGATACTGAAATTGTACCATTTTTTGTCCCAGATAATTTAAATGATTTTAATACAGTGCTTACTCCACCCATTCTCTCTCCTTAGTTTTTATTAAAAAATTTTGATATTTTGGCTTGTAATTTTAGCCAATCTTTATGTTTTATTAGTGGAAATCCACTATATACTTCATTGCCTTTTATGGACTTTGTGACTCCTCCTCTTGCTGCAATGGTAGCTCCTTCTCCAATCTCTAAATGACCAGCAGTGGCACTTTGTCCACCCATAGTTACATTTTTTCCAAGTTTACAAGAGCCAGATATTCCAACTTGTGAGACTATGATATTTTGTTCTCCTATCTCACAGTTATGAGCAATTTGTACAAGATTGTCAATTTTGCTCCCTTTTTTAATGATAGTTTCTCCAAATACAGCACGATCAATGGTTACATTTGCTCCTATCTCTACATCATTTTCAATAACAACTCTTCCATTATGATAAATTTTAATATGTTGACCTTGTTTTGTATGTGCATATCCAAAGCCATCACTCCCTATAACACTGCCTGCGTGAATGATAGAGTGTTTACCAATCACACTATCATTGTAAATTGTTACATTCGGGTGGATTATACTTCCCTCCCCTATGCTTACATTTTCACCAATATGAACATTTGAGAGTATCACAACATCCTCTTCTATATATGCTCCATTTCCTATATGAACACCATCTTGTACAATTGCACTCTTTGCAATTGTTGCTTTTTTGCTTATCCTAATTAATGGTTTTTCAAAATATTTGCTAGCTTTTGCCATACTTAAATATGGACTTTCACTAACAATTGCAAAGACACCTTTTGGTAAAAGCTCTACAAACTCTTTTTTTATAAAAACAGCTCCAGCTTTTGTCTTTTTTAGTGAGTCTATATATCTTTTATTGTCTAAAAAAGATATCTCCTCTTTGACTGCATCTTGAAGTGTGTTTATAGCTAAAACATTAAAATCTTCACCATCATATGGAATCTCTAAAAGTTTTGTTAATTCTATTATTTGCATCTATTTCTCCATAGAGACTGAACCACCTCTAACTATCTCTGAGGGTTTGAATTTTTTGATAATTTTTAAAAAATTTGTAATTCTATTTGCATCATCAACTGCCATAAGAATTAGTGAATCTTCTGTGGAGTTTGCGACAATTCCATTATAACCTTTTAAAATTGCATCTAAACCACTTAAATTTCCATCCAATGGGATTTTTACAAGTACCATCTCTTTTTCAACAACATCTGATGTATCGATAACTTTATAAGTTGGAATTAACTTATGAAGTTGTTTTGTAATTTGCTCCAACACTCTTTTGCTACCGTTTGTAACGATTGTAAAACGAGAATACTCACTCTCTGGAATTGGTGCTACTGTTAAGGACTCGATGTTATAACCTCTACCTGCAAAAAGACTTGAAATTCTTGATAATGCTCCATCTTCATTTTGGACTATTACAGATATTACTTTTCTAATTTCATTCACGATAACTCCTTGTCTTCTAACATCATATTATAAAGTGTTCCGCCAGCTGGAACCATAGGTAGTACATTTTCCAATCTATCAATAACAACATCTATCATCGCTACACACTTTTTGCTAATTGCATCTTTTAAAGCTTTATCAAACTCCTCTTTTGTTTCAACTCTATATCCAATACCACCAAAACTTTCACTTAGTTTTACAAAATCAGGTTGCATACTAAGATCTGTTTCAGCATATCTTTTATCATAAAAAAATGTCTGCCATTGACGAACCATGCCTAAATAGTTATTGTTTAAGATGATATTTATAACTGGTATTTTATGCTCAACACAAGTCATAAGCTCTTGAATATTCATCAAGATTGAACCATCTCCTGTTATGTTTATACTCACTTTTTCACTATTTGCTTTGTTTGCTCCAAGTGCTGCTGGAAAGCCAAAGCCCATAGTCCCTAATCCTCCACTTGTAAGAAACTGTCTTGGAAATGAGAATGGATAAAATTGAGCTGTCCACATTTGGTGTTGTCCAACATCTGTAGAAACAAGTGCTTTATCTCCCAAAATCTCTCCAATTCTCTCAACTACCCATTGAGGTTTTAATCTATCTGAGTTTTCATTGTAACTTAGAGGATGTATCTCGTCATATCTTTTTAAAAGTCCTCTCCAACCCTCATAATCATCAGGATTTATCTTATCTTTTGCTTCTTCTATCATCTGTATCAAAACATTTTCTAAATCTCCAACAATTGGATAATCAACATCAACAAGTTTACCGATACTACTTGGATCTATATCAACATGTATTATCTTTGCATGTTTTGCAAACTCATCAAGTCTCCCTGTTACTCTATCATCAAATCTAGGTCCTAGGGCTATCATCAAATCCGCTTCACTCATAGCCATATTTGAAGAGTAGTTTCCATGCATCCCAAGCATCCCTAATAAAAGAGGATTGTCATGACCTAAAACTCCTCTTGCCATCAAAGTTTCAACAGCAGGAATTCCACTCATCTTAGTAAATTCTCTAACAAGGTTTGAAGAGTTTGAACTTACAATCCCACCACCTAGATATAAAATAGGCTTTTTAGCTCTACAAATTGCTTCTATAGCTTTTCTTATCTGTTTAACACTACCTTTTGTATGAGGTTTGTAAGTTTTTAGTGAGATCTCTTTTGGATAGTCAAAAACACCCATTTGTGCAGAGACATCTTTTGGAATATCAACATGAACAGGTCCGGGTCTACCACTTCTTGCTATATAAAATGCCTCTTTTAAAACTCTTGGCAAATCATTAACATCTTTTACAAGATAGTTATGTTTAACACAAGGACGGCTAATCCCAACTGCATCTATCTCTTGAAATGCATCTGTTCCTATCATCGTAATTGGAACTTGTCCGCTAATCACAACTAATGGTATTGAGTCTGTATAAGCTGTTGCTAATCCTGTTATTGCATTTGTAAATCCAGGTCCACTTGTAACTATTGAAACTCCAACTTCTCCACTAACTCTTGCATACCCATCAGCCGCATGAACTGCTGCTTGTTCGTGTCTAGTCAATATATGTTTAAAGTCGTTTGTATACATTGCATCGTATACATTCATAATAGCTCCACCTGGGTAACCAAAGACAACTTTAATTCCCTCTTTTTTCAAAGCTTCAATTACCATCTGCGAACCGCTAATTTTCATAGTACCTTCCCCCATATTTTTTGCAAGTATAGCAAAACTACTTTTCAATCTCTATATCATCAAATATAGCCCTATTTTTTCTCTCTTTGCAAAAACCTTCTTTTTTTAGTGCATCTATAAAATTTTCAACATTTATGTTATCTACTACTTTAAATTTCTGTATAAATATATCATCAATATCTACTGCATATTTTTTTGTAAGGTATTTTGTGATTACTGATTTAAATCTCTCTTTCCCTTTTGATGTAAAAAGATCTTCAATATAAAAGCTACTAATAACGATATTTAGTGCATCTATAACTTTATGTCTACTCTCTTTTAAATCTCTTCCATCAAACAAAAGTGAAAACTCTATCTTTTTTAACTCATTACTGTTTTTTGAAAAAAGATCACTCTCAAAGTTTTTTATCTCCAGAACATCACCCCAAAGAGAGATGCAAAGAGCTAAAAGAAGAGTAATCTTTTTCATAATTTTAGAGTGAACCTACTATTAGTTTATTTACTCTATCAGCAAAACTTGCACTATCTTCTATCTTCATACCCTCACTAAGTTTTGCCAAATCTAGTAAAATATGAGAAACATTTGTAAGTGTTACAAAATCTTTACTCTTTTCTAATTTAGCAAAGATCTCATGCTCTGCATTTATCTCTAAGATAGGCTTTACAGCTGGACTCTCTTGACCCATCTGTTTTAACATCTGTTGCATCGCAAAATCAGGATCCTCTTTATCATAAACAAGACAAGCTGGAGATTTTTTAAGACGAGTGGAAATTTTTATATCTTTAACTTCATCTTTTAACTCTTCTCTCATCTTAACTAAAATTTCAGCAAATTTCTCATCTAACTCTTTTGTATCAACACCCTCTTTATCTATATTTGCACTGTTTGCTGGAGAGAGAGGTATCTCTTTGTATTGTCCAATATTTGGAATTACTATCGTATCAATCTCTTCATCAAGAATTAAAACCTCAATCCCTTTTTCATCAAAACCCTCAATAAGTGGAGAGTTTTTCAACATACTTGCACTCTCACCAGTGATATAGTAGATCTCTTTTTGATCTTCACCCATCGCCTCTTTATACTGTGAAAGATCTATAAGCTCATCTCTTTTTGAAGATTTAAACAGTAAAAGCTCAAGAAGCAGATCACGGTTTTCAAACTCACCCATAATTCCCTCTTTTAAAACTCTTCCAAACACTTCATAAAACTTTTTATAAGCTTCAAAATCTTTGTTTTTGAGTTTTTTAAGCTCACCCAAAATCTTTTTAACAGAAGCTTTTTTAACTTTTGATAAAATTACATTTTGCTGTAAAAGCTCTCTTGAGACATTTAAAGGCAAATCCTCAACATCAATCACACCTCTTACAAATCTAAGATAAGTTGGGAGCAACTCTTTATCATCATCAGTTATAAAAACTCTCTTTACATATAATTTAATCCCAGATTGATAATCAACTCTAAAGAGATCAAATGGTGCAGATTTTGGTATATAAAAAAGAGTGTTATACTCTATAGTTCCCTCTGCTTTTGTATGAATATAGAGAGTTGGGTCTTCACTATCGTGAGATATACTTTTGTAAAAATCTTTATATTCGTTATCTTTTATCTCACTCTTGTTCATTCTCCAAAGGGCTGAAGCTTTGTTTATCTGGTCATTTGTAATCTCTGTTTTTCCATCTTCCTCTTTGCTCTCTTCTAAAAAAATTGGAAATGGTATATGGTTTGAGTACTTCTCTATAATACTCTTAATTCTATAAGGCTCTAAAAACTCACTCTCATCATCTTTTAAATGAAGTATAATTGTAGTTCCGTGAGTATCTTTTTTATAGCTCTCTAGCTCATACGAACCACCACCTTCACTAGTCCAGATATTGGCACTTTTTGAAGTAGCTTTTTGGCTTATAACTTCTACTTTATTTGCCACCATAAAAGCTGAATAAAACCCAACACCAAATTGACCAATGAGTGAAGAGTCTTTTTTTGCATCTCCACTAAGTTTCTCTACAAATGATTTTGTTCCGCTTTTTGCAATTGTTCCGAGATTTTTTATAAGCTCATCTTTGCTCATTCCAATACCACTATCACTGATAGTTAAAGTTTTTGCATCTTTATCTAGTTTTATTTCAATTTTTGCCTCATACTTTAAATCTTTGTATTTATCATCACTTATACTTAAGTAATTTAATTTATCTAAAGCATCTGAAGAGTTTGAGATAAGCTCTCTTAAAAATATCTCTTTATTTGAATAGAGTGAATGGATCATAAGATCTAATAGCTGTGTTACTTCGGTTTGAAACTCGTGTTTTGACATGAATATCCTCTTTTTGATTAAAATTTATTGGAATTTTATCAAAAAATACTTATAGGACTGAAATCTACTGTTAAAAACTCTGGATTTTCAATGTTATATCTTATAAAAGCTAGAGAGTATGTTGTGCCAACAACTGAAGATGTAACACTCTCTCCTGCTGTGACTTTATACGATATTTTTATAAAAATAAGATTAGTACAATATAGATGTTTGGTGAAAATATACTTTTGATTTGGAAATCTAATTTATTCTTTGGTTAATTGTTACTTGTGTAGAAAGTTATGTATATAAGTTCAAAGAAAAAAACTTCTAAAATTGAAAAGAGTGGAACAAAACTGGGATAGTGGAGATGGTTTAGAAGTGGAAAATTGTTGAAATGATGGGGTGTGTTGTTACAAAAAATCTATTTAAAAATAAAAAGAGATTAACAACAAAAAATCTAAATGATTAAAGATTTTTAATTATTTGCCGATTTAATAAAGCTTTATATATTTTTACAATAAAATAGAAGTTAAATAATTAGATTAGGTTGTAGATTTTGAGAATCGATAAGTATATAAACTCCGTAAATATCACAAAAAGAAGAGCCGTTGCAGAAGATATGTGTAAAAGCAAAGTTGTATCTCTAAATGGGATTGTTGTAAAACCTGCAAAAAATGTAAAAGTTGGAGACACTATAGAGATAGCCTATCTTGAGAAAACTATCCGCTATGAAGTACTACAAATTCCAACAACAAAAACAATTCCAAAAAGCAAACAAGATGAGTATATAAAGGATCTAAGTTGAACTTTAATGAGGCAAAAGAGCAATTTGAGAAACTTTTTAATAACAAAATGAGCGAAAACGAAGCAAAAGAGTTATTGAGTTCACTCTATCAAAGAGGTGAAAACTTTGAAGAGATTGCAGCGGCTGCTGAAGTTATGAGAAAAAACTCTATAAAATTAGATATTGATGAGTCGCTTCGTGATAAGCTTATAGATGTAGTTGGCACAGGAGGAGATAAGAGTGGGAGTTTTAATGTATCAAGTACAGTATCTTTGCTTCTTGCATCACAAGGATGTGTTGTAGCAAAACATGGGAATAGAGCCATCACAAGCAACTCAGGCTCAGCCGATATGTTGGAGACTTTAGGGATAAATTTAAACTTAAACACCCATCAACAAACAAAGATGCTAATGGAGTGTGGATTTACCTTTATGTTTGCCCAAAGCCATCATCTAGCTATGAAGCACATCATGCCTATTCGAAAATCTTTACCTCATAGAACTATCTTTAACATATTAGGACCTCTCACAAACCCAGCGGGAGCTAAAAAATATCTTTTAGGTGTTTTTGATAAAGCTTATATTGAAAATGTTGCAAAAGCTCTTTTTAGACTTAAAACTAAAAAAGCTTTTGTTGTTAGCTCAAACGACTTTATGGATGAAATTAGCGTTAGTGATGTTACACACTTTGCAAAACTAGAACACGGAGAGATTAATTATGGGGTGATTGACCCTCGTGAGTATGGTATAAAACGAAGCAATTTTTTAGAGATTAAAGGAGCAGATGCAAAGGTAAATGCTAACATCACTATGGATATTATAAAAGGTCAAGAAAAAGGAGCTAAAAGAGATATAACTCTTATAAACTCAGCTTTTGCTTTAGTTGCAAATGAGAGTGCAAGAGATATACAAGAGGGTTTAGAGATGAGTAAAGATGCAATAAGTTCAGGTAAGACTGCACAGCATCTTAAAAAAATTATAGAAATCTCAAATAAGCTTTAAAAGATGATAAAATCCATTGATGAGTTAGATGATATATCTTTGAAGATAAAAGAGCTTCTTCCCTCTTATGGTATTGTTCTTTTGGTTGGAAATTTGGCTAGTGGAAAAACAACTTTAGTAAAAAACTTTGCTAAACATCTTGGACTAAAAGATGAAGTAAGCTCTCCTACATTTTCAATTTTAAATATCTATGATGATAAGCTCTATCATTATGATATTTACAATGAAGGAGTTGACAAATTTTTACAAAGTGGTCTTTTAGAAAATCTTGAACTTAAAGGTTATCACTTTATAGAGTGGGCAGATGAGAATTTAGAAAAAATTATAAAAGAGTTGGGATTTTTATCTATTAAAGTAGAAATATCACCTTTAGATAAAAAAAGAGAGTATAGGATAAGTTATGGCACATAAACTAAAAGCACAAAATCTCTCAAAAACTATCAAAAACCACCAAATCATAAAAGACTTCTCACTAGAAGTATGTAGTGGAGAGGTTGTTGGGCTTTTAGGACCAAATGGAGCTGGAAAAACTACTACATTTTATATGATTTGTGGATTAATCGCTCCAAGTAGTGGAACAATTTTTTTAGACAAAAAAGATATCTCCGCCACATCTTTACACAAGCGGGCAAAGATGGGCATAGGGTATCTACCGCAAGAATCTAGCATCTTTAAAGAGTTAACAGTAGAGGAGAACCTTCTTTTAGCTTGTGAAATTGTCACAAAAAACAAAAAAGAACAGATGAAAAAGACAGAGCATCTTTTAGATATTTTAAATATCGAACCAATTCGAGACCGCTTAGGAATAAGTTTGAGTGGAGGAGAGAGAAGAAGATGTGAAATTGCTAGATCTTTGGCAATTGAGCCTAAGTTTTTACTGCTAGATGAGCCTTTTGCAGGAGTTGATCCACTTGCTGTTATGGATATACAAAAAATTGTAAAAGAGTTAAAAGGGCTTGGTATTGGTATTTTGATAACAGATCACAATGTGAGAGAGACTCTTAGTATTTGTGATAGAGCTTATGTTATTAAAAGTGGTGAGCTGTTAGATAAAGGAACAAGTGAAGAGATTTTTAATAGTAAAAAAGTACAAAAATACTATCTTGGGGAGAATTTTAGAAAATGAAAATGAGACAAAATGCATCTATAACAACAAAACAAGCACCTTCCATCATAAGCTGGTTACCAATACTCCAAGCTGATATAGAAACCCTAAAAGAGACTCTAGATAATGCAGTAAGAGAGAACCCTTTTGTAGAGATAAAATCTGGCAGTGAGATAAGACAAAACAATCCAAAAACAAAAATTGAATCAACTAGAAATAAAGGTGTATCAAACTCATCTTCAAATGAGATAGAAGCTTTAACATTAGATGAAAAATCACTCTATGATACACTAAATGAACAGGTAATTAAACCTCTTTTTCCAACAATAAATGAGCAGACAATTGCTTTTGCAATTATTGATAATATCAATGCAAATGGCTATTTTGAAGGAGAGATTGAAAAAATTGCTAAAACTTTAAATGCAGATGCATCTAAAGTTGAAAAGATAAGAAAAAGATTTGAATATCTTGAACCTAGTGGTGTTGGAGCAGTTGACTTATATGAATCATTTCTTTTTCAACTTAATAATTTTGAGTTAAAAGATGATGTTGCTAAGTGCTGTATTCGAATGATAAAAGATTTTGAAAATCTTGAAAAGTATCAAAAAGATGAGCATTTCACGGCATCTTTAAGAGTTATAAAAAAGTTTCAAAACCCCCCTGCTTTGGAGTATTTAAAAGAACAAGTTCAAATCATTCCTGATATTTTCATACATAAAATTGATGATAAAATAGTAGTTTCATTAAATAGATCGTACTACCCAGATATACAATTAGATATTGGTGGAATTGATGTAAAATTTGATTTTATAAAAACAAAGATAAAAGAGGCCAATGCTCTTATAGATGCACTTGGTCTAAGAAAAGCAACTTTAGCAAAAATAGCAAATATGATTTTAGAGTTTCAATATGATTTTTTTAATGGAGGGGCGATAAAACCTATGAAACTTGATGATATAGCTGCAGAACTTGGGCATCACCACTCAACAATATCAAGAGCAGTATCAAACAAATTTCTCTCATGTGAGAGAGGAATTTTCCCTATAAAAGATTTTTTTGCAGTGGCACTTGGAGATGATAAAAGCACCTCCAACAGTGAAATCAAATCTTATATTGAGTATCTTATAAAGAATGAAAATCATAAAAAACCTTTAAGTGATGAGAAGATAAAAAAAGAGGTTGATGAAAAGTTCAGTTTAAAAATTGGCAGAAGAACTGTAACAAAATATAGAATGCAATCAGGATTATCAAGTTCAAATGAGCGTAAAAAGCTCTATGCATTTATATAAAAAAAGGAGAGTTAATGAGTGAAATTGAGAAAATTAGGCACTATTTTTTCTATTTTTCAGCATTTGTTATCATTGTTGGAGGATTGAAGTTTGCTAGTAAGGCTATTATAATCTTATTTTTAGCAATTTTTATAGCGTCTATTATCTCATCTGCTCTTACAAAATTACAGAAGATTAAAGTTCCTAAATTTTTATCATATATCATAGTCTTTTCAACAATAATTACAGCTGTACTTTTTGTTGTCTATGTTGTAAATACTTCTTTTAAAGATTTTAGTAACAATATACCGTTTTATGAGGTACAACTAAAATCTTTAGCTACAAAGGTTATAGCTTGGCTTGGTGGATTTGGATTTATTATCGACCCTAAAGAGATTATGGATAATCTTAGTTTTGGAGCACTTTTTAACCTAACTGCTACAACGGCTGGAAATGTTGGTTTATTTTTATCAAAGATGCTTTTAGTTTTTATTGGAGTTGCTTTTATATTGGCTGAAGGGAGTAATTTTGAGAAAAAGTTAGATATTATCTTTAAAGGTAATGCAGACTCAAAAGAGAATTTTCAACTCTTTTCTCACAATATTCAAAAATATTTCACAATAAAAACATTAACAAGTCTCTTAACTGGTGCTTTTATAACAACTATTTTGATATTTTTTGAGATAGATTATCCAATTTTATGGGGTTTTTTAGGATTTATCTTAAATTTTATTCCTGTTGTTGGTTCATTAATAGCGGCAATTCCTCCACTTTTACTAGGGTTAATAAGTTTAGAGTTGACATCTGTTGCTTGGCTTGCATTTTTTTATGTAGTGATAAACAATCTAATCTCAAATGTATTAGAGCCTAAGTTTATGGGACAAGGTTTAGGTCTTTCGGCTGCGGTTATATTCTTTTCACTTATCTTTTGGGGTTGGGTTTTAGGACCTGCGGGAATGTTTTTAGCAGTCCCACTAACTATGACACTTAAAATCGCATTTGACTCAAATCAAAATACAAAATGGATAGGTATACTATTTTCAAACTTAAGAAAAAAAGAGAAAAACACTTATAATGAGCTATAATTCAAAGCATAGTATTAAAAATTAAATAGCTCTTTTTTTAATACTCTAAATCTTTTTGCATCTTTGTTATTTTGAAGTTTAAACTTTTCAAGTAGTAATGGTTTTATAAGATATAGTCCAAGTGTGAGTGCTACTTTATCACCTTTTTTTAATTTTATATCATAATCGATAGATTTTTTACCATAAAGAAGTGTATCTGACAACTCATCATCTGCATCCCAAGACATAGACAATTTCCCATCTTTTGATAAGGTTCTTTCAAAAACATATGGTTTTAGCTTTAGAGTTTTACCCTCACTTATGAGCTCAACTTTAAGAAGTCCTAAACGAAGAGGATGACCAAAAAGTGCATGATTTGCTTTGTTTATCACTTTTATATTAAATCCTCTATCAGTTTTTTTGACTACAAACTCTACAAATTCTCCCATCTTTTCACTCATTTGATGTATACCTGCTATACCATGATAGGCATGAGTTTTGCTATTGTAAAGTGTCACTTTACTACCTACAATTTGTGGCATGTGGCAACTTATACAACTCTCTTTATCATTTTTATCAATCTTTGCATCAAGCATTAAGGTATCGATACCGTGTTTGTTTAGTCTATGTGAGTGACATCCTAAACAGATATTCCCATCATAATAGCCTCTATTTGTATAGTCGATTTTATGATAGGCTGAACCAGCTGTTTCATTGATGAGACCAAATAAACTTGATTGTTTTTTAAACTCAATATTTTTTTCCTCTTTTTTACTAATATCTGCTGAGTAAAACCATCTCTCTTTGGTGTTTATAATATTTTTATTGGATTTTTCTTCCTCTATGACATCTTTTATATTGTGACAATCAATACATGAGATAGATACATCTTTTCCAGCTTTTTTATAATTTGGTGAGTGGCATTTTGAACAACTATTATTGTTATCATGGTACTCAGGGTGAAGCTTCCAGATAGCTTTATTTATAGGATTGGTTATAATTGATGCTTTTGCATGTGAAGAGCTGTAATACTCTTTATAGATAATTGGATGGCATTTTTTGCACACTAAAGACTCATTAATAGAAGCAAAAACAAGAGTTGATAAACCAAGTAGTAGTAAAATAATTTTCATAAAAAATACCTTTAAAAGCTATCCTAATTTTAACATAAGTCTCATAATTTTTCACTCTCAGGTTAATAAATTACTGAAGTTCCCCCACGATTAGCTGAGTGATAAATAACTGTTTTATATCTAATAGAAAAATATTTAAGTAAAATCTTCTGAAGAGTTGGCTGAATTGAAGGAGTAAACCAAGCATTATTACTAGTTGCAATCATAAGCTTTGGACTTCCAACATAAAGCTCCTCTCTTGTTGCTTCGTAACAGATAGCATTTCTAAAGACTTCACCTTTAATCTCTACATCAGTTGGAAAAAGAGCTGTTTTATAATCTTTAGCCCCATTAAAGAACATATCATTAATCAACTTTTTAAAAAATTTTGGAAGAGGTATCTCCTCTCCAAAAGGGACTAAAACTACTTTATCTGCTACTTTTACCTCACCATTTATAAAATAGTAAGTAGAGTTATATGCATCTGTATCCTTTGCATAAAGAGCACCTGTAACAATTATTATCTCTTTTGATAGCTCTTTTAACTCATTCATCATCTGTTTTTCTAAATTTAAAAACATCGCAAATGCACTCTCACTAAGTACAACTATATCGTAGTTTTGTTTTATAGCTTTTTTTATAATATCTAAGTTGTTTTTTATGGACTCTTGGCGATATGACTCTTCCCATTTTATATCTTGAGATAGATAAGTGCTTGATAGATAAATTTTATGTTTTGAGGTATGTAAAGATTTTCCAATTTCAAAATTTAAACTAGCTACTAAAAATAAAACTCCAAAAATTCTCTGCCAAGACTTAAGCACAATAAAAAGTGAAATTGAAAGTAAAAAAAGCCCAAATTGCCACTTATAAACACCAAATAGAGTATTAACCAAAGTTAGTTCAGGAATAAACCAGTTAAAGCCTAAAGGGTGAAAAAAGCTAAAACCTAAAAAAAGTAAAGCTCTCGCAAATGGATTTACAAATATTCCAATAATCCAAAAAAACAGACCATATCCAAAAGATACAAAAAGCATCATAATAGGTATAAGATAAGAAACTCCATAAAACCTAAACGAAAATCCAATCCAATAAAACCACAAGCCTCCTATAAAAAACCCTGCCCAAAAGAGTGTTTTTTTATCTGCTTTTAAAAGCAGATAAAATCCTAAAATTGCAGATACAGAGTTGATTATTTTTAAAATATCTTCATTTAGGAGTTCAAAATATGAAAGATATATAAAAAGTGAAAGAAGTATAGCTATTAAAAAGCCTTCTATTATATTAGAAGTGCTAAGATAATCCTTTAAATTTTTAATCTTAAAGGATGGATATGTCAGAGTCAGGAAGTGTTTTAGCATCGTTATTACCATTAGTTGTTTTATTTGGAATTTTTTACTTTTTAATTATTCGACCGCAACAAAAGCAGGCGAAACAGCTAAAAGAGATGATTGAATCTCTCAAAAAAGGTGATAAATTTGTCACAAACGGTGGTTTAATCTGTGAAGTTTTAAAACCTGAAGAGGATTTTATCAAAGCAAAGCTTAACGAAGATACGATTGTAAAAATAGACAGATCATTTATCTCAAGAAAAATAGAGGAACAGGCAAGTTAGCATGAACTACAGACTTATTATATTTATAGTCGCCATTATTTTTGGTGTAGTGATGTCTATACCATCACTTTTACAGACAGAAAAAGGCTCTAAAATAACCTTGGGACTTGATTTGCAAGGTGGGCTTCATATGCTTTTGGGAGTCAAAACTGAAGAGGCAATCAAATCGAAGATAAAAACTATCGCTTCAAGTATTAAATTTTCTACTGATGATAATGATATCATTATAGATGAGTTAAAAATTCACGATGAGTTTGTCTCATTTGAGCTACTAGATGCAGATGAAGTTGTCTATATAGCTAAAATGCTAGAGGAGATACCAGGTCTAAATGTTCAAAAAAATGGGCTTAAATATGAAGTTTTTTTAACAGATGAAGAAAAGGTTAGTGTTAAAGAGTATGCTATAAAACAAGCTGTTGATACCATTAGAAATAGATTAGATCAATTTGGTTTGGCTGAACCTACAGTTGCAAAACAAGGAGAAGATAAGATTTTGGTCGAACTGCCTGGAATTAAAACTCCAGAAGATGAGAAAAGAGCAAGAGAGCTTATAGCAAAACCAGCTTATCTTCAAATGATGGCAGTTGATGAAAAAAGAGCTGATCAAGTCTATACATTAAGTGAAGCAGAAGCAGCTGAGTATGGAGACGTAATATTGCCAGATATAAATGGTATTGACAAACATATACTAAAAGAGGTTCCTATACTAGATGGAAGTATGTTAATAGATGCAAGAGTTGCATTTGATGAGTCTAATCAGCCTATAATCAATTTCACACTAAATAGCGAAGGTGCTAAGATATTTGGTAATTTTTCAGGTGATAATGTTGGAAATAGAATGGCAGTAGTTTTAGACTCAATTGTCTACTCCGCACCAGTAATTCGAGAGAGAATTGGTGGAGGAAGTGGTCAGATAAGTGGAAGTTTTAGCATCCAAGAAGCACATGATGTATCAATTGCACTTCGTTCAGGAGCACTTTTGGCTCCTGTTGTACTTTTAGAAAAAAGAAGTGTTGGACCATCTTTGGGAGCTGATAGTATCAAAGCTAGTTTAATTGCTCTAGTTGCTGGATTTTTACTCGTCTTTTTCTTTATGATTTTCTATTATGGTTACTCAGGAGTTATTTCAGATATTGCTCTTATTACCAATTTGTTTTTAATAATTGCAATTATGGCAATGTTTGGAGCCACACTTACTCTGCCTGGAATGGCAGGAATTGTCTTAACAGTTGGTATGGCAGTAGATGCAAATGTTATCATAAATGAAAGAATTCGTGAACTTTTAAAAAGTGGTGCTACCATAAAAACAGCAATTGAAAAGGGTTATGCAAATGCACTAACAGCAATTTTAGATGCAAATATCACAACTTTGATAGCTGCTGTTATCTTATATGCTTATGGAACTGGGCCTATAAAAGGATTCTCTTTGACTATAAGTATAGGTATCTTAGCTTCAATGTTAACAGCGATTTTAGGAACTCATGGTTTTTATACTTTCTTATATCCAAGAATTAACAAGAGTAAGAACCTTCGTAAATGGTTTGGTATAAGAGTGAAGGAGAAGTAATGGAGTTTTTTAAATCAGATAAAGTATATGACTTTATGGGTAAAAGCAAGATATTTTTTATATTTTCAGCACTACTTATTTTAGTATCTTGGGCAATAGTATTTACAAAAGGTCTAAACTATGGTATAGACTTTGCAGGTGGAACACTTGTGCAGGTAAAATATGACAAAGAGGCTCCTATAAAAGAGATAAGAGAAGCTGTAACTAAGATAGAACAGTATAGAAGTGCAACTGTAACAGAATTTGGTTCCCCTGATGAAATTGTTATAAAAGTCCCTACATCTTCAAGCTCTGTTGCTAGTGATATTGGTGATGAGATAAGAGAACTTATCAAAGATACAGGAAATTTTGAGGTAAGAAGAGTTGATATGGTTGGACCAAAAGTTGGAGATGAGCTTCGTACAAAAGGTTTAATGGCTATGCTCTTATCTATCATCGCCATATTAATCTATATCGCTTTTAGATTTGAGTGGAGATTTGGTGTTGCATCTATCTTTGCATTAATTCACGATGTATCTATTGCTCTTGGAATGATTGCCCTTTTTGCAATTGATGTAAACTTAGATATTTTAGCCGCAATTTTGACCATCATGGGGTACTCTTTAAATGATACAATTATAGTTTTTGATAGAATTCGTGAGGGTATTAGAGGATCAAAAGTATATGACTTGTTTAAGATTATTAATGAATCTGTTACAAAAACTCTCTCTCGTACAACTTTGACATCATTAACAACATTTTTTGTGGTTTTGACACTATTTTTATTTGGTGGAGAGATTATAAATGGATTTAGTTTTACAATGCTTGTTGGTATCGTTGTTGGTACTTATAGCTCAATTTTTATAGCTTCACCATTTTTAAAATGGCTTGGATTTGATGTTAAAGATTATAAACTCAATGAAGCTAGAAAAGAGAAATTAAGAGTAGAAAAAGAGAAATTAAGAGCTCAGTATGAGGGCGGTACTCTTTAATGTTTTCAAAATTTTATAAAGGATAGTTATGGATTGGGGAAGAGTTATATTTATATTTTTTGCTCTAATGAGTTTAACAACAACTGCAGGGTTTTTATATGAGCATAACACAACAGCTCTTTTTGTAGCTGCTAGTATAAATCTTGTATCAACTCTTTTAAAAATTGGAGTCAAAAATGTACTCTCAGCAGAGTTATTTGCCTCATCTTTGGTAGCAGACTTGCATCTCATACCCGCACTTTTAATGATACTTTTGTTTCAAGACACTCAAACTGCTATTGCTTTAGCCATTGGTGGGATGATTGCAAATGTTTTCTCAATGGCATTAGTGCTGATTGAATCAGCAAAAACAAAAGAAGAGTTTTAGGAGAAAAATTGGAGTACAACCCATCAGAAATTGAGAAAAAATGGCAAAAGTTTTGGAGAGAAAAAGATAGTTTTGAGCCAAGTAAAGATTTTTCAAAAAAGAAAAAATACATACTTAGCATGTTCCCATACCCAAGTGGAAAAATCCATATGGGTCATGTTAGAAACTACACAATCGGAGATGCAATTGCTAGGCATTACAGAAACCAAGGGTTTAATGTCCTTCACCCTATTGGCTGGGATAGCTTTGGAATGCCCGCTGAAAATGCGGCAATAAAACATAAACTTCATCCAAAAAAATGGACTTATGAAAATATAGAGTATATGAGAAATGAATTACAATACCTTGGTCTATCGTTTTCAAAAAATAGAGAATTTGCTACAAGTGATGAGTTATATACAAAATTTGAGCAAGAGTTTATTATCAAGATGTACGAAGAGGGACTTTTATATCAAAAAAGTCAAAGTGTAAACTGGTGTGAGAGTTGTCATACCGTCTTGGCAAATGAACAAGTTGTTGAGGGATGTTGCTGGAGATGTGATAATGAAATTTGCCACAAAGAGATGCCTGGATATTATATAAAGATAACTCAATATACAAAAGAGCTTCTTGAAGATTTAAAAACTTTAGAAAAAGGTTGGCCAAAACAAGTTTTGACTATGCAAGAGAATTGGATAGGAAGAAGTGAAGGTTTAGAGTTCTCTTTAGTTTTAAGTGATGAGTCAAAAACAAAACTTAACAACAATTTTGATAGCTATAAAGTCTTTACAACAAGAGCTGATACAATCTACGGAGTAACCTACTCTGCACTAGCCCCTGAACACAAAATAGTAAAATACTTAATACAAAACTCTCTTTTAACTAAAGCAAAAATTGAAAAAATTGAAAAAATGCAAAATGTTAGCGAAAGGGATAGAGGATCTTTAGAAAAAGAGGGAATTAGTCTTGATTTAGAAGTTATTCACCCTCTTAGTGGAGAAAAAATACCTCTCTTTGTGGCTAATTTTGTTCTTGTTGGATATGGTGGGGGTGCTGTTATGGCAGTTCCTGCTCATGATGAGAGAGATTATGAATTTGCAAAAAAGTATAACTTACCTATAAAAGAGGTAATAAAAGCAGATAATAGCGATATCTCAAAATCTGCTTTTACAGATGAGGGCATACTTATAAATAGTGATATATTTGATGGTTTAAAAAATACAAAAGCTAAAAAAGAGATAATTAAACATTTTGAAAAAAACTCTCTTGGCAAAAAAGTAATAAATTATAAACTAAGAGATTGGGGAATTAGCCGTCAAAGATATTGGGGAGCACCTCTACCTTTTATACACTGTAACTCTTGTGGGCTTGTACCTGAGAGTATTCAAAACCTTCCTGTTACTCTTCCAGAAGATGTAAAGATTACTGGTGAGGGAAATCCACTTGAGCATCACAAAAGCTGGAGAGATTGCATCTGTCCAAAATGTGGAAACAAAGCACTTAGAGAGAGTGATACTATGGATACTTTTGTTCAAAGCTCTTGGTATTTTTTAAGATATTGTAGTGAAAATTTAGAAAACAGAGCATTTGATAACAAAGATGTAAATTACTGGATGAGTGTTGATCAATATATTGGTGGAATAGAACATGCAATACTACATCTTTTATATGCTAGATTTTTTACAAAAGCTTTGAAAAAATTGGGTTATATCGATATAGATGAACCATTTTCAAATCTTTTAACCCAAGGTATGGTCTTAAAAGATGGCTCCAAGATGAGCAAATCAAAAGGAAATACAGTAGACCCTGATAAAATCATAAAAGAGTATGGGGCAGATACAGCAAGACTTTTCATACTCTTTGCGGCTCCTCCAATAAAAGAGTTAGAGTGGAATGATAGTGCAGTTGAAGGTGCTTATAAATTTATAAAAAAGCTGGTTAACAGATCTAAAAATGTACAAAAATGTACAAAAATCATAAAAATAGATCACAGCAAACTAGAAAAAAATGAAAAATTAGCTCGAATGAAAGTCTACGAAGCCCTTAAAAGATCAAATGAAGCATATGAGGGAAGTTTTACATTTAATACAGTGATAGCTGGAGCGATGGAGGCTTTAAATGCTCTAAGTAATCAAGAAAACCCTGATGTTTGGAGTGAGGGATATTTTGTTCTTCTTCATATTTTAGAGCCTATAACTCCTCATATATCTTGGGAACTTAGTGAAAAATTTTTTAATTTAGAGAATTTTAAAGAGATAAAAATACCACAGGAGGTTTTTGAAGTTGATACAATTACCTTGGCTGTTACAATTAATGGTAAAAAAAGGGAACAGATAGAGGTAGATAAAAATCTTGAAAAAGAGAAGATTTTAAACTTAGCAAAAAATGCTTCTTCAAAATGGTTGGAAAACAAGGAGATAATAAAAGAGATTTATGTTCCAAATAAGCTGATAAACTTGGTTGTGAAGTAGATTATGATAAGAGCTATATTATTGACTTTACTCCTATTTTTTATAAGCTCTTGTGGATATAAACCAACTTCTATTTATACAAAAGATGTTTTAGGAGAGAGTATCTATGCGGAAGTTAAAATCTCTTTAGAAGATCCTGAAAACTCAGTTATCATAAAAGATGCCGTAAATGAAGCGATAATCAGCCAATTTCACTCAATTGCATCAAATAAAAAAAATGCGACATCAAAACTATATCTTGTTTTAAAATCTGTATCATTTGTACCAATTGAATATGATAAAAATGGATATGTAACAGCTTATAAAACTCATGTTTTACTACAAAGTAGATATATAGACAAAGAGAATAAAAACCACACTATTACAACTTCTGGAAATTACGATTTTCCAATTGAGTCAAACTCACTTATCTCAGATACAAAAAGATTTGAAGCTATAAAGTTTGCTAGTGCAAAAGCCTTAGATGAGCTTAGATCAAAAATTGCTATTAGGAGAATTAAATGACAATAAACGACATAGTAAGAGAGACTCTAAAGAGATTAAACTCTAGTAAAACGCCATTAACTCCAGATAACTATATGAAAGTTTTTTGTAATATTGCTTCAAAAAAAGGTTTTGATTTAGTTGATTGTAATAAAAAAAAGAAATTTATCTCTAAGCTAAATCCATTTTTAAAAGAGGATATTGAGAAGTATAATATAAATAATTTAGATGAGCTTTTAACATATTTAGTAGCTTCATTAAATCGTCTTGCTGGACAAGAGAAAAACAAACAAAATTTAATTTTGACAACTTTAGTAAAAAGATTACTACAAAATATAACACTTTTACACAATAAAAAAGCTAGTGAACTGGCAAATGCATCTTTAGAGAGGATAGAGTATTTATCAGATTATAACACCTTTGAGATTATAAAAGATAAATGGTTTGATTTTTTAACATCTTATGATGATAGCTTTTTTGATAAGTTAAATGACTACTCAAAAATTACAAAAAATGATTTAGAATTTACGATTGAAGAGATATTTAAAACTTTAACAAAAGAAAAAGAGATACAGACAGTAGATGCAATGGCTTCAATGATAATAGCATCTCTTACTCCATCTCTTACAAATGAGATGGATGATGAGCTTGCTAGTTTGAGCTATGAGCTTAAAAATGCACCTCATATCATAAATGAAATAGATGTACAAAAAAAAATCAAAACAATGGTTAAAAAAAGAATTGAGATAGACAAAGAGGAGGTGAAGAGAAAAATTCTCTCACTCGATGAACTTTTAGGAGATGTATCTGAAAGAATTGTAAATTTTATAGACAACAGCAATCTAAGCCACGATAGAATAAAAGATATAAAAAAAGAACTTCAAAACTTTGACCATAAAGATCACAATTTTGAAACTATAAAACTAAGACTAATCAAAATTGCAAGCTCACTAGAGATAGAGACAGATCTTTTAAGTGAAAAGATGCGAGCTGATGATATAATAGTTAAAAAACTGCAAGTAAAAATAAAAAAACTAGAGAGTGCTTTAAGTATTGCCAAAAAAGAGAGTAAAAAAGATTTTCTAACCTCTTTAGTATCAAAAAGAGGTTTAGACGAAGAGTTAAATAGAGTTGATAAGAGTTTTAGAAGGCATAAAATCAACTACTCAATATGCTTTTTTGATATAGACCACTTTAAAAAGATAAATGATACTTTTGGACACGAAGCTGGAGATGCGATACTTAAAAAGATGGGTGCAATTTTTCTTGAACTAAAAAGAGATATAGATATTATCGGCAGATACGGAGGTGAAGAGTTTTTAGCAATACTTCCAAGTACGCCACTTAGTGGTGCTTTAGTATTTGCACAAAAAGTTAGAAAAGAAGTAGAGAGATTTGATTTTTTATATAAAGATCAAAAAGTTTCAGTAACCATAAGTGCTGGAGTTGCAAATTGTGATGAAAAAGATGAACAGAGTGATTTGATAACACTTACGGATGCAAGATTGTATGATGCTAAAGACGCTGGTCGAAACAGAGTATTTCCAGAGGCATGAAATTAAAAAAATTTTTAGATAAAAAACCTCTATATTATAAAGAGATAGACTATAAAAGAATGCCTAAAGCTTGGGATAGTATAAGAGAACATTTTGATCTTCCTATAATTATCCATATAGTGGGAACAAATGCAAAAGGTAGTACAGGACGATTTTTAGCTCATTTTTTATACAAATGTAATATAAAAGTTGGTCACTACAGCTCACCTCATATCTTAAAATTCAATGAGAGAATTTGGATAGATGGAAAAGACATCAAAGATGATGTACTTGAAAAAAATCACCAAAAATTACTCTCAATTTTAAGCCAAGAGTTTATAAAATCTCTATCTTATTTTGAATATACAACACTTTTAGGAATGCTTTGTTTTCAAAAATGTCAATACCTTATCTTGGAGGCTGGACTTGGAGGAGAAAAAGATGCGACATCTGTATTTGGAAGTGATTTAACTCTAGTAACTCCAATATCTTTAGATCATGAGGAACTTTTAGGAGATAGTGTTGAAAAAATATCTACAACAAAATTAAAAGCTATTCGAAAATTTGCAATACTTGGAAAACAAGAAGATAAAATTATCTATAAAGTCGCAAAAACTGTAGCAAGAAAAAATAATTTAGAGATATTTAGATATGACCATTTTTTCTGTTTTGAAGGCATTGAAGAGGCTAAAGAGACAATAAAAAAGTTAAATTTAGCAGATTTTTTTGTTGACAATCTTCTACTTGGTATGGCTGGAGCAAAGTTTTTTGGTTTTGATATAAAGTTTGAAAAGATGCTAGATTTAAAACTTTTTGGAAGATGCCAAAAGATAAATCACAATATCACAATAGATGTAGGTCATAATGTTGCTGCGGCAGCTGCTCTTTTTGAACACTTTAAAAATGAGAAAATTATCTTGATTTACAACTCTTATGCAGATAAAAATTATGAGAAGATATTAAAAATCTTTCTTCCTATTATTAAAAAAATTGAACTTTTGCCGATATTAAGTGAAAGAGTTGAACAAAAAGAGATTTTAGGTGAAATCATAAAAAAACTAAACATCCCTTTTAGTGACTTTAAAAAAATTAATGAAAATGAAAAATACTTAGTATTTGGTTCATTTTCTCTTATAGAGGAGTTTTTAAAATATTATGGAGAGTACAAACAAAAATAAAATATTTCTCTCAATTGCGGTAGTTGTCACTTTTACATTTTTTATTATAGCTGTAGTATCTATATTTTTCACTCAAAAAACAGATAAAATTCAAAAAGAAAAAATAGCACTTATAAAAGACAATCTTACTCTTAAAAGGAGTATTGAGAAAAAAGAGGTTGATTATGCCCTTTTAAGAGAGAAAATTGGAGATATTGAAGAGATTGTTAATGAAAAAAGTATAGACAATAAAAATATTGAAAAACTTCTCCAAACACTATCAACAAAATCAAAAAAGCTCATTGTTGACTCTATTCCCAGTGGTTATCCTTTGAATTCAAAAAGAGTTACATCAGAGTTTGGATATAGAATTCATCCAGTTTATGGCAAAAAGCGTTTTCATCACGGTCTTGATTTTGGTGGAAAACTAGGAACTCCAATCATCTCTACAGCTGATGGAATAGTAGAGTTTTCTGGCTTTGATAAGGGGTATGGAAATCTTGTTATGATACATCACAATTTTGGTTTTAAAACAGCATATGGGCATATGTTGAAAAATCTAGAGGTTAAAAAGGGTGATTTTGTCAAAAAAGGTACGGTTATCGGGTATCTTGGAAACACAGGTATCTCAACAGGTCCTCATCTTCATTATGAGATTAAGTATATAAAAAACGTCATCAATCCAAAAAACTTTTTAAGTTTAAATATTGAAAATTTTGATAAAACTATAAAAAGAGAAAACTCAATTCTTTGGAAAGGGTTAATTGGAGCTGTAATGAACCAATATGGAAGAATTGGTTTAGCAAGACTTCTTTAAAATCACTCTTTTAACATACCAGCTTCAACTAAAAATGGTGATCTTATATAATCTATCTTTTTAACTCTATCATATTTTGCAAAAGATAAATAAAGAATATCTTTAGCACGAGTGAGAGCCACATAAAAAAGTCGTCTCTCCTCCTCAATATCTCCTCCATTTTTGCTCATCAACTTTCTATTTGGAAATCTTCCATCCATTAAATCAACGATATAAACCTCTTTAAACTCCAAACCTTTACTAGCATGTATACTCAAAAGATTAACTCCCTCACCCTCACTAAGCTCCCCTCCTCCCAAAGTCAAAGCATTGATAAAACGAAACTTATCACTATAAGGTCTGGATAAATCTTGAAGTAAAAGAGCTTTTCTTTTTATATTTATAAGAGCTTCTTTTTTCATACTCTCATCAATAGATGCATCTTTTCTTGTAGCTCTTTTTGTTGCTAATCTCTCAGTTATAAGTTCAAAAAGTTTTGATTTTGTTATATTTTTTACAAGAGCTTGTGGAGAATCTATATCAATTGAAGAGCTTATAAAAATATAAAAAGCATGTAAGTAAGTTGCTAAGTCATTATTTATTTTAGAGTGTTTTAAGATAGGATTTTTCAAAAACTTCTCATCAAAACCCATCTTTTTAAACCTCATAACACTTTCCTCTTCGATAATTTCATCAAAAAGTCCTAATTGATGGTTTACAATTCCTCTTTTAAAAGGGTTTTTCTTCTCTTTTGGATGTAAAATACCCATTAGTATATTTCCATCTCCAACTTTATAAAGTGCATCAAAAAGATCCTTGGCAAAAACACCACCTACCCCTTTTGCATACTCAAAAATATGGATAAAACTCATCAAATCTCTAGGATTTATCAAAATTGTAAACATATCAAGCATAGCTTTTACCTCTTTGGTATCAAAAAAACTAGTCCCACTTTTTCTCTTACACCCAACTCCAAGCTCTCTTAAGTGAGCCTCTATACCATCTGCACTAGAGTTATTTCTAAAAATCACAGCTATCTCTTCGTGAGGAGTTTTACTATCTTTAATCTTTTTTGCAATTGCACTATATTGGTCAAAAAGCTCACCAAAAACCATAAGTTTAGGAGGTGAAAAATCTCCATCTCTTGTAACTTCTAGTTTTTTTGGGTAAATTCTAGGATTTTTCTCAATTACTTTATTTGCCAAAGAGAGTATTGGGGCGGAGGATCTATAGTTTTTATTTAGAGAGAAGATTTTTGCATCTTCAAACCTATCTCCAAATGAGGCAATTATATTTATATCCGCTCCATTAAATCCATAAATACTTTGATCATAATCCCCAACACAAAAGAGCGACTCTCTTTTAAAACCACTTATGAGTGAGCCTTGGAGCCTATTTGTATCTTGGTACTCATCAACTAAAATCTCTTGAAATTTTACATCACTCTCACTTAAAAAAGTTCGAAAATCTATCAAAAGATCATTAAAATCAACATATCCAAACCTCTGTTTCAACTCTTTAAACTCTGCATAAACATCATCATAAACATCTTCAAAAGGTTCATGGTCAGCATTTTGTTTACTAACCCACTTTCCAAACTCAAGATCTGAAACCATGTTTTGATAAAGAGAGTGAAGATCATACAGATAGCCTGCTGAATACGGAGAAGTATCTGCATCTATATAAGAGAAGTTTCTCTTCTCAGTGATAGATTTTAAAACCATTTTAAGCTCTTTTGGCTGCTTTAATACTATCTTTTTTCCACTCTCTTTTAAAAGACGATAACTAATCGCATGAAAAGTTCCAGATTGAATTTTTTTAGCAAGCTTTTCATCAAAGTTTTTTGCAATTCTATCTATCATCTCTCCAGATGCTTTGTTTGTAAAAGTTAAAAGAAGAAGATCTTTAGGATCCACCCCTTTGTTTAACAAATACCCAATACGAGCAACAATTGTCGAAGTTTTACCAGTACCGGCAGATGCGATAATAAGATTGTTTCCATAAGGAGCCGTAGCAGCTTTGAACTGCTCTTGATTTAATTTAGATAAAGGCATTTAACTCTTTATAAACTTTAAAATCTCTTCTTCAATCAACTGTTTATCTACAATCACATCGTGTAAAATCTCTTTATCAAAAAGCTCCATAACAGATGGTGTAATCTCTATATTTAGCTCTTTTGAAATAGTTTTTAAAGCCTCTAGGTCAGAGTATTTTTTATTATCATCATTAATCGCATTTAACATAGTTGGAGCAAATTTTGTCCACTCAGCAGTTGAACAGAGAATCATTTTCAGATTTTTTTTCTTTAATTTATCATATGCTTTAATGCAAGTTGCTGTATGAGGATCCATAACATAACCTTTTTTTGCATATTTTTTGATACTCTCTTTTCCAAACACATCATCAGAAAAAACAGCAGCAAAATCACTTTGAAGCTCTTTTAACTCCCAATCTTTTAAAGTATAAAAATTTTCTCTATTTAAACTCTCCATAAGCTCCCTTGTTCTATTTGCACCAAATTTATCAAATAAAACTCTCTCAACATTTGAAGATTTTAGTATATCCATAGCAGGTGAAGATGTGGATATTAACTCTTTATCTCTTATATCATATTTACCCTCGTTAATTAAATCAGTCAAGACATTGTTTGCATTTGAAGCTATGAGGATTTTCTCTATCGGAAGTCCCATTTTTTTGGCATAATAAGCTCCCAAAGCATTTCCAAAATTTCCACTAGGGATTGTAATATAAATCTTCTCACCCTCTTTAATCTCACCTCTTTTTAAAAGCTCAAAATAGCCTTTTATATGATAGATGATTTGTAAGATTATCCTCCCAAAGTTAACAGAGTTTGCAGCTGATAAAGAGATGGAGTTTTTTTGAAGTTCATCTTTAAATGAGGAGGAGCTTAGAAGAGATTTTAAAGCACTTTGAGCATCATCAAAATTACCATTAATTCCAATTATTTTAAGATTTTCCCCACTTTGTGTAACCATCTGAAGTCTTTGAACATCACTTGTACCACCATCTGGATATAGGCAAACAACTTGAATATTTTTTTTATCAGCAAATGTATCAAGAGTAGCAGGACCTGTATCTCCACTTGTAGCTGCCAAAATAAGATACTTTTTGCCACTTTTATCTGCTAGATGTGATAAAATATGCCCAAAAGGTTGAAGTGCCATATCTTTAAAGGCTCTTGTTGGTCCATGATATAACTCATTTACAAAAAGGTCATCTTCGATTTTCACCAAAGGTGTTGTATCGTTTTTATCATCAAACTTTTTATAAAGCGAAAGTGCATCTTTTAAAACTTCATCTTCTATGTCGGTTTCAAACATTTTTAAAACATTTAAAGCTAGCTCTTCATACGATAAGTTATAGTTTTTAGATATAAAATCTTTATCTAAAAGAGGTAAAGTTTTAGGCACAAAAAGCCCTCCAAAACTTGTACTTGGATTTAAAAGAGTATACGAAAACTCTACCTCTTTTAAAAAGCCATCTTCATTTCCACGAGTGCTTATAAATTTCAACTTCTATCCTTTATCTTTATTACTGTTCCTATCCCCTCATTTGTAAAAAGCTCAAGCAACATTGAGTGTTCTACTCTTCCATCGATAATATGAGCTTTTTCTACTCCACCATTTAAAGACTCCAAACAAGCCTCTACTTTTGGAATCATGCCCCCTTGTATAGTTTTATCTTTTATAAGTATATCTATCTCTCTTCTAAAAAGTGTTGAAATTAGAGATTTATCTTTATCTAAAACTCCAGGAGTATCTGTCATAAATATAACTTTTTTAGCCTTTAAAGAGAGTGCTATTTTACTAGCTGCTAAATCTGCATTTATGTTAAAACCTATATCTCCTATCTTATTACCAGCTGCAATAGGGGCGATAACTGGTATAAATTTTTCATCAATTAAATTTTCTAACACCTTTGCATCTACACTATC
>Ga0256834_1000122_pt1 | contig 51277 bp, 52 predicted proteins | sample 4281140metaG_FD_190536 | JGI IMG/M metagenome (GOLD analysis project Ga0256834, IMG submission 190536) | Hydrothermal vent microbial communities from East Pacific Rise, Pacific Ocean - 4281-140 | ecosystem: Environmental > Aquatic > Marine > Hydrothermal vents | place: Pacific Ocean: East...
GGAAATGGATATAATTGCTCAAGTCTTAGTAAATAAACATCATTGATATCTCTTTTTTCACGCTCTTCAAGCAAATCATAATAAACCTTGCCAGTGCAAAGCACTACACGGCGAATTTTGTCGTCAGGGGCGAGTTTAATAGTTGTTTTTGGGTTGCCCGGAGCTTGGGCATCGTCCCATAAAATTCTGTGAAATGTGCTATCTTCACCAAGCTCACTTAGGTTCGAAACTGCCTTTTTATGACGCAATAATGATTTTGGCGTCATTAATATTAGTGGCTTTCTAAAATCTCTTTTAAGCTGACGGCGAAGAATATGAAAATAATTTGCAGGGGTTGTGCAGTTGGCAACCTGCATATTATCTTCGGCACAAAGCTGTAAATAACGCTCCATTCTAGCAGACGAATGTTCAGGCCCTTGCCCTTCATATCCATGCGGCAACAATAAAACTAGACCCGACATACGAAACCATTTGCGCTCACCAGATGAAATAAACTGATCGATAATCACCTGCGCCCCGTTTACGAAATCACCAAATTGCGCTTCCCACATCGTCAAAGCTTTTGGTTCTGCAAGAGAATAACCATATTCAAACCCAAGCACCGCTTCTTCTGAAAGCATGGAGTTAATAACTTCATAGCGATTTTGATTTGTTGATATGTGATTTAGCGGGGTATACATTTCTTCGCTATCTTGATCATAAAGCACTGAATGGCGTTGTGAAAATGTGCCACGCTCGCAATCTTGACCAGAAAGACGAACGGGGTGACCCTCGGCAACGAGTGAGCCAAAAGCCAAAGATTCGGCGGTTGCCCAATCAAGACCCTCACCACTGTCAATGGCTTTTTTGCGATTGTTCAAAAAACGTCTGATAGTTTTATGCTCTTTGAAATCATCGGGAATGGTTGCTAATTTTGTACCAATTTCTTTAAGCACTTGTTCTTTTACCCCAGAATTACCTCTTCGTGCGCCATCTTTTTCAGCTCGTTTAAGGTCTTTCCAAGCGCCATCAAACCAATCGGTTTTTTTGGGGGTATAATCATCACCAGCTGCAAATTCAATTTCAAGATTTGCCCGCCAATCAGCTTTCATCTGATCGACTTCTGCTTGGCTTAAAACACCCTCGGCAATAAGTTTTTTAGAATAAATTGTTAAAGTTGTTTCGTGAGCTTTAATGCGTTTATACATAATTGGTTGAGTGAATGCTGGCTCATCACCTTCATTATGTCCAAAGCGACGATAACAAATCATATCAACCACTACAGGGCGGTGGAATTGTTGGCGATATTCGGTTGCAACTTTTGCCGCAAATACCACCGCTTCAGGATCATCGCCATTCACATGAAATACAGGCGCTTCAATCATTTTTGCAACATCGGTTGGATATGGGGACGAGCGAGAATGAATTGGTGAGGTAGTAAAGCCAATTTGGTTGTTAATAACAAAATGAATTGAGCCGCCGGTTCTGTGTCCTTTTAGCCCAGATAAACCCAAACATTCCGCCGTAACACCTTGCCCTGCAAAAGCCGCATCACCATGCAAAAGCAATGGCATTACACTAATTCTTTCGCTTTGTTTTGGGTCAATAAACTTACCATTATCAGCATTATGTTGATCTTGTTTTGCCCGACATTTGCCAAGCACAACTGGGTTTACAATTTCAAGATGCGATGGATTTGCAGTAAGTGAAAGATGCACTTTATTATCATCAAATTCACGATCAGAACTTGCACCAAGGTGGTATTTAACATCACCCGACCCCTCAACATCATCAGAATAAAAAGCGCCGCCCTTAAATTCATGAAATAGCGCCCGATGCGGTTTAGCCATCACTTGGGTTAAAACATTTAAGCGACCACGGTGCGCCATGCCAAGCACAATATCTTTAACTCCAAGCGCACCACCACGTTTAATAATTTGCTCAAGCGCAGGAATAAGGCTTTCACCACCATCAAGCCCAAAACGCTTTGTGCCAGTATATTTTACATCTAAAAATTTCTCAAAACCCTCGGCTTCAATCAATTTATTAAGAATTGCTTTTTTACCCATATTGGTAAAAGTAATTTCTTTATGTGGCCCCTCAATTCGCTCTTGTAACCAAGCCTTTGCTTCAGGGTCAGAAATATGCATAAATTCTACACCTAAAGTCGAACAATAGGTGCGGCGTAAAACTTCAAGCATTTGCGGAACAGTTGCAAATTCCATTCCCAGATAATTATCAATAAAAATCTTACGATCGTAATCTTCTTCAACAAAACCATAAGCAGCAGGATCAAGCTCTGGCGCATCATCAACTTCTTTAAGTTTTAATGGATCAAGATCAGCATGCAAATGTCCACGCATGCGATAGGCTCTAATCATCATGATTGCATGAATTGAATCACGAGTTGCTTGCATAATATCAGCCGAAGAAAGCGCTTCACCTGTTTTTGCTGCGGCTTTTTTTGTTGCATCTTGGCTTTTAAGCGCTGTTTCGCCCCAATCGCCATCAATTGCAGAGATTAACTCATTATCTAATCTTGGTGGCCAATTTGCTCTTTTCCAACTTGCGCCTTGTGCATTTTTTTGCACCATTTCAGCGCTTTCATCAAATTGTGCAAAATATTGTTGCCAACTTGCATCAACATTATTTGGGTCTTTACTAAATTCAGCATATAGCTCTTCAATATAACCAGCGTTGCCTCCGTATAAAAATGATGAAGCCAAAAAATCTGCGTTTTCTTTTTGTCGTGCCATGATGTGTTGCAACAAGTTTTTAGCTTGTCTTTTCCCTTATCTAAAACTGAATGCAAAAGCACACAGTGATATCCCAGAATCAAAATTTATTCTTCTAAGTGTGAACGTCACATATTAGAAATTTGTTAATTATATTTTTTGGGCTGATTTTATTTAACCAGCCTAAAAATATTTTCTTAGTTATTAAGTAACTCAACAAGCGCTTTACCAATTTTTGCAGGAGAGCGCGAAACCTTTATGCCAGCACTTTGCATTGCTTCAATCTTATCTTGTGCGCCACCTTTGCCACCAGAAATAACAGCACCCGCATGACCCATTGTGCGACCAGCAGGAGCTGTAAGCCCAGCAATAAAACCAGCTGTTGGCTTTGAGCGACCTTTTTTAGCTTCGTCTTTAATAAACTGCGCCGCCTCCTCTTCAGCTGAGCCACCAATTTCACCAATCATTACGATTGATTTGGTTTCATCATCTGCCAAAAATAATTCAAGCACATCAATAAATTCAGTTCCCTTAACTGGATCGCCGCCAATGCCAACTGCAGTTGTTTGCCCAAGACCCTCATTAGTGGTTTGAAAAACCGCTTCATAAGTTAAAGTGCCAGAACGAGAAACAATGCCCACTGAGCCTTTTGAGAAAATACTACCCGGCATAATGCCAATTTTACATTCTTCAGGTGTAAGAACTCCCGGACAGTTTGGACCAATAAGACGTGAATTTGATCGCTCTAACCGCTCTTTTACCTTGACCATATCCATCACGGGAACGCCCTCAGTAATACAAGTGATTAACTCAATATCAGCTTCAATCGCTTCAATAATTGCCGCCGCTGCACCAGCAGGTGGCACATAAATTACGGTTGCATTTGCACCCGTTGCTTCCTTGCCCTGAGCAACTGTTGTAAAGATTGGTAATTCAGTACCATCAATACCAGACGTCCATTTCTGCCCGCCCTTTTTTGGGTGAGTGCCGCCAACCATTTGCGTATTATAATAAGCAAGTGCTTGCTCAGTGTGAAATGTTCCAGTTTTGCCAGTAAGACCCTGAACCAAAACCTTAGTGTCTTTATTAACTAGGATAGACATAGATATATTCCTTTGATTTTGGGGTTATTTATTTGCTCTAACGGCGGCTACAATTTTTTGCGCCGCATCATCAAGATCATCGGCTGAGATAACATCTAAATCGCTATCATTAATCAGCTTCTGCCCCTCTTTAACACGTGTGCCTTCAAGTCGAACAACGAGAGGAACTTTAAGCCCCACTTCTTTCACCGCTTGAAGAACACCCTCAGCAATAACATCACAACGCATAATGCCGCCAAAGATATTTACCAAAATACCCTTAACTTGTGGATCAGCTGTAATAATCTTAAACGCTGCGGTTACTTTTTCGGCAGTTGCGCCACCACCAACGTCTAAAAAGTTAGCAGGTTCTTCGCCATATAACTTGATAATATCCATAGTAGACATTGCCAAACCCGCACCATTGACCATACAGCCAATTGTGCCATCAAGAGCGATATAGGCTAGATCATGTTTTGAAGCTTCAATTTCTTTTTCATCTTCTTCGCTTAAATCACGTAACTCAACAATATCTGGATGACGAAACAGAGCATTATTATCAAATGAAACTTTTGCATCTAATACTTTTAGATGCCCGTCTTTCATAACAATAAGTGGGTTTATTTCTAGCAATGACATGTCTTTTTCAACAAAAACATTATAAAGTGTTGGGAAAAGAGTTTTTGCATCTTCTCTTGCCTTATCGCCCAATTCAAATGCTGAGCAAAGTTTTTCAACATCAGCATCAGTAACACCAGAGGCAGGATTAATTGCAATGGTATGAATTTTTTCAGGGGTTTCCTCTGCCACCGCTTCAATATCCATGCCGCCTTCAGTTGAAGCAACAAATGCTACCCGCCCGCTTTCACGATCAACCAAAATTGAAAGATATAATTCGCTTTCAATGTCTGCACCATCTTCAATATAAATGCGATTAACTTGCTTGCCTTGTTCACCCGTTTGTTTTGTAACTAAAGTATTGCCAAGCATTTCATTTACATCGGAAATTACTTCCTCAATTGATCGCGCAAGACGAACGCCGCCATCTGCATCTGCGCCAAGCTCGACAAATCGCCCTTTGCCTCGACCACCTGCATGGATTTGACTTTTCACCACCCAAAGAGGCCCGGGAAGAGATTTTGCTGCCGCTTCTGCTTCATCTTTAGAAAATATAGCAACGCCGTTTGATACTGGCACACCATACTCTTTTAATAATGCTTTGGCTTGATGTTCATGAATATTCATATTTGAGCCCTTAATGTTTTTTTGAAAAGATAATTTAAGCTAGCTTTGGTGCAATTTTTTTACACGCTTCAACCAAGCCTTTGACCGAATCAAGTGACTTGTCAAAGCCTTTTTGCTCTGAAGCTGAAAGAGAAATTTCAACAATTTTCTCAACACCCTCAGCGCCAATAATTGTTGGCACGCCAACATACATGCCTTTTACGCCAAATTCACCTTTAAGATATGCAGCGCATGGCAATACTCGCCTTGAATCATATAAATAAGCTTCTGCCATATCAATTGCTGCGGCGGCTGGTGCATAAAAAGCCGAGCCAGTTTTTAAGAGACCAACAATTTCAGCGCCGCCATCACGGGTGCGTTGAATGATTTCATCTAATTTTGACTTTGTTAACCAGCCCATTTTCACCAAATCAGGCAAGGGAATGCCCGCAACTGTTGAATAACGTGCTAAAGGAACCATTGTATCGCCATGCCCACCAAGCACAAATGCGTTTACATCTTTTATGGCAACGTTAAGCTCATCGGCAATGAAATGGCAAAAACGTGAGCTATCAAGCACACCCGCCATGCCAACTACACGATTTGTTGGTAGACCAGAAAAACGCTGTAACGCCCAAACCATCGCATCAAGCGGGTTGGTAATACAAATAACAAAAGCATTTGGAGCATATTTTGCAATGCCTGCGCCAACTTGCTCCATAACTTTTAGGTTAATCTCAAGCAAATCATCACGGCTCATGCCGGGTTTACGTGGCACACCTGCTGTCACAACAATCACATCTGCGCCCGAAATATCTTTATATTCACTAGTGCCTTTAATTGAAGATGCAAAACCTTCAACTGCACCAGATTGTGAAAGATCAAGTGCTTTACCTTGCGGCACGCCGTCTACAATATCAAATAATACAACATCTCCAAGATTTTTAAGTGCTGCTAGATGAGCTAAAGTGCCGCCAATTTGTCCTGCGCCAATTAGTGCAATTTTTTTACGTGCCATGATTATTTTGCCTTTTTAAGTTTATTTTGTTAAGATTTGCATACGCATTCATTACCCTTATGATTGAAGATGCGCAAGTGGGAAAATAGCTATAAATACTAGTAAAAATACCTGTATTTGACTAAATATTTGATTTATGAGCCAAGATAAGAAATTGAACGCATTTCATTAAGACGTGAAATAGTGCGTTTGAACTCAAATGCTGTGTTTTTATCTCCACTCAATTTTTCAAGCGGCACCATAAAGCTTGCCGCTAATTTCACTTTTTTATCATAAAGACTATCAATTAATAAAATGAACCGCTTTGCCGTATTTGAATTTTGTGGCGTAAATTGCACTATATTATCAATTATTATGGTATGAAACGCATTTGCAATTTTTAGATAATCTCGTGCGCCAAGTGGCTTCTCGCAAAGGTCATTAAAATCAAACCTTGCCACCCCCATAGCAAATGCTGGCACAATAATTTTACGCCCCAAACTTTTCAAATTTGTTGCCTTGGGTTTTTGCCCTCCGCTAAGAGCATTAAAAATTTCATCCATTGCAACTTTTGCTTTTTGCCCTTTACCGAAATAAAAAATGTCTTCTTTTGATAATTTATCAAGCCTGAAATCTTTGGCAGATTTTAACTCTAAAATCTCAACACGAGTTTTTAATAAATCGATAAATGGTAAAAATAATTCTCTATTTAATCCATCTTTATATAAACTATCTGGCGCAACATTTGAAGTTGCAACTATTACAATTCCTGCATGAAATAATTTATCAAACAGTCGTAAAAGCAACATTGCATTGGTGATGTCGCTAACCTGAAATTCATCAAAACATAACAGCCTAACATCACGGATAATAGGTTTAATTATATGAGGAATTGGATCGAGTGCGCCTGATTTAGTCTTATTTTTTGCCCTAAAAATAGCAATTTCACCATGAATCTCGTCCATAAATTCATGAAAATGCACTCGTCGTTTTTCTTTAATTGGTACATTTTCAAAAAACATATCCATAAGCATAGTTTTACCACGCCCAACTCCACCCCACAAATAAATTCCCCTTGGAACTTTTGATCGAGAAGCAAAAAAATTATGAATGGTTTTTTTACCAGATTGCAATTTTACTAATTGATTGCTTAGATTATCTAATTGCTGCACAGCCTGTAATTGCGCACCATCTGCGTTTAAAGCATTTGAATCAATAAGATTGGAATAAGCTTTTTTAACCATCGAGTGATGCTGCAACGCCGCCAGCTAATGTGCCAATGAAACGAATGCCTGATTTTTGGAATGCGCCAATCATAGCACCGCTTTCATCATAAAGCTGGACTTGCGAGCCTGCTAATTGCCACGACGAAATTAATGAAATTACTGGTATTTGACAATTTGGCGCAGAAGCACGATAGCGATTTGTGCCTGATTTAGTTGTTTGCGTAAGATTTATACGACACTGCAAAGATTGCGCACCAAGCGTCCAAGCGCCAAGTAATTTTGCAACTGTTAATTCACCACTTAAATCTCGCCCTGCGGGAGTAATTTGCGATGACCCAACATTTGCAATATTTGTGATCGAGCTATCATTATTAGCATTTTGTCCATTAAGGGCTGGATCGCCAAAATTTGGGTCAATTGGATTATTAGGGTCAAAAGTGTTTTGTTGCACAATATTACCATTTTGCCCTTGCAGTGGAGGCAAAGCACTAGTTTGCACCGATGAGCTTTTTACTCCGGGAAGCTGCACGGGCGCACTTGTTATTTTATTTGATGGGCCAAAAGGCGAGGTTGATGTACAACCTGCAATTAAAAACACTGCTCCTAAAAGAGCGATTTTTGATATTAAAGAGTGTTTTTTTATCATGCTATTAAAGCCTATATAAGTTTTCTTTTGTCATTCTTAATCAACAAATATTATGTTCCAATTAAGATTGCATTTCTTTTAGCAGGTCTTTTGCTAGAATTTTAGCGTCCTCTGCCTCAACTTCAGGAACTTTAATTTTTATTGTGCCTTTAAGTGAGGTAATTCCGGGCATTGCGGGCAGACCCATTTCACCACCCTCAAGCGGATTAAAACCATGCGCCTTAAGCGCAATGATAAGCACTCGTGCTTGAGAAATATCTCTTACTTGAGCAATAATTTCAAACATTACCGTTATATTCTACGCTCAACCAAAAGCTTTTTAATTTCAGCAATTGCTTCGGCTGGATTAAGACCTTTGGGGCAAACATTTGTGCAATTCATAATTGTATGACAGCGATAAAGGCGGAATGGATCTTCTAAATTATCAAGCCTTTCGCCCGTTGCCTCATCACGAGAATCAATTAACCAGCGATAGGCTTGCAATAATACCGCAGGCCCAAGATATCTATCACCATTCCACCAATAAGATGGACAAGAAGTTGAGCAACAAGCACAAAGAATACACTCATACAAACCATCAAGCTTTTCTCGGCTTTCATGACTTTGTAGCCATTCAGTACCCGGGGCGGGAGTTTTAGTTTGTAGCCAAGGCTCAATCGATTTGTGTTGCGCATAAAATTTGCTTAAATCTGGCACAAGGTCTTTTACTACTGGTAGATGCGGCAATGGATAGACTTTAATCACGCCATCAACTTCGTCCATGCCTTTGGTGCAGGCTAGAGTATTAAGGCCATCAACATTCATTGAGCAAGAGCCGCAAATTCCCTCACGGCATGAGCGGCGCAAAGTTAAGGTTGGATCAATATTATCCTTAATCCATAACAGTGCGTCCAAAATCATTGGGCCGCAATCATTGGCATCTACAAAAAAACTATCAATGCGAGGATTGCCGCCTGCATCTGGGTCATAGCGATAAATTTTATACTCACGAATATTATCACTATCAGGTTTTTGCCAAGTTTTACCCTGCTTTGGTGATGAGCCTTTTGGAAGTGTGAGTTGTACCATTTTTTAGCTCTTTCTTAATATACACGCGCTTTTGGAGCGATTTTCTTAAGGCTTATGCCGCCGTCTTTTTCTTTAGTTAACGGCTCAGTTTGTACTGGACGATAGCTAAGTTTAACCTTGCCCTTTTCAGAAATACTTGAAAGCGTATGCTTGCGCCATGTTTTATCATTTCTTTTGTCAAAATCATCTCTTGCATGTGCGCCCCGGCTTTCTTTTCTCGCTTTGGCCGAAACAACTGTTGTCATAGCATTTGCCATTAAATTTTCTAACTCAAGCGTTTCAACTAGATCTGAGTTCCAAATTAATGATTTGTCAGTAACTTTAATATCAGCCATTTCTTTCCAAATAGCGCTCATTCTATCAACGCCATTTTGCAAAGTTTCCTCAACTCTAAACACCGCTGCATCTTCTTGCATCGTGCGTTGCATTTTATCACGCAAGGTTGCGGTTGAAACAGAACCATTAGCATTTCTTAGGCGATCAAAACGAGCAAGGATTTTATCTGATGATTTTTGGTTTACTTCAGGAATTGGAGAATTTTTATCAATCACCTGCCCCGCTTTAATTGCCGCCGCACGTCCAAATACCACCAAATCAATTAGTGAGTTTGAGCCAAGACGGTTTGCACCATGCACCGATGCACAACCCGCCTCACCAACCGCCATGAGACCCTTAACAATCGCATTTGGTTTGTCTTTGGTTGGATTAAGCACTTCGCCATGATAATTGGTTGGAATACCGCCCATATTATAGTGAGCAGTTGGAATTACAGGAATTGGCTCTCGGGTTAAATCTACGCCTGCAAAAATTTTGGCGCTTTCAGTAATTCCTGGTAATCTTTCAGCCAAAACATCAGGATCAAGATGATCGAGATGTAAATAAATATGATCCTTTTTAGGGCCAACACCACGCCCCTCTTTAATCTCAATAGTCATACAGCGAGAAACCACATCTCGTGATGCCAGATCTTTTGCGTTTGGTGCATAGCGTTCCATAAATCGCTCACCCTCACTATTAGTGAGATAACCACCCTCGCCACGTGCGCCCTCAGTAATTAGAACCCCTGCGCCATAAACTCCAGTTGGGTGAAATTGCACAAACTCCATATCTTGAAGCGGCAACCCAGCACGGGCAACCATACCATTACCATCACCTGTGCAGGTGTGAGCAGAAGTGCAAGAAAAATATGTGCGCCCATATCCACCAGTGGCAAGAACTACAGTTTTTGCTCTAAAGCGATGAATTGTGCCATCATCGAGTTTCCAAGCAATAATGCCTTCGCATTCGCCCTTTTCATTCATTAATAAATCAAGCGCAAAATATTCGATAAAAAACTCAGCATTATGTCTTAAAGACTGACCATAAAGCGTATGTAAAATTGCATGGCCTGTTCTATCTGCCGCTGCACATGTTCTTTGCACAGGTGGGCCATCGCCAAAATTTTGCATATGACCACCAAAAGGGCGCTGATAAATCTGCCCTTTTTGTGTGCGAGAAAATGGCACGCCATAATGCTCAAGCTCATATACTGCCTTTGGTGCTTCACGAGTTAGATATTCCATCGCATCATTATCGCCAAGCCAATCTGAGCCTTTCACAGTGTCATACATATGCCACTGCCAATTATCTGGGCCCATATTGCTTAATGATGCCGCAATGCCACCCTGCGCCGCAACAGTGTGCGAACGGGTTGGAAAAACTTTAGTAACACAAGCGGTTTTTAGACCCTGCTCTGCCATGCCAAGCGTTGCCCGCAACCCTGCGCCACCCGCACCAACTACTACTACGTCAAATTCATGATCAATAATTTCGTATGGCTTATTTTCAGCCCCACTATCGGACATATAATTAACCCCCAAAACTAAGTTTTAATATTGAAATTATTGAAAGAGTGCCAACACCAAACACGAAGAAATTATTCAAAGTAAGTGCTAACAATTTGTATAATTCATTTGGAATATAATCTTCAATCACCACTTGCATGCCAAGACGCATGTGCCAAAGAATTGAAAATAAACTAAGCAATAACAGCGTTACAACTATTGGATTAGATAATGTTTCAATCACTGCATATCTGCTTGTGCCTGCAACAGAGGCGATAAACCAAATAAGAAAAAATGAAAGCGGCACATTGGCTAAAGCGGTTAAGCGCTGATGCCAAAAATGCATAGTGCCAGTTTTTGCACTACCCAAACCAGTTATTTTTTTAAGCGGAGTTCGCATTCTTGTTGTGTTGCTTGTTGTGTTGCTTTTTTTCATATTGTTAACTCCACACCATAAACAGCCAAACAATAACCGTAAGGGTCATGCCACCAAATAATGTCGCCCACGCCATGCCAAAACGAGCTTTTTTTGAAAAACCTTTGCCAGCGTCCCAAATAAAATGACGAAGCCCGCCAAGCATATGATTAAATAGCGCCCAAGTGAAACCAAATAATATCACTTGCGAAGCCCAATGCGATAAAACCATATTAGCAAAATCATAAATATCGCCACCAATTGCCGCAGCAGTTAACCACCAAGCAAGCAGGGCAAAACCAAAATAAATTGCAGTGCCAGTTATGCGATGTAATATCGACATAACCATAGTGATTTGAGTTTTATAAATTTGTAAATGCGGAGAAAGTGGGCGTTGATTATTCGCCATTATTTTTGCCTTTTATCTGATGACTAAGTTCAGAGTTAATTTCTGCACTTAAAAGCACAAAAAGAAATATAAAACAACTGATAACAACACAAAAGCCATTCGTCAAAGGGGTTTTTTTAATTATTTACATTCAGCTTTAGTTTTGCCCCTCGACATGGGCATAAAATACAAGTTAAGAACTATATATTCAATATTGGATTATAAGAATCAAAGGGTGCTTTTATTATGGCTAAAGCAAGTGAAAAACTTATTACGATTTTTGGTGGAGATGGTTTTGTTGGCACACAAGCCGTGCAAGAGTTAGCGCAACTTGGTTATCGTATTAGGGTTGCGGTGCGTCGCCCAGATCTAGCTGATCATGTGAAACCGCTTGGTAATGTTGGACAGATTGTGCCAATTCAGGCAAATATCCGTAATTTCGAATCAGTTGCAAGAGCCGTTGAGGGGGCTGATATTGTTATTAATTGTGTTGGCATTAAATCGCAAAATTCAAAGCAAACATTTGAAGCGGTGCAAGTTGAGGGTGCGGCTAATATTGCAAAGGCAGCAAAAGCGGCATCAGTTAAAACTCTGGTTCATCTTAGTGCGCTTGGGGCGGATAAAAATTCCAACAGTATTGCGGCTCAATCAAAAGCGCTTGGCGAAGAGGCGGTGTTTAAAGCTTTTCCAAGCGCAATAATTTTACGCCCATCAATTATTTTTGGCACTGGGGACGGGTTTTTCAATCTATTTGGCACAATTTCTTCAATTTCAAAAATCTTGCCCATGATTGGCAAAGAAACTCTTTTTCAGCCGATCTGTGTTAATGATGTAGCAAAGGCTATTAGTTTAGCGGCGAGCGGCAAGGTTAAAACTGCTAAAATTTATGAACTTGGTGGTGAGAAAATAGCAAGCATGCAACAATTATTGCAAATGGTATCAAATGAAACTGGTCGGAAAAATATTCTTATTCCTGTGCCATTTTGGTTTGCCAAGATAAAGGCATTTTTCTTACAAATTCTACCCTCACCGTTATTAACTGTAGATCAAGTGAGACAGCTTGAAAGTGATAATATCGTTTCAAAACAAGCTATCAAACAAAAAAGAACACTTGCTACTTTTGGCATTAAGCCAACCTCAATGGAGGTGATTTTACCAACTTATATGTGGCGTTTTCGTCTTCACGGACAGTTTGACAAACAAGAAGCTTAATTTAACCTGCTAATATCTAATTTAGAAAATAAGTGCGATTCTTATAGTGTTTCTTTCTAGCTTTTGCAGATTATTATATATAGGTAATTTTTTCTCACCCTTAGCTGTCATGCTTATATTTGTCACATACAACTAAGGATAAGAGAATTTTACCCCATCATTGTAAGAGCAATAAGACCAGCACCGCCAACAATTATGCGCCACCATGCGAAAAATCCAAAGCCGTGCTTTGAGACAAAATTGAGCAAATAACGCACAACTATTGCACCCGCAATAAAAGCTGCAACAAAGCCAATTACAATATCCATGCCAACGCCACCATTTAAGATAAGATCACGGCTTTTATAAAAATCATAAATAAATGCACCAGACATTATTGGTAGGGCAATAAAAAAGGTGAATTCGGCGGCGGAGCGTTTATCTGTGCCAAATAATAATGCCCCAACAATAGTTGCGCCAGAGCGTGATACTCCTGGAATAAGTGCAATCATTTGAAACAGTCCAATGATTAAACTTAAATGCCAAGGATAAGTATAAATATCTCTATATTTTACTTTAAGAGGTAATTTATCAACTATAAGTAAAATTATGCCACCAACCACCAACATTACACAGATAACAAATGCACTTTCATAAATTACTGTTTGAATGAAATCACGGGCGAACACCCCAACTAATGCCGCTGGAATTGAGGCTAGCAACACATTTAGCGCAAATAACCATGCGCCTTTTTTGCCCGCTAAAGCATCTTTAAGTAATTGCCACAATTTGCTGAAATAAACAGTAAGAATCGCTAAAATTGCACCCAATTGAATAAGCACAATGAAAGTAGCTGGCTGACTAAGACCAAAAAAATGTCCACTAAGCAATAAATGAGCGGTTGATGAAACAGGAAGGAATTCGGTAAGACCCTCAATTATCCCCAAAACTAACGGCACAAAAATAGATTGATCGGACATTTCATAGTCTCCAGAAATTTTTTTGCTAAAAAAAGCGTTTTTTGCTTCTAACTTGATTTGCTCTTAGTGTAAAAGAGTTAAAAATAAACGGATAAAACAAATATGCCAAAATTATTATTTCATAAACTTGATACAAGTTCACGCCTAATTCGCCTAATATTTGCTGAATATGGGATTGAATTAAAACTCGAAGAGGCTAGCACTTGGAAAAGATCAAAAAATCTAACTGATATTGATCCTTTAGCTATCTTGCCCGTGCTGGTTGAAAAAAATGGCTTAAATATTATTGGGGCATTGGCAATTATTCATCATGTTGAAGAAAATTATAAATCAAAGGGCATTTCGCTTATTCCTAATAATGCCAAAGATAGGGCTGAGATGTGGCGGCTTTATGAGTTGATAATGGGTAGATTTAACGATGCGGTCACCCATTATATTTTGGAAGAAAAAATTGGCAAAAGAGAACAAAAATCAGGCACTCCTGACACAGCTATTCTTCGTGCTGCAAAAGCAAACCTTGGCGAGCAAGAAAAATATTTCAGCTATTTATTTGCAACCCGCGCTTGGCTTGGTGGTAAACATCTATCGCTTGCAGATTTTGCTCTTAGTGCGCATTTTTCAACACTTGATTATCTTGGTCATATTGATTGGGCAAAAGCGGGGGAAATTAAAGATTGGTATGCACGGATAAAATCTCGCCCTGCTTTTCGCACTTTATTGATGGACAAACTGGTTGGTATGCCAGCTTCCGCTCATTATACGGATCTTGATTTTTGATTGAAGCCAAAAAAACCAAGTTAGTTAAAGAATTGCGCCAACGTGCGCAAAAACTTGGCTTTGATAGTTTTGGCATTACTTGTGCAACCACTAACCCACAATTGGCGACAAGATTAGATAGCGCATTAAAAAAAGGCTGGCATGGCGATATGCACTGGATGCAAGAAACCGCCCTTCGCCGCACTAGCCCTAAAGGGCTTTGGGCTGATGTAAAATCTATTGTTATGCTTGGGGTTAATTATGCGCCAGAGGAAAACCCTTTGCCATTATTAAAACAAAAAACTATCGGCAATATTTCGGTCTATGCCCGCAACCGTGATTATCACGATATAATAAAAGGGCGGCTTAAAGAATTGGCTTCTTTATTGGCTCGCAAAGCGAATGCTGATGTAAAAGTTTTTGTTGATACTGCCCCTGTAATGGAAAAACCATTGGCGCAAGACGCAGGAATTGGCTGGCAGGGCAAGCATAGTGTAATTGTTTCACGAGAATTTGGCTCTTGGTTATTTTTGGGTGCAATATTTTGTAATGTAGAATTGCCCGCCTCAGAACCTGCAAAAGAGATTTGCGGCACTTGCACAAAATGTCTAACCATTTGTCCAACTAATGCTTTTCCTGCACCATTCCAGCTTGATGCAACAAAATGTCTTGCCTATTATAATAATGAGCATCGGGGGCAAATTCCGCTTAAATATCGCACTCCTATGGGTAATAGAATTTATGGCTGTGATGATTGCCTTGCCATTTGCCCTTGGAATAAATTTGCGAAAACCACTAATGAAATTAAACTACAGCAACGAGAGGAACTTGCTGCGCCAAAGCTAATGGATTTAATAACATTAGATGATAAAGCTTTTAGGAAGTTATTTTCAGCATCGCCAATAAAGCGATTGGGGCATGCTCGTTTCATTAGAAATGTTTTAATTGCAATTGGTAATTCTAATGATAAGCAGTTTTTAGAACAAATTGAAAAACTACTTATTGATGAAAATCCGCTAATCCGAGGCATGGCGATTTGGGCTTATATTCAACTTGCAAATGAAAAAGAAATTGCCAATAAAAAAACACAGTATCTTGAAAAAGAAATCGATAAGGAGGTAGCAAAAGAATGGGTGACATAGAAGCTAAATATTTGTTATTTGGCATGGGATATGCCGCTAGTGTTAGTGCAAGAGCAATTAATACGCCAAAAAAAATCATTGGCACTAGCCGTGATGCGAGCGGAGTGAAAAATCTAAAAAAGCAAAATTATCAAGCTTATATTTTTAATGGTGAACAGCCCAATGAAGAGCTTTATCAGCCAATAGCAAATGCCACGCATATCATTCATTCGATTGCGCCAGATAAAAATGGCGATGCGGTATATAATCATTTTCAAGAGCAATTAGAAAATGCCAAAAATATTAAATGGCTTTGTTATTATTCCACCATTGGCGTTTATGGCAATCACAATGGTTTATGGATTGATGAGGGCGCAAAATGTGCGCCTAAAAATATTCGCTCAATTTGGCGCCTAGAAGCAGAACAGCTTTGGCAAGAGTTTGCCAAAAATCAGGGTATTCCCCTATTAATTTTGCGGCTAGCAGGAATTTATGGCAATGGGCGCTCAGTGTTTGAAAAGCTAAAAAATGGCAAGGCAAGGCGAATTGTAAAAGACAATCAAGTATTTAATCGCATTCATGTAAAAGACATTGCGCAAGTAACAAAATTAGCCGCCCAAAAAAAGCTAAGCGGCATTTATAATTTATGCGATGATGAGCCAGCACCACCGCAAGAGGTGATTTTATTTGCGGCGGATATGGCGGGTCTCACTCCGCCAAAAGAAGAGTTTTTTGCAAATGCTAATATGAGCAAAATGGCACGAAGTTTTTATAGTGATAATAAACGAGTTTCAAACTCAGCAATTAAGAAGGCGCTTGATATTGAGCTGCTTTATCCAACATATCGGCAAGGCTTGGAGGCGATTTATTTAAGCCAAAAATAATTTAATCACCTCAGCTAATTTTGCTAAATCTTGCGCCCTACTAAGGCTATGCCCACCATCGGGAATAAGAGTGAAATTCACCTCGTCCATATTAAGATATGAAACTAATTTTAGTGCGTGTGCGAGTGGCACATCTTTATCTAATCCGCCTTGCAAAATGTGAATGGGGCAGTTTGTGATAATCGAGATATTGGTAAATAAAAGATGCTTTTCGCCATCGTCAATCAGCTGTTTTGTTAAAATATACGGCTTATCATAATCTGATGGTTTTTCGATTTGTCCAGTTTGATTTAACTCGATCAATTCCTCTTTAGAAAATCTATCCTGCATTAAATCTTTTGTCATATCGATTGCAGGCGCAATAAGAATTATCGCTTTTATTCTATTCTCTTTTTTGCGCAATGCTTTATTGAGCAAAAGTGCCAGCCAGCCACCCATTGATGAGCCAATGATAATTTGCTCACCACTAGTTTTTGCAAAGACTTCTATTGCTTCTTCTAGCCAATCACTAATTGTGCCATTAACAAATTCACCGCTAGATTGTCCATGTCCGCTATAATCAAATCTTGTGACTTGTAATTGGTTTTTTTGCCCAAACTCATCAAGATAATTTGCTTTTGAGCCAAGCATATCAGACTTGAAACCACCAAGCCAAAATAGACCCACTGATTCATCTTTTGATTTGCTTGCTGTTTGTAAAATTGCAATCTGGCGTTGGTTTTTGCTATCCCCAACATTAATAATTTTCTTCAAACTCATAAAAACCTCATAAAACCCCAAATTTTAACTAAAAATATGCAAAAGTTACGATAATATGTATTCAATATCGTTTTTCTTGTTTTATTAGTTGACTTTATCAACATCTAACATATTTTTAGCCGCAAGCATTCACGTTTATGTTTTATTTTAATATTTAAAAGGATTATATACCATTCGTCGTCCAATGAGACCAACACAGCCACAAAAAGGTGGCCCGCCAGCAAATGAAGATATTATTTCATCACAAGTGCAACTTATCGATGCCGAAGGTGAAAACCGTGGCACAGTTGATACACAAATAGCAAAAGAAATGGCACGAGAAGCAGGGCTTGACCTTGTAGCAATTTCACCAAATGCTAAACCCCCAGTTTGTAAAATTCTTGACCTTGGTAAATATAAATACCAAGCACAAAAAAAAGCTGCTGAAGCTCGCAAAAGGCAAAAAATTATCGACGTTAAAGAGATAAAATTGCGCCCAAATATTGATACTCATGATTATGAAGTAAAAATGCGTTCAGTTGTTAAATTTTTAGGCGAGGGTGACAAAGTTAAAGTCACTATGCGTTTTCGTGGACGTGAAATGGCACACCAAGAATTGGGTTTAAACTTATTGTTCAAAGTGCGTGATGAAATGGAAAAAATTTCTAAAGTAGAAAGCACTCCACGTTCTGAGGGTCGCCAAATGGTAATGGTGCTTGCGCCAATTAAAGCCTAATTTCTAAATCAAGTAATCATATTGACAAATTGCCACTTTAATATACTCCCCTATAGGGGGTATATTAATGGTGACAAGAACATTGCAGATAAATAGCTGGTCAAAAGAGTTCAAAACTACAATGGTTTTAGCTTGGCCGCTTATTATTGCGCAATTGGCGGGCATATTATTATTCACCACCGATGTGGTGATGATGGGCTGGCTTGGGCCCAAATATCTCGCTGCTGGCACATTAGCCACCGCATTATTACACCCATTATTCATTGGCTCAATCGGCATAGTATCTGCAACCTCTCCCCTTATTGCACAAGCAGTTGGTGCTGGGAGAATAAGAGATGTTAGGCGTATCGTGCGCCAAGGATTTTGGGTATCATTAGTGCTAACAATAATAATCACGCCAATTTTATTTAATGCAGAGGTAATATTTTTATTGCTTGGGCAGGTAGAAGAAATAAGCGCAATGGCGCAAACCTATCTCTATTTTGCTGCAGGGGTTGCCTTGCCCGGACTTATGTTTGTAGCGTTACGCTCTTTGCTTCATGTGCGGGGAGCGGCGGTTGCGGTTTTAATAATTACAATCATTGGAATTTTTGTAAATGCGCTTGGCAATTATGCGCTAATGTTTGGTAATTTTGGTTTTCCAAGACTTGAATTAGCGGGGGCTGGCATTTCTACTACCATTGTAAATTGGGTTATGTTTATTTTCATTCTCGCTTACGTGCTTATTCATAAACGCTTTAGGCGTTTTCATGTGCTGTATCGCCTGTTCAAGCCAGATTGGGCACTTTTTACCAAGTTATTTAGAGTAGGCACGCCGATTGGCATGACTATTACCGCTGAAATTGGCATGTTTAGTGTGGCAGTAATTATGATGGGCTGGCTTGGCACAAATGAAGTTGCAGCTCATGCAATAGCCCTGCAATGCACCGCCATTGCCTTTATGTTACCGCTAGGGCTTTCGCAAGCAACCACTGTTCGAGTTGGGTTAAACGCAGGGGCGCAAGATATTTCGGGAATAAAGCGGGCGGGTTGGATTTCTTTTTATATTACAGTATTTTTAATGTCGCTTACTTCTGCTTTGTTTTTGTTAGCGCCAGATGTTTTAGTTCATTTATTTCTTGACCCCAAAAAGAGTGGAAACACTCCTGTAATTCTTTTAGCAATTTCTTTTCTTGGCATTGCAGCATTATTTCAATTTGTTGATGGGGCGCAGGTTATTATGACGGCGGCTTTACGTGGACTTAATGATACATTCACCCCAATGTTAATCGCATTTATTGGTTATTGGATTATTGGAATTGGCGCTGCATATTATTTTGCTTTCATTGTTGAAATGCGTGGTGTTGGTATTTGGATAGGGCTTGCGGCGGGCTTGGGCTTTGTTGCAATATTACTTACTATACGGTTTTTAATGCGAGAAAAATTAGGGTTAATGGAGAAAATAAAATGAATGATGCTTTAGAAATCATTGACTTTTGGTTTGTGCAAAGCAACCCAGAAAATTGGTTCGCCTCAAGCAAAAAATTTGACAAAATATTGCATGATAAATATTTTGATCTTCATCAAAAAGTAGCAATCGGTGAAGCATTTACTTGGCGCACTAGTGCTTTGGGGCGATTGGCTGAGATCATTGTTTTAGATCAATTTAGCAGGCAATTTTATCGCAATGAGGCAAAGGCATTTGCTAATGATGCAATGGCGTTAGTTTTGGCGCAACAGTTGGTGGCAATAAAAGCAGACAAACAGCTTGATGATTCTCAACGCATGTTTGCATATATGCCTTATATGCATTCAGAATCTTTGCTTATTCATGACGAAGCAGTGCGACTTTATGAGGATTTAGGAAATCAGCAAGCGCTTGATTTTGAAATTGAGCATCAAAATATCATTAAACAATTCGGACGGTTTCCAAAACGAAATACAGCTTTGGGGCGTGTTTCCAGTATTGCAGAAAAAGAATATATTGCTGGGCGAGATGGGCATCACTTTTAAGCTAAAAAAACTGAAACACCTTGATAGATAATCCAAGCACCAACAATAATTACAACGGCTGAGAATATATAAGAAAGCGCCTTTTTGCTTTTGCTAAGATATTTGCTCAAGACAAAACCAACCAGTCCACCAATCACCCCACCGCTAATGAATAATAAAGCAATTTGCCAATTCACCATGCCAGAAATTGCATAATTTGTAGCAGTTGTTGCGCCAAATGCCGCAACAGCCACCAAAGAAGTTCCTATTGCATATTTAAGCGGCATATTGGTTGCTAATATTAATCCTGGCACAATTAAAAATCCGCCACCAATTCCAAAAAATCCAGAAAGCATACCAACTGAAAAACCAATAGGAATAAGACGAGGAAGCAAAGTTTTTGCCGTTTCTTTAGTTAAGCGAATTTTTAGATTACCCTCTTTACTGCCCTTAAACAGCATTAAAAAACCAACCACTAACATTAACAAGCCAAATAACAATAACAATTTTTCGCCATCAATTAGCTTTGCAATGCTTGAGCCAGCAAATGCACCAATAATGCCCATGCTAGCAAAAACAGATACGCAACCCCATTTAATATACCCCCCCTTCCAATATGGAATTAGGTTGACTAAGGCGGTGAAAGCTACCGCAATGGCTGATGTGCCAAGCGCCTGATGGGTTGAGGTGATGCCAACTACATAAATTAAAAGCGGCACGGCTAAAATTGATCCACCACCACCAACAAGTGATAAGATTAAACCAACCAATGCACCAGAAATCATTGAGAGAAAATTAGGATCACTAAGCATATTTAGTTTTCAACATTACAATAAAGCCGATGTAACGTGATAATAAGCTCTTTTATTTTAGGATCAGCTAAACGATACCAAAGGGTTTGCCCATCGCGTCTAAAAGTAATTATCCCCTCATCACGCAATTTTGCTAAATGCTGGCTCATAGCAGATTGGCTTAAACCCGCAATTCCCACCAGCGAGCCAGCAGCAACTTCACCATATTCTACTATCTTACAAAGCAATAAAATTCGTTTATCATTGCCAATAGCCTTAAGAATACCACTAACCCGCTCTGCACTAACCTCAAGATCACGCATTTTTTGTGTATCAATTTCAACGGCTTGGCTATTCATATTAAAAAACTTTCATTTTTGTTATTGCAATATTAGTAAATGCTAATATATAGGTCAAGAAAATAATTATTTTAACTCACTAAGAGATTATTATGAAAAACAACAAACCAGATATACAAGCCTTCTTTGATGAAGCAACTAATACTATAAGCTATCTTGTGGCAGATATTGCAACAAAAAAAGCAATGGTTATAGATCCAGTGCTTGATTATGATCAAGCAAGTGGTGAGGTTGATACCCGATCAGTGGAGAATATCCTAAAAAGTGCAACTAATAATGGTTATGAGATTATCTATGCGCTTGAAACTCATGCCCATGCCGATCATTTATCAGGTGCGCCTTATATTAAAGCAAAAACTGGTGCTAAAATTGGCATTGGTGAACATATAAACGAAGTGCAAAAAATCTTTCGCCCTGTGTTTAATGCAACAGATCTAAAAACTGATGGTAGTGATTTTGATCTATTATTGGCTGATGGAGAAATTATTAAACTTGGTGACATTGAGGTTGAAGTCTTATTTACTCCGGGGCATACGCCTGCTGATGTAAGTTATAAAATTGGTGACGTAATCTTTGTTGGTGATACTGTGTTTATGCCAGATTATGGCACTGCACGTGCTGATTTTCCTGGTGGTAATGCTAGTAAATTATATTCATCAATTCAGAAATTATTAGAATATCCCAATGATACAAAATTATATATGTGCCATGATTATCTTCCCAAAAATCGCAAAACCTATGCGTGGGTTTCAACGGTTGCAGAGCAACGTAAAAACATTCATCTAATTAATAATGAAAATGAGAAAGACTTTATTGCAATGCGAGAAAAGCGTGATGCAACATTGAATGCTCCACGCCTTCTATTACCTTCAATTCAAGTGAATATTCGTGCTGGGCGTTTTCCTAAAGCCGAACAAAACGGTGTTCATTATCTAACCATTCCGGTTAAAGCAAAACAATTTACTGAGCAAATTGTAAGCTAATTTTTTTAAAAAGGATTTATAAATGTCATTTAACAATATCATGTCTATGTTTGGTGGGGGTGGAGCTGCCCTTGAAAATGTTTCTGCTGGTTCTGCAGTACAATTTCATAGCGATGAGGACAGTATTTTCATTGATGTAAGATCACATGGTGAAATGCAAATGAGCGGAACAATTGCAGGCGCATTGCGTGTGCCTTTGCAAGAGTTAGCTAACCATGCAAAACCAGAAGGTGGCGGCACATTGCCTGCTACATCTGAAAATAAGCGTATTTTTATTGTTTGTGCTTCGGGCGCTCGCTCAAGCGTTGCTTGCCGCCAACTAGCGGGAATGGGCTATGAGAATGTTGCAAATTTAAGCGGCGGACTTGGCGCGTGGAAGCGTGCAGGCGGCGCAATGGAGAGATAAACCAAGCCGCTTAATATAAATCGAAAGCTTGCTATTTCCCTCCTTTTTTGTGAGCTTTCTAATTCCCTTCCTCTTTTATTAAAGGGGGAGGGGTTTTTCGCTAAACTTTCAAATCATGCTTCTTAGCTAATTCTTGTAAACTTTCTGCAGGTCTTGGTCCAATATGCGCAATTACCTCTGAAGCACACATTGTGCCAAGGCTAAGCGCCGAGTGCATATCTTGCCCACGTGCTAAAGCAAGCAAAAAGCCAGAAGCAAATAAATCTCCCGCTCCTGTTAAATCTTTAATATCATTTACATTAAACGCAGGAACGGTGATAACCTCGCCATTATGAATAGCCATTGCGCCCTCTGCCCCCATAGTGATGGCGGCAACTTCTGTATCTTGCGCTACCATTTGCACTGCGTGATGAAGATCATCTGTTTGATAAAGCGATTTTAATTCTTCGATATTAGCAAAAACATAATCGCAAGTTTTTGAGCGCAAAAGATCTAAAAATTCATCTCTAAATCTATCAACACAAAATGGATCACTTAGCGTGATTGCTACTGCGCGCTCATTTTTATGAGCAAAATGCGCTGCCTTGATAAACGCCCGCTTTGCTTCTTCTGGATCCCAAAGATAGCCTTCCATAAAAGTGATGGCGCTTGACGCAATTTTTTCTTCAATAATATCATTTTGGGTTAAATCATGGCACGCCCCAAGATATGTATTCATTGTGCGCTCACCATCTGGAGTGATAAAAATCATAGATTTGCCAGAAGCTGCACCATGTTCAAGCATTAGAGTTTCATATTCCACCCCAACTTTTTTAAGGTCTTTTGCATAAAAATTCCCCACTTCATCATTTGCAACTTTGCCAACAAATGCCGCACTCCCGCCGAGCGAAGCAACACCAACCGCCGTGTTTGCGGCACTACCACCTGAGGCTTGCAGTTTGTCACTTGGCATTCTTGCATAAAGATCAGCCGAGCGATCAGCCTCAACCAAATGCATTGTACCTTTTTCCATATTTTCACTAGTGAGAAATTTATCATCAACTTGCGCTAAAATATCGGTAATAGCATTGCCAATTGTTAAAACGTCAATCTTAGTTTCACTCATTATTTTTTTCCTAGTTTTCTTTTCTTTTAGTTCCACTAGCTAAACTAAACGTAAATAGCTAGAGGGTTTTTTCTTGATAGCGGCAAATTGAGGAAATAATGCAATTTTTACAATTAGGTGAGCGAGCTTTGCATATATATCGCCCATGCAAAATCAGCCAATGATGGGCGTGAAGTAAATATTGTTCTGGGATAATTTTTTCTAATAATTTTTCAACCTCAAGTGGGTTTTTACCTGGCGCTAAACCTGTTCGATTGCTGACGCGAAAAAGATGAGTATCCACGCCAATAGTATGCTCTCCAAAGGCGATGTTTAATACTACATTTGCAGTTTTTCGCCCTACCCCGGGAAGGGTTTCTAATTGCTCTTTAGTGGTTGGAATTTTTGAATTAAATTTTTCAATCAATAGCTGAGAAAGCGCAAAAACATTCTTTGCCTTATTGCGATATAGACCGATAGATTTGATATATTCAGTAATACCATCTTGCCCTAAAGCAAGCATTTTTTCTGGTGTGTCAGCAATTTCAAACAAGGCTTTAGTTGCTTTATTCACACCCTTATCAGTAGCTTGCGCACTTAATACTACTGCTACTAACAAAGTAAAATTATTCACATAATCCAACTCGCCTTTTGGCTCAGGATTATTTTTTTCAAAAATCTCAAACATTTGTTTGATTTGATTTTTGCTGAGTTTTGATTTGCTAGTTTTAACCAAGAGGCAATTAAACTTTCATAATGGATAACACTTTACCATTCTCATCTAACTTATAAATTATTGGATCACCTGTTGCAATTTCTCTTTTTAGAATTTCTTCTTTATCAAGATTTTCAAGCTGCATTACCAACGCCCTTAAAGAATTGCCATGCGCCGCCACTAATATAGTTTCACCCGCAATAACTCTTGGCTCAATTTGAGCCTTATAATAAGGCAAAACTCTCTCGGCAGTATCCTTTAAGCTTTCACCTCCAGGAGGTGGAACATCAAAGGATCTACGCCAGATATGCACTTGCTCATCACCCCATTTTTTGCGAGCATCGTCTTTATTTAAGCCAGCTAAATCGCCGTAATTTCTTTCATTTAATGCCTGATTGCGAATGATAGTCATATTCACAATGTCCATTTCTTCAAGCATTAAATCTAATGTATATTGCGCCCGAACAAGCGCAGAAGTGAAACAAACATCAGGAATTAGTTTCATTTTTTTAAGCGCCCGCCCAGCAGCACGAGCCTCCTCTATTCCCTTTTCAGTAAGCCCAGGGTTTTTCCAGCCAGTAAAAAGATTTTTCAAATTCCATTCGCTTTGTCCATGACGAACTAAAATAAGCGTGCGTTGCATATTATTTTCCTTATTAATTTAAGTTCAAAACATCAGCCATTGAATATAGACCTTGTTTTTTGTCTTTTGCCCAACTAACCGCCTTGATTGCACCATTTGCAAACAGACCTCTATCTTGTGCCTTATGGGTTAATTCTATTCTCTCAGATGCACCAGCAAAAATCACGCTATGCTCACCAACTACCGAACCACCCCTTAACGTAGCAAACCCGATTGTGCCAACTTCTCGCTCGCCAATAATGCCGTCTCGAGATTTTACAGATTTTTCTGTCAAATCAATATTGCGACCTTTGGCTGCGGCTTCACCAAGTAAAAGCGCCGTGCCAGAGGGAGCATCAATTTTATGCCTATGGTGCATTTCGACAATCTCAATATCAAAATCACTTGCAAGAATTTTCGCAGTTTTCTCAACCAATGCCGCCAAAATATTTACCCCAAGCGACATATTGCCTGATTTAACAATTCTTGCGCCATTTTTTGCCGCAATGTGCAACTCTGTTTCTTCTTCTTTAGTGAAACCAGTTGTGCCAATCACATGAATTAAACCCGCTTTTGCGGCCAATTTTGCTATTTCTATGCTAGCTTTTGGCACAGAAAAATCTATAATCGCATCTGCGCCTATTAAGGCTTTCTCAACGTCATCACCAATTGTAATATTCATAGGAGAAAGCCCTGCTTCAAGTCCTATATCTTTGCCTATTGCTTTGCTTTTTTTTCTATCAATTGCGGCATGCAAAATCATATCTTTTGCTTTAGTTACCGCTTTGATATTTGCTGCACCCATGCGCCCAGATGCGCCAGTAATTACAATTTTTAACTCGCTCATTGCACCAATTCCTAAGCTAGGCGTGTGCCGCCATTTTGCATTTCATTTATAATATCTAAAGCAGCTTTTTTAGGATCGCTAGCCGCAGTTATTGGTCGCCCAACTACTAAATGCGATGCACCATATTCTAATGCTTCACTTGGAAGCATCGCCCGTTTTTGATCGTTCATTTTTGCGCCAGCAGGGCGAATTCCTGGAGTTACAACCGCCATTTCATCACCAATAAGAGTTCGCACCATTGCCGCCTCAAGTGGCGAGCAAACGATGCCACCGATTTTTGCTAAGCTTGCTTGATGCGCCCTTAGACCAACTAGTGATGCTACATCTCTGTCATAGCCTGCGTTCATCATGTCTTCATCATCAAGCGAAGTGAGGACTGTTACCCCAAGAATTTTCAGATCTGTGCCAGCCGCAGCCCGAGCTGCTGCTCCCATAGTTTTTGGGTAAGCGTGCACGGTTAAAAATGACGCACCAGTTTTTGCAATTGCACTAACCGCTTGCTCAACCGTATTCTCAATATCCAATAGTTTGAGATCGAAAAAAACTTGCTTGCCTTTGGCAATTAATTCTTTGCCCAAAGCCAAACCATCACCACCATAGAATAATTGATAGCCAATTTTATAAAAAGAAACGCTATCACCCAATTTTTCAATTAATTGCTCGGCTTGTTCTCTTGAGGAAAAATCAAGTGCTACAATTAGCCTATCATCAGCATTTGCCATGTTAAATCCTAAATTTTTTTTGCTATCCCTCAAATTGCACAATAGTAGTTGATGTGCAAGTTTTGAAAAAATTATACGAAAAAATTGATGGCTGAAGATAGTGAAATAATACCAGAACCAAACAAGGCTAGCAAAAAAGAATGCAAAGCAACAATTAAAAATACTCTGGCTTGAAAAATAAATTTTGAAGTTTTGTGACGATAACGTGCCTGCCCTATTAAGCCGCCAATAATACCGCCAAATAAATCTATACTTAATAGTTTCCATTCAGCAATTCTGCTCCAGCCAAATTGTGCCGCACGTTTATCATGGCCATAAAGATAAAGCGAAATTAAGCCCATGATTGAATAAATCACCACTAAATCAAATGGCGCTTTGTCTAAAATAATTAACAAATTTACAGTGATTAATAGAATTGCCGCAGTTGTTAAATGTAATTGCAAGCGATTTGCTAATTGTTTGGCGTCAAGCAATTTTACATCTTTTGCAGCAGGTTTACCTGTTCTGCCTGTAATTATTTCAAGCTCTAACTCATCGCCTTTTTTAAGGCGACTTAGACCTTTTTCAAGCGATTTAACATGCACAAAAATACGCTTAGTCCCACCCTTAAGGCGAGCAAAACCATACCCTTTGTCATCAAACCACTCAACAATATCTGCCTGAACTTTTGCCATTTTTTAATTATGACAATAAAAAGTTAAAGATAACTCAACCTAGGTGTAAGTATATTAAAAACTTAGCCGATAAGAGAGTGCCTCGGCAATATGATGGCGCTCTACTTTTTCTTCACCACTCAAATCAGCCAAAGTTCGTCCAACTTTAAGCACCCGATGATAAGCACGGGCGCTAAGATTAAAACGCTCAGAGGCCTGTAATAATAATTTTTGACTCTCTTTATTTGGGTTGACTATTTTCTCAATCAGCGCCGCCCCCGCTGCTGCATTATTAAAAATACTAGTTTCACCTAATTCTAAAAATCTATTGATTTGTACATTTCTTGCTTTGGCTACTCGTTTTGCAACATTAGCACTTGGCTCAGCACTTTTTGGTTTAATCATATCGGCAGCACTAACCGCTGGCACATCAATTCGAATATCTATTCTATCTAAAAAAGGACCTGAAACTCGTGATTGATAATCTGAAGCGCAGCGATCACCTCGTTTACATGTATGCCCTGGAGTACCCGCCATGCCACATTTACACGGGTTCATTGCCGCAATTAGCTGAAAACTAGCAGGATACGTTACCCGAGTATTCGCTCTAGCAATCACCATTTCGCCATTCTCAAGTGGCTGGCGTAGCGAATCAAGGGTTTGCGGGTTAAACTCAGGCAATTCATCAAGAAATAATATGCCATTATGAGCAAGTGAAACTTCCCCTGGTCGCACTTTTAACCCGCCACCAACCAATGCCGCCATTGAAGCGCTATGATGGGGCGCACGAAATGGCCTTTGATCGCATAATTGCCCGTTAGATAATTCACCCGCAATTGATTGTATCATTGAAATATCAAGCAATTCACGTGGAGTTAATGGTGGCATAATAGAGGGAAGCCTTGCAGCAAGCATAGATTTTCCTGCTCCGGGTGGTCCAATCATAAGCAAATTATGCCCGCCAGCCGCCGCAACTTCCAGCGCTCTACGTGCCACTTCTTGCCCCCTAACATCACTTAAATCAGGTAGATTTTTTGCAGAAGTATATCTTTTTGCAATCGGTCTCTCACAAAGCTGATTGCCAACAAGATGATTCACTAGTGCCAACAGACTTTTAGGCGCAATAATATCAATACCCTCACCCGCCCATGCCGCCTCTGAGCCTGAAGCAAAAGGGCAAATAATCCCCAAATCTCGCCCACTAGCAGAAATTGCGGCGGGCAAAGTGCCAGCAACTGGCGCTAACTGACCATCAAGCCCCAACTCGCCCAGTGCAATATAACCTTCAAACGCATCACTTGGCACCGCCCCTATTGCACCCATTAAAGCCAAAGCAATTGGCAGGTCATAGTGAGACCCCTCTTTGGGCAAATCTGCGGGGGCAAGATTTATAGTGATTCTTTTTGGCGGCAGTGAAAGACCTGACGCAATTAAAGCCGCTCGCACCCTCTCACCACTTTCATTAACCGCTTTATCTGGCAAACCAACAATCTTAAACGCTGGCATGCCCGAGGCAATTTGTACCTGAACATTAACAGGCACTGCCTCTATTCCTAAAAAGGCAACTGTTTGAACTATTGTAACCATCACAAAACCAAATCTTTGGTTAATAATTCCTTATGTTTACAGCATGAACATTTCAAGAACAAGTAGAATTTTATTTTTTCTCATTTTATTATTATTTGCCGTACCGTACGTTACGTTACGGCAAATATAGTTATTTAGTAAAATTTACTAAAAGGAGAAAATCAAATTCTCTTGGGGGGTGCTTAACCAAACATGCCGCTATCTTTTATGCCATCAAAAATAAACTGCACTGCAAGGGCGGCTAGTAATATTCCTACAATACGAGACATAACACTAAGACCTGTGACACCTAGTATTTTTTGAATAGGAATAGCCAAAAGCAACATAAGCCAAGTGCCAAACATGATTAAAACTAGAGCAAGTAAAACTAGCCAATATTCAACTCTGCTCTGTGCGCCTGTTGTTAATAAAATTACTGCAGAAATTGCACCTGGCCCTGCTAGTAGTGGGGTTGCGAGTGGAAAAATTGAAATATCATTACTTTTTTTTGCTTCGGCATTTTCTTCTTTTGTGGTGCTTACTCCACCGCTATGGCGAGCAAAAACCATGTCTATTGCAATTAATAATAATAAAATCCCACCACCTGTGCGCAATGCCGCAATAGTGATGCCAAACAGCGATAAAATTGCCTCCCCAAGCCAGCCAAAAAATAGCAATATTCCTGTTGCTACAATAATGCCACGGCTAGCAAAAATTAGACGTTCTTTTGGGGTTGCGTCTTTTGTTAATGCTGCAAAAACCAGTGCAATATCGGGTGGTCCAATGGTTGCAAAAAATGTCGTCAATGATACTAAAACTATTTCCATAAGATATTTGTTAGCTCTTAATTGTTCATTTATCAACATAAGAACTTAGCAATCGCTTAAAGTGGCATTAACCCATATATATTATAGGAATATATGGGATTAATTAGGGCTTAGCACTGGCATGAATAAAAAAGACGAAAATCATCGACTAGGCTATATGCGTGAAATGTGGAAAGGTGACTTTTTATTTGAGCAATATCCCGATGCTATTTTAATTGTTAGTGAGGGTGGCATTATTGAAGATGCCAACCAAGGTTTAGTAAAAATGTTTGGTTTTGAAAAATCTGATCTTATTGGTAAAAGCATGGAAGTTTTAATGCCCAATCGCTTTAGGGCAAGTCATGTCAAAATTCGTGAAAAACATATGAAAAAGCACGATGGCCGCAAAATTGATACAGGAATGAAATTTGCTGGCCAACGAAAAAATGGGGAAAGTTTCCCTATTGATATAATGCTTGCACCAATGCAAACGAATGAAGGTAAAGTTACGGTTACAGTTATTCGTGATATTACTGAAAAAAGAAAAGCTGAAGCACGTGAAAAAGAGGCAAAAGATACGCTTAAGGCGGTAATTAATAGCGTTCCTGTCGCTATCTTTGTACTTAATTTAGAGAAAAATGTTATCTCTTGGAGCGGGGAGGCAGAAAAACTATTTGGTTTCACTGCTGAGGAAGTGATTGGTAAACCTTATAAATTAATACCAAATGAAGACCTTAAAAAACTAACAGATTGCACCAATATTCTCAACAAAGCCTCTTTGGGACAAACAATACGTGATATAAAAGCAAAACGCTTAAGAAAAGATGGGAGCTTAGTTGATGTTTCTATTTGTGCTGCACCAATGTTTGATAAGGACGGAGAAATTTATGCTGCAGCGTATAGCGCTCAAGATATTACTGAGCAACTCAAAGCAGAAGAGAAACTAAATAACTTAGCCTATTTTGATCAATTAACAAATTTACCCAACCTCTTACGCTTAAATAATGACTTTTTTGAATATATTGCACAAAATTCAAACACTCCAATTTCTATAACAACATTTGAGCTTTGTGGTATTACGGAAATAAATAATACGCTTGGATATGCAAGCGGCGCTAAGATTATTAAAAAAATATCAGAACAAATAAGCAAGCTCATGCCAGAGAATATTAAATTATATCGAGTTGGTGGAGTAAGATTTTGTTTTCTTGTGCCTGTTTGTGGTAACCCATGTAAAATTGTGGATATTTTAGAGCCAATATTTGAGCAAATAGAGCAACCTATAAATATTGACGGTCAACTTGCTCATATCAAGGCTAATGCAGGAATTTCTATCTCTCCAATTCATGGCAATGATCCTCAAACATTATTTTCTAACACGTCGCTGGCACTCACCGCATCTAAAAAAGATCCAAATAGAAATTACCGCTTATTTGATCAAACCTTAAAAAGTGAGGCGCAGGCAAGCCGTAAACTTGATTTAGAATTAAGAGAGGCTTTTGAAAATAATGAGTTTGAGCTTTTTTATCAACCGCAAATAAATCTTGCTAAGGGCGAGCTTATTGGTGCTGAAGCTTTGCTTAGGTGGCGACACCCAGAGCGAGGATTAATTCAACCCCTTGCTTTTATTGATGCTTTAGCTAAAAATACAATTTCTTATGAAGTTGGCAAGTGGATTATGAGAACTGCTGCCGCACAGGCAGTGATATGGCGCAAAAATGGATTTCCTAACTTTAGAATTGGGGTGAATTTGTTTGAATCTCAATTTAATAGTGATCTAATTGAGAATGATGTTGAAGAAATTTTGAGAGAAACTGGGCTGCCCCATGAGGCGCTTGAAATTGAAATAACCGAAAATATTTCACACAGCTCTGACGATGATATTATTATGCCTTTGCAAAGATTAAGAGATAAAGGCGTGCATATTGCCTTTGATGATTTTGGCACAGGTTATGCCTCGCTTAGTTATTTGGTTAAATATCCGCTTACTCGCATTAAAATTGATAAAAGCTTTTTAGAAAACATTCCTTATAGCGAAAAAGATAGCGCAATTGTGCATTCAACCATTGTTATGGCTCATTCTTTGGGGCTTGAGGTAATTGCTGAAGGGGTGGAAACTCCCGAGCATACAATATTCTTAAAATCTGAAAAATGCGAAGAAGCTCAGGGTTATTTCTATTCAAGACCAATGCCTGCAGTAGAATTTTTTGAATATTCTAAATCAACTTTAGAAAATGAGAACATTCATTGTGCGCAAGATTATGACAAAAAATGGGTAAGCTAAAAATTTATAATCATCATTATAATAACTTATTCATTTACTATAAGACTTAATTCTAAAATTCTTGCCCTAAAATTTTACCAACCGTTTCTACATCTTTATCGCCACGCCCCGAAAGATTAAGTACTATTGTTTCTTCTTTTGCCATTTTTGGTGCTAATTTCATTAACAAAGCCAAACCGTGCGCACTTTCAAGTGCTGGAATAATTCCCTCTAATTTTGTGCAAAGTTGAAAAGCCTCAAGCGCTTCTTTGTCAGTAACTGGCGAATAATCTACCCGTCCACTATCTTTAAGAAATGAATGCTCTGGTCCAACTCCGGGATAATCTAAACCCGCAGAAATTGAATGACCCTCTAGAATTTGTCCATCATGGTCTTGCAATAAATAAGTGCGATTGCCGTGCAATACCCCCGGTTTTCCACCCGTCATAGAAGCAGCATGACCATTCTCTACATTAATGCCATAACCGCCAGCTTCAGCGCCATATAGCTTAACCTTTTTATCGTCCAAAAACGGGTGAAAAATTCCAATAGCGTTTGATCCACCACCAATACAGGCAACAATTGCATCTGGGAGCTTATCTTCTTTAGCTAAAAATTGTTGTTTTAATTCATCACCAATGATTGATTGAAAATCTCGCACCATCTGGGGATAAGGGTGTGGTCCTGCTGCTGTGCCAATTAAATAATAGGTGTCATCTACATTAGTAACCCAATCACGCAATGCTTCATTCATTGCATCTTTAAGCGTGCCTGCGCCCGCTGTTACAGGGATAACCTTAGCACCAAGTAATTTCATACGAAATACATTTGGTGCTTGACGCTCAACATCTGTTGCACCCATGTAAACTACGCAATCAAGCCCAAAGCGTGCGCAAACTGTAGCAGTAGCAACCCCATGTTGCCCTGCGCCTGTTTCAGCAATTATGCGGGTTTTGCCCATGGTTTTGGCGAGTAAAATCTGCCCCAAGCAATTATTGATTTTATGCGAGCCAGTATGGTTTAACTCTTCACGCTTAAAATAAATTTTTGCACCACCAAGCTCTTTACTTAGCCGTTGAGCATAATAAAGCGGAGAAGGGCGACCTGTGTAATCTTTGTTGAGATTTTTTAATTGGCTTTGATAATTTTCATCAGTTTTTGCATTTTCATAAGCTTTTTCGAGTTGCAAGATTAATGGCATTAGAGTTTCGGCAACAAATCGCCCGCCAAAAATACCAAATCGCCCCTCTTCATCTGGGCCATTGCGTAATGAATTTGGAATATTTTTTTCCATATTTAATTAAACCTTTTTGCCGCCAATTTAGCATTTTCTATAAATTTTATAATTTTATCTTTATCTTTTATGCCAGAAGAAATTTCAACGCCAGAAGAAACATCAAGTCCAAAGGGTTTTACTGATGAGATGGCATTTGTAACATTAATTTCATTTAATCCGCCTGAGAGCATATAATCTATCTTGTTATCAAGCCGTTTTAATAAAGCCCAATCAAAACTTTTGCCCAACCCTCCAGGGCGAGAACTATCTTTTTTTGGCTTAGCGTCAAGAATAATTAAATCAGCAATATCATAAAAATTTTGTACTTTATCTATGTCGCCCTCGCTGCCAATTCCAAGTGCTTTGATAATTTTTATATCATAATTTTGCTTGATTTCTCTAACTCGATCAAGGTTTTCATTACCATGTAATTGCAAATAATCAGCGCCAAGGCGTGTTATTTTTTCTAACATTTCATCGTCAGGGTTCACCGTTAAAATAACGGTTTTTATTTTATTATCAGCAATAGAAATAAGGGTTTTTATTTCAGCAATATCAAGATGGCGAGGGCTTTTTTCAAAATAAACAAAACCCACCATGTCAGCACCCGCATTGATAGTGATTTCTAACATTTTGTGGGTTTTAATGCCGCATATTTTTATCTGAGGCATATATGGTTTTGTCATTATAATTAATCTTGCTCAAGCAGATCTTTTGCACTCAAAAGTGAAATATCACTTGGGTTTTTTGCTTTAGATTTTTTTAGAACATCAAGCTCTGCCTGCATTGTTTTGGTCATTTTTGTTAAACGGCGGCTATTTTTTCGGTATTGGCTTTGAGTAAACCAAACCGCTGTGCCGCCCAAAATAACACCAATAAATAACATTGAATATATAACAAAAAATAGCGGCATCTCAATGTTTGAAATAATTGGGTTAAGCGAGGATGTTGGATCAAAATTTAATGATATTATCTGCCGGTTTGCTAAAGCAAAAATAATTAAAATAAGAGAGATTGGAATTAAAATAAACCAACCAATAAACCGCTTAATCATAATATAAAACTCACCATTTATTTGTTTAAGCGCTCACGAATTTCTTTACCGGCTTTGAATTGGGGCACATGTTTTTTGCCAACCGACACTTTTTCGCCAGTTCGTGGATTGCGCCCAATACGAGCCTCACGACTTTTAACTGAAAAAGCACCAAAACCACGCAATTCAATTCTATCACCACGTGCCATTGCTTCACTAATTGCGCCAAATATTGCATTTACAATATTTTCAATATCACGTAAAAAAAGATGTGGATTTTCATCCGCAAGCTTTTGAACTAATTCAGATTTTATCATCTTCATCTCCAAAAAAAATTATACCTTATCTAATTTGAGCCAGTTTGCCAAACAGAGAGTAAACCGTCAAGCGTTGCTGGATTAGATTTAATACCAATAGAAGAAGTTATTTTTGAGCCAAGATCATCTATAAATTTCTCAAAATCATCTTTTGGCAAAGGAAACCTTGTTATTATTTCTAAATCTTTTTCAATTTCTTTTGTCTCCTCTAGCCACTTAATAGCCTCAACTTCAGAGCCAATCGCATCAATTAACCCTGCTTCAAGCGCCATACGACCAGTAAGAATACGACCATCGGCAAGCTCTAAAGTTTTAATTCTTGATATATTACGACGCTTGGCAACAATATCAACAAACCAATTATAACTATCATCTACTAATTCTTGCAAACTTATTCGTGCCGCACCCTCTAATGGCTCATCAATATCTGGCTCTGCCTTTAGAGGCCCTGATTGTACTTTATCAAAATCAAGACCAATAGTATCAAATAGCTTACCCATATTCATATGCTGAAAAAGCACCCCGATTGAACCAACAATTGATAAGCGACGAGCAAAAATTTGATCACTAGCAATTGCACTCATATAAGCGGCAGATGCGCCAACCTCATGAATTACTGCAACCACGGGCTTTTTTTCTCTTAAAGCCATAATCGCTTCATATATTTCTTCGCCCCCAGCGGTTGTGCCACCTGGAGAGTTAATCGCAACAATCACAGCTTTTACATTTTCATCATCGGCTAACTCATTTATAATTTTAAGCCTTGAGCGATTAGTAAAAATCACATCATTGATTATCACACGTGCAACTTGGTCGGTATCTTGCTTTAAGTTGTCGCCGCCAAAACGCCCTATTAACGCTAGAATTGCTATCGCCAAAGCCGCAAAAGCAATAGTTCGCCAGCGCCAACGAGATTTACGCAAAATTGAATTTACAGGAATTGCTTCAATAGGATCTTTTGATAATGGCTGTTGTGACAATGAAATTTCTCATTTTTTAGAATCTAATTATTTATTGTTTAGCGTAAGTTAGTTGTAAAAAAAAGACCCGCATTCAAATAAATGAACGCGAGCCTTTAAATTAATAAAATCAAACTAGATTAATTAGTCTTCTTTTTTGTCTTTAAGTGCCGCACCAAGAATATCACCCAAAGATGCACCAGAATCAGAGCTGCCATATTGTTTAACTGCTTCTTTTTCTTCTGCAATCTCAAGTGCTTTAATTGAAAGACCAATGCGCCCAGTTTTACGATCAAACTGAGTTACACGTGCGTCTAACTTGTCACCAACTGCAAAGCGTTCAGGTCGCTGATCGCCACGATCTCTTGAAAGATCATTGCGACGAATGAATGCGTCCATTTCGCCTTCAACAAGCTTCACTTCAATGCCGCCATCAGTAATACCGCTAACTATAACAGTTACAATAGCACCTTTTTTAACGCCAGAAGTCTCAGCTTTTTCACTCGCCTCATCAGATGCAAGCTGTTTGATACCAAGCGAAATACGCTCTTTCTCAATATCAACATCAAGCACTTTAGCTTTAACCATGTCACCACGATTATAATCTTCAAGCACTTCTTCACCCTGACGTTGCCAATCAAGGTCGCTAAGATGAACCATGCCATCAACATCGCCCTCAAGACCAATGAATAAACCAAATTCAGTTTTATTCTTAACTTCGCCCTCAATGATTGAGCCAACAGGGAATTGTTCAGCAAAGCTATCCCATGGGTTATCCATGCATTGTTTTAAGCCAAGTGAAATACGACGACGCTCTGGATCTAATTCAAGAATCTTAACTTCAACTTCTTGCGTAGTTGAAACAATTTTGCCGGGGTGAACATTTTTCTTTGTCCAACTCATTTCAGAAATATGGATCAAACCTTCAATTCCGGGTTCAAGTTCAACAAATGCACCATAATCGGTAATGTTAGTAACTTGACCTTTAAAGTTAGATTCAAGTGGATATTTTGTATCAATTTCACCCCAAGGATCAGAATGAAGTTGCTTCATGCCAAGTGAAACACGATGAGTTTCAGGGTTCACACGCACAATTTGCACTTTAATTGTTTCACCAATAGTAAGCACTTCTGATGGGTGATTAACACGACGCCAAGCAATGTCAGTTACGTGCAATAGTCCATCAATGCCACCAAGATCAACAAATGCACCATAATCAGTGATGTTTTTAACTACACCCTCAATCACTTTACCTTCTTCAAGCTTGCCAACAATTTCAGAGCGTTGCTCGGCACGGCTTTCTTCAAGAATAGATCTACGAGAAACAACGATATTGCCTCTTCTTTTATCCATTTTTAAGATTTGGAATGGCTGCAGCACATTCATTAGCGGTGCGATATCACGAATTGGGCGAATATCAACTTGTGAGCGAGGCAAAAATGCAGTTGCGCCATCAAGATCAACCGTATAGCCGCCCTTAACCACGTTAAAAATTTTACCTTCAACTCGCTCGCCTTTTTCGCTCATTGCTTCAAGGCGAATCCAGCTTTCTTCACGACGAGCTTTTTCACGGCTAAGCACCGCTTCACCCATTGAATTTTCAACTCTATCTACATATACTTCAACTTCTGAGCCAACTTTAATTGTGCCATCAGTTCCTGCTGCGCCAAATTCTTTGAGTGGCACACGACCTTCGGTTTTCAAACCTACGTCAATAATTGCTAGATCATTTTCAATTGATACAATTTTACCTTTAACAACGGCACCTTCAATTGGCTCATTGTCAATGAATGAATCCATCAAAAGGGCTTCAAAATCTTCGGCTGTTACTTGATTTTCCATTTATAAATATTCCATTTTACGCTGACTATTGCTTTAATGATATTTGCCCTGTTATTTCCCTAAGGTTGCGCTTGATGAAAAAGCGAGCCAGCGTAAAGGAAAAAATAACAAAGCAAATTAATGTTTAGTATTTTAAGAATTTTATTCGCTAGCTTTAGCGGCAAAATAAGCAAATTATCTTAGATCAGTGTAAATGAGCTTTGATTTTGAAGAATTTAATCTTCAGACCCATTAGCAATAACCGTATCAACAATCGCAATCGCTTTACGAAGTGAGCTTTCTATATCTAAATTTGTTGTATCTAGCAAGTGTGCATCGCTAGCTTTATAAAAATTTCCGGCTTTATTATTGGTATCGCTCTTATCTCGTGCAATAATTTGCGCCAAAATATCACTTTCATCAGCCGCTAAACCTTTGCCCAACAGCTGTAAAGTGCGCCGTTTTGCTCGCACTGAGGCATCAGCGGTAATAAATAATTTAACATCTGCATTTGGGCAAATACGAGTGCCAATATCACGCCCATCAAGAATGGCGCCATTATCAGCTTTTGAAAAATTAATCTGATATTGCCTTAAAGCCGCTCTAACCTGTTCGATTTTTGCAATTTTTGCAGCTCCACTGGCAATTTGCGGTGTGCCAAGAATGTCTGGGTTAAGAATATTCTTATCAAAGTTTTTTGCAATCGTGATAGCCTTTGCTTCAAAATTACTATCATTTATTCTTTCCCCCAAAGCAAAAGCTACCGCCCGATATAATAAACCTGTATCTAAATGCGCTAAATTATAATGTTTCGCCAAACCTTTGCTTATTGTCCCCTTACCTGAGGCAGCAGGCCCATCTATTGCAATAATCATATTTTTATCCAAAAATAATTCAATAATTCATGCTATCACATAGAATAATTATACGAAATAGCATTTTACGTTTGACAGGCGTATCCTTTGTCATTTATCCGATTTGTTTAACTGCTTTTTGTGATTATGTAAAAAGCGCTAAAGATTATTAATGAAAAACTTCAAAGGGGAATATTTATGGCTGGTTTTGAAAAGGGCACAAAGCGACAATGCCAAGAGTGTGAAGTAAAATTTTATGATCTTAATCGTGACCCAATTATTTGCCCAGCATGTGGCAAAGAATTTGTAATTGAAACTACTGCTGAGCCAAAAGAAAAAGAAGAGCCAAAAGTAGAAGAAAAAATTGTTGCTAAACCTGTAGTTGAAACCAACACAGGTGAAGCGGATACTATTTCTCTTGATGAGGCAGATGAAGAAGTACAGGGCAGTGACGAAGAAATTCCTGATGATATCGATGATGTAGAAGTTGATGATGATATGAATGCCGATCAGCAAGACACATTTTTAGAAGTTGATGACGAAGATTCAGATAAGGTTGATCTTGGAATTGCCACAGATTTGGGCGACGAATAATTTAACCTAAACCCAATATAAAGACCTTATATAATTTTAGGGCAAATATGGGGCCATAGCTCAGTTGGGAGAGCGCTTCGCTGGCAGTGAAGAGGTCGTCGGTTCGATTCCGTCTGGCTCCACCACTCACTTCGCTCACTGTGAAACCATACGGGCTTCTTTGTTGGCTCGTCCTCGCAGGTGAAACTGCTACGGGCGATGCATGCTGACTCAACTATTTTAATCCATTTGGTGTCGTCTCCTAGATTTCTATATAAATTTATTTGCCATCAAGCACTTGAGAATAAAAGAAACAGCTACTTTAAATTTTAATTCAACAAACTAATTGCCTCAGAACCTCCAATTATTTCTCTCATTGCTTTGACAACTTTCTTTGCCTGACAAGGAACACTTGAAGAGATGCGAATCCAACCATCAAGATTTGACACTTTATTACTTTGATCTTGAGTGAATATTTGATGATCGTTAATCAGTTGTTCAACTATTTTACTACAATAAACTCCAAGATATATCAAAACCCACGGACCATCACCATCAATATAGCGAAGCCCCGAAACCGCAAGCCATTCTCGGTATATTTCTTTAGCCTCTGCCTGAACCTCATGAATACGTGCTATAAGATCTGACCTTAATGACAATCTGCTAATAAAACGTGCCGCTTGAGTGGGGACAGGGTATGGGCAAATACCTGATTTAATGCGATTTAATAACTCAGGGGTAGCAATCATCCAACAAATTCTAGCTCCACAAGCTCCAAGATCTTTAGCCGCAACATTCAAATACACAACTCGAGGATTGTTTAAGGCAAATCGCACATAGTCTTCACTATTTTTAACAGCTCTTTTATAAGCTGCATCAATAACAATAATTGCAGTATCATTTGCCTTAAGTATAGCTTTTGCTATCTCAAGATTAATTGCTGTTTGTCCTGGGTTGATGATGGGCATAGAAAGGAAAACAACCGGTGAATCTAAATTGGTTACAACATCTGCAACTACTTGAGGTGAAAGAGTTTTTGCTCCAATTTGACATGGAATTTCATGATGTGAAATACCCTTAATACTAGCTGCCAGACTATAACCAGGGAAGTCTCCCTGAACAGTAACTACTGACTTTGCACCAACCATTAGAGGAAGTAATTTAATGCGATTTAAGCCTGAACTATCAATCAGAATTTGCTCTTTTGTAACATTTTCAAGCTGAGAAAGACCTACCCTCAAACTTTCTCCAATTGGCCCTCGACCCACATTTACATTAATATATTCAGCAAAATCACCGGGCTCTCCTTGCTCTAATTCAATAAGTTCGGGAATGTATTGAACAATTAGACGACCAACAGAGTTATTATCAACATAGACCGCAGCTCCCCCATCGTTGAGATTATTGCCTAGAGATAAGGTTTTTATTGCAGTAGGTATTTCTATGCTATCCATCATTTTTCTCCTTTTATTTTCTAACTAAAATTTCGAAATCTTTCTCCGCTTCAAGCAATCGATACAACAAATCACATGCTTCTTTATTGCTGAATAACAGCATGAACTGCTGCAAATTCTTGAACTCATTCTCATTTATGCCTTTGAGTAAACAATCCGATGAACAAGTACCCATTTTACCTCTCCTACTGAACTTGTGATAGATTAACCATACTCATTAATTTTTAGGTGTCAATGGGTTTTTAACTATTTGTTAAATACTTAACTTACTACTTAGCAATTTGCTAAAATATTGCCTGCCTGTTAAGATGTTGACATTAATTATTCTAGCTTGTAGAAATAAATATCAAATTGGGAGGTTTTCATGACTAATATCACTTCATTTCCTACAAAATCACTTACTTTTGGTCAGGTTTTGCGCTCAGAGCTAGCACGCCTAGATATTAGTCAACAAACTTTGGCAAATCGACTAGATACTTCTCGCCCAACTGTTAACAACTTGATCAACAATAAATATCAAGCATCGGCTAACATTGCGAATAAACTTGCAGAGGTTTTTGATAGACCAGTTGAGTTTTGGCTTAAGATAAAATTTCATGAAGAAGATTTGCGCCGAGAGAGTGAGGCTAATCCTATTAACAAATCTAACTTTAGTGATTTTGGAAGACTTTCAAAACCTGCTTTACAGACGTTAATAGACAATAAAGAAATTATTATTGAAGATTTGGATGAAAATTTAATCCAATCTGCATCAATTGATCTGCGTGTGGGCAAAGAGATTACTAACTCTCATGATAATAAAATTGATATTAGCAAACATTCATATTGGCTTTCACCACAAGAAACTATCCTGATTGAAACAATGGAGCGGATTCAGCTACCAAAGAATATAACAGGTAATATCGGCGGCATGGCTCTTTATGCGAAGCAATTTATCCAATATGGGATTGGCTATGAAATAGACCCCGGCTTTGAAGGGCATATAGGGTTTACTATCACTAATTTGAGGGATAAGGCTTTTCGCATTCATACTGCCATGCCTATAATTTCAGTAATATTATATAAATTGTCCAATGAAAGTAATCAGTCTTGGGTTAATAAAAATGAAGAAAAAAGTGTTCTTACTAGAGATACAAAATCTAAATTGCTGAGAAGCGAACTTCGAAAAGCAATCCAAGGTATGATTCAAACCACAACTACAGCTAGTGTTATTGAACATTCAATAAAAGGAACTGATCTAAAAATTAAGCATCACAAAGATACCGATCAAAATCTCATATTTGAGATGTTTTTGGAAGAAATTTACGAAGCACATAACATAGTTACTAGGACTAAAAGTGATAAAGAGTGTAGTGACCTTGGAAGTAAATTCGATGGAATCTGGAACATTTTGGGCAAAATTGAAGTAACTAAGAATTCATTAATCATGGCTAAAGATCACTTTAAGCCTTTAATAAATGAGACAAACTCTGATTGGGAACACAATTTGAAAAATGATAGTGTCAATTTGAGTTCTCTAGCAGAAATCTTAGGCGTATCAACTATGGGTATAGTATCAGCAGCATTTGATATGTTTCCTTATAGTCATGATCAGCATAATAGTAATGCAGATGAAGCTAAAGGTTAAGTATGCATACAAATCTGATCAAACTACCTCCAGCGAGGGTAGTGAGGGTTTAAATATTTCTCAACCTAGACCTTACGCCCAAAGTCCGCCGCATTAGTTTCTTGCCCTGCATCAATAATAGATTTGCGGATTGCTCTGGTTCTGGTGAATAATTCTTCTAATGCTTGCCCATCACCCCGTTCAACCGCTGACTTTAATTCATCTAAATCGCCTAAAAATCGCCCTAACATATCAAGCACCGCATCACGATTTGTTAAGAATACGTCACGCCACATTATTGGATCTGATGCTGCAATGCGGGTGAAATCTCTAAACCCACCGGCGCTATATTTAATCACTTCCGATTTGGAAACATTTTCTAATTCACTCGCCGTGCCTACAATGTTATAGGCAATTAAATGCGGCACGTGTGAGGTTATTGCTACCACTAAATCATGGTGTTTTGCTTCCATTATTTCGGTATTTGAGCCTAATCCCTGCCAGAATTCTGCTAATGTCTGCACTGCCTTTTTATTCACCCCTTTAGCGGGAGTTAACATGCACCAGCGCCCTTCAAATAATGAGGGGAAGCCCGCCTTTGGGCCCGAATATTCTGTGCCTGCCATTGGGTGGGCGGGGACAAAATCCACTCCTTTTGGCAATAATGGAGTGATAACTTTTTGCACATGCTCTTTTACTGAGCCAACATCGCTTAATATCGCACCATTTTTTAGGTTTGACGCAATCTGGCACATGATGGTTTCAAACACCCCAACAGGTGTGCATAGAATCACCAAATCGGCATCAATCACCGCTTCTTTTGCATCACTATGATAACTAGTGCCAAGATTAAGTGCTTTTGCCTCAGCAAGCGTTTTTTCGCTTCTAGTAGAAATAGCAATATTTTTGGCAAGGTTTTTTTGCCTTGCTGCCAATGCAATTGACGAACCAATAAGCCCAATTCCAATAAGGGCGATTTTGTTAAACATTTTTATTTCCCTTAATAAAATCTTGCAACACTTGCGCTAATTTTCCCATTGCTTCTTGATTGCCAATAGAAATTCGCAAGGCATTGGGCAGACCATAAGAATCTAATTGACGGGTAACAAGACCATTTTCTAACAAAACCTGATCAGCTTTTTTAGCGCTTAAATTTTCCTCATTGGGAAATATAATTGTGATGAAATTTGCTTGTGAAGGCAAAACTCGCAATATATTGCTTGCTAATTCATTGCTTAGCCAATCACGCCATTTTTTATTCTCGCTGACAAGGTGCGAGGTAAATTTATCATCAGCTAAAGCCGCAATACCAGCCGTTTGCGCCGCCATATTGACGTTGAATGGTCCACGCAGGCGATTTAGTGTATCTACCACATTGTTGGGCGCATAAAGCCAGCCTAGACGCAATGCCGCCAGTCCAATTTTTGAAAAAGTTCTAACCATAACCACATTATTATTTTCAGCCACTAATTGCACACCCGCATCATAATCATCAGTATCAGCATATTCAGCATAGGCGCTATCAATCACCAATAAAATATCAGGGCGAATGCCAGCATGCAGGCGTTGCAACTCACTAACATTAAGATAAGTACCACAAGGATTATTTGGATTATCCAAAAATATCACTTTGGTTTTTTCACTCACCATTGCCAAAATTGCATCAACACTAGCTTTATAATCATCTGCTTTAGCAAAAACGGGAGTTGCACCTGCGCCTTTAGTAATGATTGGATAAACCAAAAAACCAAACTGATTAATTATCGCCTCATCACCCTCACCCAAATATATTTGCGCCAATAGGTGCAATAATTCATCTGAGCCAGAGCCAATCACAATATTATCTGCGTCTAAATTATGTTTCTCTGCCAAAGCTTTACGCAATTCAGTGCAAGCGGGATCGGGATAGAGCGAAAGATTTTCGCTAGCATTTTTATATGCTTCAATCGCCATTGGGCTAGCACCAAGCGGGCTTTCGTTTGAAGAAAGTTTAATAGTTTTCTGCCCCGATGGTGCTTTGGTACGACCCGGAACATAATTATCAATTTTTAATATGCCTGCTTGGGCTTTAGGGAAATCACTCATTAAAACAATCTTATAGATAAAATTTTTACAACCTTATCGCAGAAATGAGGCAAAAGGCAAAGAAAACATCTTAGTAGATCTTAGGTAATTTCATTGCTGTTTGCGGTGCAAGAACTGGAATTCTTATTTTTGCTTTATTTTTCTTTCTTCTTGGAATGGCAGGAAATAATTGTTTTTTTGCTTTTACGCAAATGACTGATGCAAATGTTGCGCCAAAAAAACTTCCACCCCTCTCAAATATTCGTGCTGATTTTAATAAGATTTTTGAGTTTGAGGGTGGTAAATATAATGCCTCTCTATAGGTTTTGGGAATGAATGAATGAGTTCGCAACAAGCTATCAAGTTGAGTGCGAGAAAATGGGTGACCAAAGCCAAACGGATTATTATCTCGTTGCGCCCAAATGCCATGACGGCGTGGCACAATTACTATTAACTCAGCATTTGGGGCGGCAATTCGCCATAATTCCCGCATTAATTCTTCGCTATCTTGAGAATGCTCAAACGCATGAGTTGCAATTATTAAATCAATTGAAGCGTCTGAAAAAGGCATTTCTAGCGGATCGCAAAGCACTGAATTTGACTTTTCATTAATTGGCCAAGAGATTGCCCCCATTCTAGCAGGGAAAACCGCCGCCACTCGCTCGGCATCTTCCAATGCAAAGCGTAAAAATGGAGTAGCAAAACCCAAGCCCAAAACTCGCTTGCCCCTTACATCACCCGCTAAATCAATAATCTGCTTCCTTAATAATGGTCGAGTGATTCGCCCTAAGGGTGAATTATAAAAATCCAAGAATTTTTGAATATCAGGTGTCATATTTACTCCCCTAGCTTTTTAAGGCTAAATGAAAAAATATAAAATGAAAAGGTTTTAACGCTAATGTCGCTATTGATTGATATTTTTCTTTTTAATGAAGATAATTTTGGCTTTTTATTGCATGATGAAAAAACGGGTTTAACCGCTGCAATCGATGCTGGTGATGACATTGCCACCAAAGCTGCCCTAAAGCGCAGGGGCTGGCAATTAGATGAAATATTTATCACTCATCATGATTGGGATCATACCGACGGGCTGTTAGCACTCAAGAAAGAATTTGGCGCAAAAGTCACGGGTCCAAAAGCTGAAAAAGACAAGATAAATGGTTTAGATGTTCTTGTATCAGGTGGTGATATTATAAATTTTGGCTCGTTAAATTTTCAAGTGATAAAAACCGCAGGGCATACGCTTGGACATATTTCTTATTTTGAACCAAGGGGACAACATCTGTTTTGTGGTGATGCGTTATTCTCGCTAGGTTGCGGGCGTATGATTGAAGGTAATCCCAAAATGATGTGGCAAGGCTTAGAGCGAATAAAACAACTGCCAAGCGATACACTTATTTATTGCGGGCATGAATATAGCAAATCTAATGCGATATTTGCTCGCCATATTGATCCTAATAATGAGAAGTTGCAGGCACGGCAAAAAGAAATTGATACCCAATTAGCCAATAGTGAGTTTACTATTCCCACAACTTTGGGTGCTGAAAAAACTAGCAATCCGTTTTTACGTTGTGATGAAAAAATCATTGCCGCCAAAATGGGATTAAGTGAGAATGAGCCAATAGAAGTTTTTGCGGCTCTTCGCAGGTCTAAAGATATTTTCTAAATATTTTTGATTTGCCCGTTAAGTATATCTTAACAAAAGATTAACAAAAAAACTGGTTTTAGGTTATACTGCCCTTATTAAGAGTTTAAGAAGCGGCAAAAAAATGAGTAAGAAAAATAATATTTCTATCATTAAAACAGAATCAGCCAGATTGGTTGCAAAGAAATTAATAGACCGCCGTGTTTCTTGTCGCAGAAAGAACTTATTTCCTTTTGCTCTTCCTGCCTCTCTTATGACGCATATGATTCATAACCATGCAGAATCAAAAGATGGACCACAATTTTATCAGCCTGCAATAAATGAGCCGATTGATATTTATAAAAGGGGCGCAAATATTGCACAAAAGCGTGTTCCTGCTGGCTGGCAAAATTCGCAAAGCGTCTAATTCACATATAGTAATAGAGTATAAAAAACGGCTAGTTTCATTTGAAACTAGCCGTTCTTATTACAAAAATAATATAATTTATTTTACATCAAGAACTTGACGACCACGATACATGCCTGTTTTTAAATCAATATGATGTGGGCGGCGCAATTCGCCACTATCTTTATCTTCAACATAAGCTTTTGCCTTAAGAGCATCAACTGAGCGGCGCATGCCACGTTTCATTGGTGAGGTTTTTCGTTTTGGCACAGCCATAGTGCAACTCCATTTTTTAATCTATCTAACTTATTTATAATTAAACAAGCCAAGTTTTTATGAATTTGGGCGGGTTATACATATTTTATAGCCGTTTGGCTAGCCTAAAAACAAAAATCATATATTGATCTTTTCTCTTGCTTTTATATGAGTTAATTAGCGCTTATGAAAAATTTTACAAAACAGCTGTCTGAATATGCCACTTTTATAAAAAATGCGCTTAAACAACAACTAGAAACTGAAAATTTTAGTGAATATGGATTAGCCCCTGAAAAGCTTTTGGCAGCAATGCGGCATGGCGCATTAAATGGTGGCAAGCGGTTGCGCCCATTTTTACTTAAAGAAACGGCAGCAATTTTTGATATTTCGCCCAAAACTTCACTCGACGCAGCTTTGGCAATAGAAATGGTGCATTGTTATTCGCTCATTCACGATGATTTGCCTGCTATGGACGATGATGACATGCGGCGGGGGCAAGCAAGCGTTCATAAAAAATTTGATGAGGCAACGGCCATTCTTGCAGGTGATAATTTGCTTACTCTTGCTTTTGAAATTATTGCAACAAGTGAGAGTTATTGTGCTGAATTAAAAAATAATTTGATTATTGAATTAGCCAAAGCAAGCGGTGCTGGCGGCATGGTTGGCGGGCAAATGTTAGATTTAGATGCTGAAAATCAAACCCTTAGCGAAAATGAAATAAATATTATTCAGGCAATGAAAACTGGTGCATTAATTTGCGCTAGCGCCCGCATGGGGGCGTTAATTGGTGGAGCTTCAAAAAAGCAAATATTATCATTAACAAAATATGCGACAAATGCAGGACGGGCTTTTCAACTTGCTGACGATATTTTAGATGAAACTGCAACCATTGAGCAAATGGGCAAGGCGACAAAAAAAGACGCAGGGAGAGGCAAGTCTACGCTTGTTTCTAATATTGGGTTAGAAAAAGCAAAAAAACAGCTTGCAACGATAATCGAAGCGGCAGTTTTGGCGCTTGAGCCATTTGGCGAAAGAGCGAATAATTTAGCCGAAATTGCACAGTATTTTGGTGAGCGAAAGAATTAGAAATTTATCTTTTTGTCCTTACTAAACCCCCACCCCGCAAGGGATTGAGAAGGTAGAGGTTTTTAAGAAAAAATCATTCCCCAAATCTCTGCTCAATATAATCAGCCAACATTTGCTTAAACTGTTCGGCAATATTCACTCCCCGAAGAGTTGCAGCCTTTTTACCCTCAATAAAAACAGGAGCGGCGGGGGTTTCTCCTGTTCCGGGGAGTGAAATGCCGATGTCGGCATGCTTGCTTTCACCCGGCCCATTTACAATACAACCCATCACCGCAACATTTAGATTTTCAATGCCTTTATACTTATCTCGCCATTTTGGCATTGAGGAAATAAGATGATCCTCAATTTCACGGGCTAACACCTGAAATGTGGTTGAGGTTGTGCGCCCACAACCCGGACATGCCGCAACCTCTGGCACAAATTGCCGAAAGCCCATTGTTTGCAATAATTCTCTAGCAACTTTCACCTCAAGCGTCCTATCGCCATCTGGCTCAGGGGTTAGCGAAATGCGAATTGTATCGCCAATTCCCTGTTGCAATAAGATGCCAAGTGCCGCAGATGAGGCAACAATTCCCTTGCTACCCATGCCCGCCTCAGTAAGCCCAAGATGTAGGGCATAATCTGATCGTTCGCTTAAATCTTGGTAGATTTTAATTAGGCTTTGCACATTTGAAGTTTTAGTTGAGAGGATAATTTTATCTCGCCCCAAGCCGATTTCTTCTGCCCGTTTTGCGCTTAATAATGCTGACTGAATAATCGCCTCACGTATAATAAAATCGGCACTATGTGGTTCAAAATTGGTTTTATTATTAGTTGCCGTTCTTTCTCTTATCGCCGTTGCTCGCTCCGCTCCCGACCCCGACACCCCCGAAGTTTCATCTTTATATGTCGCCGTTGCTCGCTCCGCTCCCGACCCCGACACCCCCGCCATATTCTCATTCATCAAACGAGTGAGTAATTCTTGATCAAGCGATCCCCAATTCACCCCAATACGAACAGCTTTATTATATTTTATTGCCAACTCAATAAGAGTAGAGAATTGAGTATCACGTTTGGCCTTAAAGCCAACGTTACCCGGATTAATGCGATATTTTGCTAGTGCTTTAGCGCAATCTGGATAATCGCTTAATAATTTATGTCCGATATAATGGAAATCACCAATTAGCGGCACGTTCACGCCCATCTTATCTAGCCGCTCACGAATATGAGGCACAGCTTTTGCCGCCTCATCTTTATCAACAGTTATTCGAACCAATTCGGAGCCAGCTTTTGCCAGCGCTGCTACTTGCTTAACGGTTGCTTCAATATCAGCGGTATCGGTATTAGTCATAGACTGCACCACAATCGGCGCTCTAGCGCCAACCATCACGCCATCAATATTTACTGCAATAGTATTTTTTCTCATTAGTTTTGCCATTTTATGTTTTATTATTCAAATACGCTTTTGCGCTAGCTGATGCAACTTGTCATTATATAAATTACAAAAACAAAAAGGGCGCATTCATATAATCATCAATGAACCTAAAACGATCTACTGTTGAATTTATAGCAATTCTTACATCTTCATACTCTCCAGCCAAAGGAGTATTAATCCAGCTAATTTTATCCTCTTGGGTGAGCTTTTAAATAGCTTTGCAATAGTTGTTCATTATCAACTTTGGTGTAAATTTGGGTAGTTGAAAGTGAGGCGTGACCCAATAACTCTTGAATTGTGCGTAAATCTCCGCCTTTGTTTAATATATGAGTGGCGAATGAATGACGCAGCGCATGTGGTGTGGCAGAGGGTGGCAAACCAAGCGCAGATCGCAATTGCACAACTCGCCTTTGAATAATGCGTGCTGATAATATACCACCCTTAACACCTTTAAACATTGGCTCGTTTTTAGTGATAATAAATGGGCAAAGTTTGAGATATTTACTAATCGCCAAAGAAATTGGTGGCATTAGCGGCACAAGCCGCATTTTATCACCCTTTCCAATTATTCGCATCGCATTAGTTTCAATATCGGTTTTAGTTAGCGCCAAAACCTCGCTGATTCTTAATCCCGCACCATAACAAAGCGAGAGAGCAGCAATATCACGGGCGCTAATCCATGCGATATCTTCCATTTCATCAATGCTAGAAATTGTTTTTTTTGCCTCATCAACACTTAAGGCTTTAGGTAGGCTTTTGCCCAATTTTGGCATTTTTATTAAGTTTAGCGCTTCATTTTTAATAAGGTTTTGCATTTCTAGATAACTAAAAAAGCTTTTTAATGCTGATAATGATCTGGCTAATGAGCGAGAATTAACATCATCATTGCGCCGATATGCTAAAAAAGCTCTAAAGTCAGCTGGTTTGAGATTTTCTAATAGTTTTAGATCAATTTTTTGCGCATGGTGATTAAATAAAAAAGTAGTAAATTGATTAAGATCACGCTGATAAGCTTCAACAGTTTTTGCTGCTAATTGGCGAACGCTTTTTAATTCGCCCAACCATGCAATAATTAAGTCATTGGTTTGCCCATTAGTAAAATTGATAAAATCGCTCATAAATTGATTATGAGTATTAGATATTAAGCAAGAGCAAATATATCCATTTTTATTCTACACACTTTGCCCTCACTCCCCAGATTTACAAAATTTACGCTCTTAAAACGCCACCCGTAGCTTTTTCAACCGCTGCAATAATGGAATTAGAAATCGCTTCTATTTCTTCTTCTTTTAGTGTTTTATCTTTAGGTTGAATAAGCACTTCTATTGCGATAGATTTTTTGCCGATCCCAATATTTTTACCTTCAAATACATCAAAAATATTTACTTTAGAAATAAGCGATTTATTGGCTGAACTAGCGGCTTTAATAATTTTTGCCGCACTCACTTCGCTATCAAGAACAAAAGCAAAATCTCGGCTAAGTGGCATAAGGTCTGATAATTGCAAATGCGGTTTGGTAACGCTGGCTTTTTTACGTGGTAAAGGCAGTGCATCAAGGTCTATTTCAAACGCTACGATTGGCGCTTCTAATCCCATTTCTTCAATCAGTGCTGGGTGAATTTCGCCAAACCAACCTAAGATTAATTTAGGTCCAAGTTGCACTCTACCGCCTCGTCCCGGGTGCGCCCAAATTGGTGCGTCATCAATTATTTGCGCTTTATTCATATCTTGACCAAGCACATCAAATGTCGCCGCCATATCTGCTTTTATATCAAACACATCGACCTTGTTTGCCTTTTGCCGCCAATGTCTAGTTGCACCGTTCATATTCGCACTACCAGAGCGAATAGCGCTTGCATAAGTATGCTGACCACTTGCGACATCTGATAAGAAAATCTGCCCAACTTCAAATAATGCAATATCAGAAAAGCCACGATTTGCGTTATTGCCCGCAGCTTTTAATAAGCCTGCTAAGAGTGAAGGGCGCATATCGCTCATGTCTTTGGCAATCGCATTTGAAAGACGAAGCGATTTATCTCCACCACCAAAACGTGTTGCTTCTTCTTTTGAAATGAAAGAATAATTTATTGCTTCATTCATGCCACGAGCCGCTAAAATGCGACGAGCTAAACGGCGGCGATTTTGAATTGTTGTGAGCATTTTTTTGGCAACACCAAATAGCGCAGGTAAAGGCTCAACTGGCACTTTATCTACCCCAACAATACGCATTATTTCTTCAACAATATCGGCCTTTATCGTGACATCAGATCGCCAAGTTGGCACGGCGATTTTTACAATATCACCAGTGCCAGAAAGCCAAAAACCAAGTCGAGTAAGAATAACTTTTATCTCAACAAATGGCACGTTAAGCCCTGTTAAACGCTTGATTTCAGCGATTGGGAAATCAATAATTTTTTCTATTGGCTGTTTCGCCCCGATAATCTTTGTCTCACACGCTGCCCCGCCACAAATATCTAAAATCAACTGTGTTGCCTGCTCAATTCCATCACGGGTAGAGTTTGGGTCGACATAACGCTCAAAACGATAACGAGCATCAGATGTAATGCCCAAAGCTCGCCCAGTTTTAGCGATATTTTTAGGATCAAACCAAGCGCATTCTATTAGCACATTTTTGGTATTTTCATCGCATGAAGTGCTTACGCCGCCCATGATGCCGCCAAGCCCAATTACGCCGCTATCATCTCCAAGCACACACATGCTTTCATCAATTTCATAGGTTTTATTATCAAGCGCCTCT
>Ga0256834_1000124_pt1 | contig 51177 bp, 48 predicted proteins | sample 4281140metaG_FD_190536 | JGI IMG/M metagenome (GOLD analysis project Ga0256834, IMG submission 190536) | Hydrothermal vent microbial communities from East Pacific Rise, Pacific Ocean - 4281-140 | ecosystem: Environmental > Aquatic > Marine > Hydrothermal vents | place: Pacific Ocean: East...
TATTCAAATTCAAAGACATAGATGACTTAGAATTGATAGACTTATTTCATTCATTTCTTTGTGGATTTATGAAAGAAATTTAAGATAAAAAAAGGTGCTTTTCAGCACACTTATTTTACATTAACCCAAATTTTTCAGTATTTTTTTTAAAGAAATTTTTTTATCAAGCTAATTTATCATCACTAACAAAATATTTAGGATCTTCTAAAACATTCACATCAATTATTTTATTTGCATTATTTATTAATATTCTACAATCTGGAGATAAGTGTTTTAAATGTAATTTTTTTCAAGCTTTAGAATATTTTTCAGTTAAATTATTTATGGCTTCAATTGCTGAATGGTCCATAACTTTTGAGTTAGCAAAATCTATAATTACTTCTTTTGTATCATTTTTTATATCAAATAATTCTTTGAATTTTGAGATAGAGGCAAAAAATAATGGTCAATCAAGTTCATAATGAGTTATATTTTTATTATCAATATATTTTTTTACATTTATATCTTGAGATTTTTTCCAAGCAAAAACAAGTGCTGCAATTATTACTCAAGAAACTACAGCTAAAGCTAAATCTCCAGAAATAGCAGTTATTAGAGTTACAGCAATTAATACAAAAGCATCAGATTTTGGAATTTTGTTGAGCATTCTAAGAGTTGGCCAAGCAAAGGTTCATATTACAACCATAAACATTAGTCAAACTAAAGCTGCTAAAGGAATTTTCATTATTAAAGTTGTTCCAAAAACTACAAATAATATTAAAAATATTGAAGCTGAAATTCCGGAAAGTCTTTTTCTTCATCAATTGTTAATATTAATCATAGATTGTCAAATCATAGCACAACCTCACATTGCTCAGAAAAATCAACAAGTTACATTTGCAATTCATTGTCCAACAGCTTCTTTATTTGCTTTTCATCTAGTATTTGTTAATTCATCAATTAATGTTAATGTCATAAGAGATTCTGTTAAACCAATAACTGCTAATATAAGGGAATAAGGCAAAATTATTTTCAAAAGTTCAAAAAATGGAATGTCTATAATTGGAATATGAAAACTAGGAAATCATCAAACAAGTCAATTAAATCAATTATCTTTCAAATAAGTTGCAACAGTTCAAGTATCAGATAAACTAGGAATGTAAAGTGCAAGTAAAGTTACAACAACAATTGCTACTAAACCTGATGGAATAGCTTTTGTTAATTTTGGTAAGAATTGAATAATTGCCATAGTTAAAAAAACTAAGAAAAGCATTATTATAAGTGGTCAACTTTCAAGTAAATTTCAGTCAGCTCATTTGAATTGAGCCATTTGAGCAAGAAAAATAATTATAGCAAGTCAATTTACAAAACCAAGCATAACTGAATGTGGAATTAATCTAATAATTTTTCAGAGTTTCAAAAGTCAAAATAATATTTGAAATATTCAAGCTAAAACTACAGCTGCAAGCAAAACTTCTATTCAATTAACTATAACTAAACTAGTCATAACTACAGCCATAGCTCAAGTTGCTCAACTTATCATTCCAGGTCTACCACCAAAAATAGCAGTTAAAAGCCCCATAATAAAAGCAGCCCAAAGTCAAACCATAGGATCAACTTTTGCAACAAATGAGAATGCAATTGCTTCTGGAATTAAAGCCAAAGCAACAGTAATACCAGATAAAATATCAGCTTTAACTTGTCATTTTTTTCATAAATCTATATAATCATTTTTTTGTAACCAATTTAAAAGTAGCATTTTTTTTTGTTTATTAATTTAAAATTTATTTTATTATATATATTTTTTTAAAAAGTAAATTTGTTTTTAAAAAAAAAGCTTGAATAATTTTTTTTCTTTGTATAATAGCTTTGTTTTAAATTTAATTTATTAATAAAAAAAATATGATAAGAAATAAAAAATGATCTATCAGTGTAGTTCTAATTATTATTTTTGTGATTTTAGTATGACTTTGATGATATGCTTATTATAATGGAAATAAAGCTGAACCAAATTCTAGTTTAACTGATAAAATAACAGGATGACTTACAAAGGTAGTAGAATCTGTAACTCCTGAATCTAATAGTAGTTCAGAAGAATTAAACTATAAATTTAATTTTGATGCTAATTTTGAACTTTTAAATGATTCAAAAAAAGAATCTTTTTGAGAATTAAAAATAGAAAATTGAGAAATAATTACAAAAGAAAAATCTCTTAAACAAAGTATAAAAATTTGAAATATTAGTTGAAAATTAAAAACTCCTGAAATAAAAAACTGAGAAAAGCAAGAAATTAATTTCAAGGATTTTTCAGCAATTTGAGATAATGAAATTACATATTTTTACACTTGAGAATGATATGAAAAATTAATGGAATTTTATAAATGAATATATGAATCAGTAAAACTAGATTTAAATACTATTAATTCTATTGAAAAAGCTTACAGAGAAAAAAAATATGTAAAAGTAGATAATTCTAAACCGATTTTAAAAGTTTTATGAGAATTATCAAAAAATGAATTAATTAAAAAAATAGCTATTTGACTTTCAACAACAAATCCAAAAGCATATTATGAAAAAATAAAAATTTGAAAAGAATTAAAAAAAGTTTTTGCTTCTGATTTTATCATAAATTATATTTTCAAAGATTGAGAATATAATGAAAAAACTAAAAAAACTTTTTTATCTATAAATGATAGAATTTGTACAGATGCTATTCCAGTTATTTCGAATATTGTAAAAGAATTTAAATTAGAAAGTTTTATTGATACAAGTTTTGAAAATGAATGTATTACTGGAATTAAACAAGTAAATGGATTTTTACCAATGTTTATTCAAATCTACAAAGAAGGTGATATAAAATCTGGAAATTATAAATTTGTAGTTAGTCAAGGAATTACTTTAAAATTAGAAATAAATTATAAAAGAAATATTTTAGATACTTATAGTTTAGATTTAAAAGACCCAAAAAATTCTGTAAGTTTAGCTTTATCAGGAGATAAAAATAAATTAAAATCAAGTTTGTTAAAATTAAATATTGATGAAAACTGAATAAAAATTAACTGAGAAATAAAAAATTGAAAATGAAAAATTAATATAAATATTTGAGAAGAAACTGAAAATATAAAATGATTTATAGAATTCAAAAAATATTTTGTTTCAAACTATGACTTAGAATGAAACTCTGAAGACTGAGAAAATACTTTTATAGCAAAATGAAATTATAAAGAAGGAAAAATTAGAATAGAATGAAAAAAACAATGAGATAAATGAAATTTTTTATTAGAATATAATAAAGAAAAATTTTTATTAGATTCTAATGCTCCTATTTGAAATAAATTTAAAATTAGTTATGAAAATAAAAAAATTGATTTGGATATGGATTTTTTAAATGGTTTAAAATTAAAATCTCATTATGAAAAATGAAAATTTTATTATGATATGGTTGAAAAAAATAAATTTACTTGAAAAATTACAAAATCTAAACTTAATTATGATAATTGAAAAATAAATTGAGAACGGATTTATAATGATAATAAAGGAACTTTAACTTGAAATTTTAAAAATTTAGAAGATTTTGATTTAGAATTTTCAGAAGAAAAAGAAAAAATAAATATAAAAGCAAAATCAGAAAAAATTTCAGATAAAGAAACAAAAATTACTGTTGTTTTAAAAGAAAAAGATAAAGAAAAATTAAATGTAAATATTTCAAGAATTAAATGAAAAAAAGATTGATATAAAACTTGTGAAATAAAATGAAAAATTTTAAGTGTAGATGATAAAAAAGAAATTAATTTTAATATTAATTCTAGCTATAAAAAAGGTTGAGTAAAATTTGAAATTCCAAAAGATTTTGAAGAAATAAATATAACTTTTTTAGAAATTTCTACTTTACCAGATTTTAATATGGTAGCAAGATTAAAGGAAATAGAAATTTGAGCAGATAAATTAGTTTTTTGAGCTGTTTGAGTGATATGATGAGTTTTTGTTGCTTGAATGATAGATTGATTTTTCTAATACTTTTAAAAAATAAAACCAAAAAAAATTATGATAAATTTTTATAATAATTTTTTTTTGTTTAAAATAATATTAAAAATTATTATGAAAAAATAAAATAAATGATATAATGAAAATAATTTTAAAATTTAAATAAAAAAATATGTGAAAAATAATAAAAAAATCAGTTGAAAAAATTATTATTAATAAAGAAAAATTTGATTTAACAATGAAATGAGAGTTCAAAATAGAATTTTCTTCTGATTCTTTTTGACCTTATAATTACAAATTTGAAAAAACTGATTGTTATTTTAATGATTGACTTGAAGATAGATGAACTTCTATTTTTCCTTTAAAAAATAAATCTTTTAAAAATACAGAAATTTTTCTTGAAACTGATGAAATTGTAATTGCTGTTTGAGAAAGATGAAGTTTGATGTGAGAAGAAAAATCTTTTATTGATGTAATAAATATAAAAACAGAAAAAAAATATAGACTTTTTTCTGATGAAATAAATTTGATTTATAATACAAAAGAAAATTTAATTATAAATGCAAAAAAAGAATGAGTTTTTAAAACTCTAACTTTGAATAAAAAAACTCTTGAAAAAAATACTGAAAAAAATGAAGAATTACAAGCATTTTTCAAAATAATTTATAATGCAAAAGAAAAAAAATGGTTTTTATTAGATTTTGATGCTGAAAATATAAGTGAAATTGATGAAGAAAAAAAATACCAAAATTGATATTTTAATTTAAAAGAAATAAAAATTTCAGGAAAACCAGAAAAATTTGACAGAAAAAATTTTATAATAAAAACCGATAAATGAGAAATAGATATTTGGGAAGAAAGTATAAAATAATTTTGTAAAAATGCTAAATATTTGACAATGTACTAAAAATATTGTAGAATTAATTTAATTTAAAAGTTTATTTATTAAATTAGTTTTATGAAAAAAATATTTTTAGTATTTTTTATTTTTATAAATTTATATTTTTTATTCACAATTAGTGCTAATGCCTGAGAAAATTATAAAAAAATTTATAAAATACAAACTTATGATTTTAATTCTTTAGAAAATGTTTTTGATTTTAGGTGATATTGATCAGCTGTTTTAATTTGAAAAAATAAAATTATTACAAATGCTCATGTTATTTTAGATGAAAATAATAAAGTAATTTGAAATTATGAAATTTGTAAAACTATAGATTTTCAAAAAAAACCTGTATGTTTTTCTGTTTGAAAATTGTTATATTATGATATAAAAAATGATTTAGCTTTACTCAAAATTGTGGATAATAATCCTGAAAAAGAAACTATTTTATTTTCAGAAAAAAAAGTAAATCTTTGAGATGATGTAAATATTTATTGATATCCTTTTAATGGCTGAGAAACTATAACTTATACAAAATGAAAACTTTCAGGTTTTTCAGAATGATTGTATAAAACAGATGCTAACTTAGATTTTTGAAATTCTTGATGATGAGCTTTTGATTCACAGCAGAAATTATTGTGAATTCCAGTAGCTGTTTCAGTTTGAGAATCAACTTTATGAATGATTATTCCTTTAGAAAAAATAAAAAGTTTTTTAGCTGAAAAATGAAACATTATAAAAAATAAAAAATGAATAAATCCAAAATTTTTTAGTTATTTTAAATCTAGAAATAAATTTTTTTGAAAAACTTTTATAGAAAATAAATATTTTAAATTATCTAATTTAGACAAATATTGATTTCAAATGTATGATAATTATTATGATTTAGATGAAAATATTTTTGCATATTTTTTAAAATCAAAAAATAATGAATTGTTTTTTAGTATAAAAAATAATTTTAATTTATGAAAAAAAATGTCTTTAGAAGAAGAACAAATTTTATTTATTATAAATTATAAAGTTGATTACAATGAAGATAATAGCTTATGAAAAAATAATTTTATTTTAAAAACAAAAAAAATTACTTATAATAAAAAAGAATTTAGAGTTTTTATATTATTTAATAAAATAAATAAAAATGTTAGATTAAAAATAAAAGTTAAAAATATAGATTTTATTATAGATTGAAATATAGAAAATATTTCTGAATTAAAAAGATTTATAAAATTAATTTTTAAAAATTTAAAATTAAATAATAATAATAATAATAATAATAATAATAATAATAATAATAATAATAATAATATAAATACTACAAAAAGTATAAATTTTTATTGATTAAAATTGAAAAAATCAGAAAATCTTAATTTACTTAAAAATGTATCAAATAATTTTAGTTTTAATTTGTTAGGATTTTATAAATGATCTGTTTTATTGGTAGTAAAAAATGAATTAGATGATAATCTTATACATTCTTGATATAAAAATATTTTTAATATTTTAAAAACAGAAATTGATAAAACTATAAAAAAAGTAGAATATTCTATTATAAAAAATAAAAATTGAAAAATATTTTTTCATTTTTATTGAAAAACTAAAAATTCTACTTATACAAATTCTTTTGTATCTTTTTATAAAATTAATCAAAAATATTATGTATATGATATTGTTATAACTTCTGTTATACAAACAAAATTAACAAATAAAGACTTACTTAATATAATTGATAATATAGATTTTTCAGGAAAAAGTATTTATAAAATTCCTGAAGAAAAAATTGTTTCCTCTAAAAATTCTTTTAAAAATTCTTGAATTTTAGGTTTTTTTACAAAAAATAATTCAAATGAAAAAAGTGAAGAAAATATTTTAAATGCTAAAGAATTAGATGAATTATGAATAAAAAATTTTAAAGAAAAAAAATTTAAAAAGGCAATAAAATATTTTAGAAAGTTAGAAAATAAACTTTCATATAAAGATGATATTAATTTTGTAAATAATTTTTTATTTTTTTCTTATTTATGAAATAAAAACTATAAAAAAACTTTTTTATATCATAAAAAAATATTAAATAATTTTGAAAAAAATATTAATACAGATCTTTATAAATATTATTCTGGCTTAATTAGTAGTGATTTTATAAATAAACAAAATCATTTAGAATATTTTGAATATATAAAAAATAGTAAAAATTTAAAAAATAAAAATTTAGTTTTATGAGAAATATATTTTTCAGAAAAAATAGAAAAAAATTATAAGGATTTTGTTATAAAATTTCATAAAAAATCTATTTTAGAAAATAAAGAAAAAATTTATAGTTATAATCAAATCTGATTAATGTATGAAAGAAAATATTATTATGATTTAGCTATAAAAAATTATGAAAATGCTTATAGATTAGATAAAAAAAATCTTTTAACTTTAAGGAATCTATGTCTTTGAAATTATATGAATGTAAAAGAGTTAAATTTGAAAAAAAACAGAACATTAGATGAGGATAAAAAGGTAGAAAAATATAATAAAAAAGCTATATGATATTGTAAAATTTTTGAAAAATTATATGAAGATAAAGTTGAAAAATTTTATGATTATGAAGTTTATAAATTTATCTGACATATTTATTATTTAGGTTTAAATGATTTTAAAAATTGAAAAAAATATTATGAAAAATCTTTAGAAATAAATCCATATTTAGATGCTTCTTTGAATAATTTAGCAATGCTTTATGAAAAATTATGAGTAAAAAATAATAATGAAAAAGACCTTTTAAAAGCATTAGAATTTTTAAAAAGAGCTATTAAAATAAATACTTGAGAAGAAATATATAAACATAATTTATTTGATTTATATTTTAATTTATGATTTATGTATTTTGAAAAAAAAGAATATAAAAATTCTGAAAAATATTATAAAAAAGCTTTAGAAATAAAAAAAAATATAAGTGTTTATAATAATTTGTGAATGACTTATAAAAAATTATGGGAAAAAAATAGAGAAGATAAATATTATAAAAAATCAATAAAATATTATGAAAAAGCTATAAATTTTTTAATTGAAATACAAAATTCAGATAATTTAAAAGCTAATATTTTCAAGCAAAATACTTTTTTAAATTTAGAAAAAACTAATAACAAAAAAAATAAAAATATAGAAAAATATCTTTGAATTTTTTACAGTGATTTATGAAATTTATATGCAGATTTATGGTTTCTAAAAGAGGAAAGAGAATTTCTTTTTGGAGCTATAAAAAATTTAAAAAAATATGAAGAAATAACTGGGAAAACACCTTATATACTTTCATTATTTAGAGAAAATTTAAAAGATTTAAATAAAAAATAATTATTTTTTATTCAATAGATAATGAAATAAAATTAATTTTGTAATATCTTTTTTACTTTTTTACCAAATTTTTTTATAAATTCAAGCTATTAAAAATCATATTAATAAAAAATGTATTCAAACAGGAACATTAAAAGAGAAAAAAATTAAAAACAATAATAAAGAAATTTTTATTTCTTTATTATTTGCTTTTTTAATTATATAAAAACTAAAAAAAGAAAAAATAACAAATCATAAAAATCCAAAAAAATAAAAAAAATCTAAAAAAATATTATGAGTTCTACTTGCTGTAAAAAAATTATTTTTTTGTAATTCATAAATTTTAAAATTATCAAAAATTATACTTATTGTATCTGCTCACCAACCAAAAAAGAAAGTTTTAAAATTATAAAAAATAGCATTTATACTTGTTTCCCAAATATAAAATCTATTATTTAATGAACCTATTTTTTCAGAAGAAATATAAAAAAATCATATAATTATTATTAATAAAAAAATTGAAATAATAGGGAAAAATATTTTTTTTGTTTTAAAAGTAAAATGATAAATCAAATATAAAATTGCTAAAAATATTCAAAAATAACTTTTTGTTAAAATTATTATAATAAAACTAGAGAATAAAAAAATATTTTTTAGAATTTTATTTTTTATAAAATTACTAAGTGGTAATAAAATTAAAGATAATCAAGCTAAATAATTAGGATTTCATAAACTTGAAAAAACTCTATCTTTAGAAAAATCTGTGATACTTTTTTCAAAAATAGGATCTAATCATAATTTTTGAATTATTGTATATAAATATAAAATAGAACTGAAAAAAAATATTATATATAAAGTTTTATAAAAATCTTTTTTTTCAAAACTAAAAAAAATACTAAGAGAAAAAAATATTATAGAAATATAAAAAAATATTCAGTGATATTTATCAAAAGTACCTAAAAAAGAAATTTTTGGATTTATACTAAAAATAGAAGAGACTAAAAGTAAAAAAATAATTGATGAAAAAATAATTAAAGAAGAATTTTTTATTTCTATATTTTTTTTGAATATATAAAATATAGAAAAAATTATAAAAAAAAGTCCTGATAAAGCTATTATTGTGGATTTTATTCATTCATATCATCAAATTCAAAAAATATTTATTTCTTTATTTATATGAAAAATATATAAAATATGTGAAAATAAAAAAAATGTAGAAAAAAATAATATTAACACATATTTTTTAAAAAGTTGTTCAAAAATATTTAGCATAAAAAAATTTATTTTTAAGGAATATCTGAAAATAAAAAAATTTTTTTTATTATAAACAAAAAGAAAATTAATCAAAAAGTTTTTTAGTATTTCCTGTAATAAACAAAAAATATTTCTATATTAAAAAATATTTCAAAAAATAGTAAAATATTTGCATATTACAAAAGAATGTGTTTTAATATATTTGTTCGGTAAAAAATTATTTTATTATTTTATTACAGTTTATATTAAAATATGAAAACAAAAACAAAAATAGTTTCTATAATTAGTTTATGAATTCTTACTATTTCTTGACTAGTTGTAGCTTCAAATCAAAATCTTTTGAATATGTTTGATTTTAAAAATCAAATTGAACAAAAAAAAGGAAAAGAAAGTAAAACTTTTTTTATTAATCCTGGAGATAGTCAGGTAATAAGTTTTGCTCAAAAAATAAAAAGTATAAATTTTTCTTTAGATTCTGGTTTTACTATTAGAACTTTAGAATGATGAACTTGGAAAGATGCTTCTTGAAAAATAGAAGATTTTCAACCTTTAAAAGGTTATTTAGTTAGAAATTTTTCAAAAAAACCTTTAATAATAAAAGCTAATTATGCTCCAGTAACAAAAATGGAGGATGCTTTTTTCAGTAGGGAATTGAAAGCTGGTTGGAATATGGTAGCTCCAGCATATAAAAATGATTTATGTAGAGCTGTTACAATAAATAATTGATTGGGAGACAGTTTACCTTATTCAAGTATTTTAGATGTAACTGGAATAGCTTTTCAAAATGTAAAAAATTCAAAAGATGATAATGGTGATTTTTGTACATTATTAAGGCAATTAGATCCTAGCTCAACTTGTTACTCAAATACAAAAAAAATAAAAATTGTAAAGAAATTTTATAGCTGAGAAAATCATTTTGAAGCTATAGTTGATGATGTTGAAGACTTAGATATAGTTAATAAAAATTGAAATTTTGCTATAAAATCTAAAAATGATGCTAAAAATAATTTTATGTATGAAAATTTGGCTTATCCAATTTTTGTAAATAATGATACTCTTATTTCAGGTAGCCAAAATATTACAGATTCACAAGGTAGAGAAATTCTTAAAAATAAAGAACTTCCTATTGTTGCTGTTATTTTGAATAATAATGAAAAAGTTATAAATACTTCTGATAAAAAAATAATTATTCCCTTTCAATTAATTTCTACTTTATATCCAAATAATGAAAGTATAAATGCTTTAGTTTATAATTTAAAATTTAATTATAATAATTGAATAAAAGAAAGTTATATAAAAATTTGAGATAAAAAATTCTATGATTGAGTTATAAATAAAGAAATAAAAAATTGAATATTATTTTGAGAATTACATATAATTTTAAAAGATGATGCTGATTCAGATATTTTTGATATTAATTTTTATAAAGATGATTCTTTGATTTTAGATACTACAACTTGATTATCTTTTTGTGGAAGAGAAAATATTATTTCTAATATGGAAGATATAAGAATTAATTATAAAAAAGAAGTAACAAATAGTTGTGCAAGTTTATGAAAATATACAGATTATACAAAAAATACACAATGTTGTAATTGATTAACTTGAGTTATTCCAAAATGAGCTTGAGGTTCTATGGTTTGATGAGAAATGCAATGTTTAAAAATAGATGATTGAATTTGTAATAATCAATATGAAGATAAAAATAATTCTCCTTTAGACTGTAAATCAGAAACTGTTGTAGTTTCTATACCATTATCAAATATTAAAGCTGTAAGATGAGAAATAAATGTTGAATTTATGAATTTAGATATTAAAGCTCAATGAAAATTTGATATTGTTTTAGATGAAATTATTTTTAAAATAAAATCTATGAGTTGAACTGTAGTTGATAATTCTAATATTTCAAAAGTTTCTTTATATTCAGGATTTAATTTAATAAAAGAAATTTCAGGTTCACAAATAAATAAAAATTTTGCTATAGCTGATTTCACTGGAACAAAAAGTTTTAAAAATGTTTGACTTTTTAGTTGAATTGATGTGAATATATTAAAAAATACAACTGAAATTCTTAGAATAAAAGTAGATTTAACTGATAGTTCTGAAGCTGTAACAAATTCTCCTTATGAAATAGAAATAGTCAGTTTAACAATTAATGATGAAAATTGAAATAAAGTAAAAGTAAATAATTTACCTTTAAAATCATCTAGGCAATTAAGTGTAGTTGATTCAGGAAAATTAAATATTGTGTATGATTCATCTAATGAAGATAATAATAGTCCAAAAACAATTTTAGCTTGAGATGAAAAAATTGTTGCTTCTGTTGATGTTAAAGCTACAAATGAATATGTTGATATTGAAATTGTGAAATTTATAGTTGATAAAGATTTAACTAGAGCTATTAGTTCAGCTTCACTATATTTAGATGATGGATTAATTGCTACTAGTACAAGTTCTGATATAAATTATTGAACTATTTGAACAATTATTAGTTTTGATAATTTAACAAATTTAATAATTCCTGAAGAAACTGTAGAATTAAGATTGGAATTAAAAACAAATAATATTGGTTATCAAAAAGTTTGAGGAGATGTATTAAATGCAAAAATAATAAAAGTAGATTTATTAAATTTAGAAGGAATAAATTCTGGAAAAACACTTTTAGATATAGATACTTGAATGTTTTCTTCAAAAGATTTTTCTATTGTTCCAGCAATAGTAATTCCTTCAATAATTAATACTTTATCAACTAATTGAGAAGCAAAAATAAGAGTTACTGCTGATTCAGGTGATAATAAACAAAAAAATTCTAATGCTTCACCAGTTGTTAATGTAAAAGAATTTGTATTTACTGAATTAGGTAATTCTGAAGAAATTGATAGTTATTCTATTTATAAAGATGGTAATTCAGCTAGTACAAAAAATTGTGTTACTTCTGATAATAGAGTTATTTGTACCTTATTAAATCCAGTTTCTATAGATGGTTATGAAGATTTTATAATAAAAGCTAAATGAACTATTAATAAAACTTATAATTTACAATTACAAAAAACAGGTGTGATTTATTCTACTTCTGAAACAGATGATAATGACAATGGTAGTGTTGAATTTACTTCTAATATAAATCAAGAATTAAATTTATGAAATTTTATTTGAGAAAATTCAGTTGGTAATGAAAATAATATTGATAAAGATGAAATTATTAAGAATTCTTTTAATGAAGTATATAATCATTATAAAAAAGAAATTCCTAAAAAGTTAAAAAAAGATTCAAATTGATATAGTGATACTTATGTTTTATATGATTTTCAAACTCATATGCAAACTTCACTTATATATGCTGATGAAAAATGAAATAAAGAAATGTTAGCAAAATTACTTGAATTGGCCTTGATTCCTTTACAAGATAAATATCTTACAAATTGAAAATGGTTAAATAATAATAATTGATATGTTTGAAAAGAAGTTAATCTTCCTATTTCACAATATTTTAGTTTATTAACTAGAGTTATATCTGCAGGGGAAAGACATTGAATAAATGTTAATTTATCAGATTGAGATTTAAAAATAATTGAAGATCATATTGATAAATGGATAAAAATAGAAGTTAATAGAGATAGAATAGATGATAAGGATATGTTTTATGTTCAATCAATATTACAATTTTATGATTATATGAATAAAAATTGAAAAACAATTAAAAATATTATAGAGTGGAAAAAATATGTTCAAGATTATATGAATTTGAGTGTTAATCCTAAATGGGAAAAAGTAGAATGTAGTTATAATAATGAAGAATATAATTGTTTAGCCTTAGATAGAACTGGTTGGGGAGATTATATAGATTATGCTTATGCTTGATATGGTAAAGACTATAAAAAAATAAATTCAGATACAGATCCTAAAGCTATGTTTGACTCTAATTGAGTGGTTAAACATCCCAAAAAATATTTAGATAAAGTTGCAACTGATATATCTCATGCTAGAAGATTTAATTGGTTTTTTGAAACAGTATACAGATTTTGAAAACCTTTTGATGTTACAATAAGTAATAATACTTTACAATGATGGGCAAATAATTTGGCTTATAGAGTTTCAATATGAACAATTGAATATCCACATTTTACAGTTTTTTCTGATTGAGTAAATGGTTGGTATAGAGTTAATTATAATTGAACAAAATGAGCAGGACTTGCTCCTTGATATGTTGATAAATATTTTGTATGAAGTTCATATTGAATTATGTGAATATATAATGAAAAAATTTATAGATGGATGAATGCTTGGGTAAATAAATATTGAATTGAATGAGTTTATAAAACTGATAAATTAAATTATTATAGTTCAATAGAAATTAATATAAAAAATAGTTTAACTAATATAAGTTCAGAAAAAATAGTTAATTTTTTAGAAATATGAAATATATGAATTAATACAACACAAAGAGAATATTCAAAAGATTCTATTTTAGCTTGAGAAACACAAGAAATTTTTAATGTTGTAATAGAATGACAAAATGAAGATATTGAAGTTTGAGCTTTGAGTTTTAAATTATTAGGTTGAGATTGAAGTACTAATGAAGATTTGAAAAATACAATAAATAAATTTTTTGTTTATTTAGATGATACTCAAATTTTTGAATGAACAAGTTCTAGTATAGTTGTTGAAAATTGAACTTTAAGTTTGAAAGTAGAAAATAGTTTTATTTTAAAAAAGTGAAAACAAAAACTTAGATTAGTTATAGAAACTAATAATATTTGATACCAAAATGTATGAAAAGCTATTTATTATGCTTCTATGAAGGAGTTTTGATTTTATAAATTAAGATGAATTGAATCAGATGCCAGTTTAGATTCTGTTGTACAAATAGATAATTTTACAAGATATCAATTTTTTGTAACTCCTGCTAAAATTACTACATCAGTAATTAATACATTAGCAAATAATTGAGAAGCAAAAATAAAACTTTCTGTAAATACTTGATATAATAAAGAGTTAAATACAAATGCTAGTACAGCAGTTTATATTAAATGATTTTCTTTAAAAGAATTATGAAATTCAAATGAGATAGATTCTTACTTTGTATATAAAGATTGAGATTCTGCTAGTACAAAAAAATGTAATACTTTTTTTAATGGAGATTTTATATATTGTGAACTTAAAAATCCTGTACATATAAGTGGTTTTGAAAATTTTATTATAAAATCTAAAGCTACAGTAAATAAAACTTATGCTTTAGAATTGAATTGAATTGACTATGTAACTACTTCAGGTAGTACAAATCTTAATTCTTCAATAAAATTAGACTTGGGTTCTAAAACTTATTAAAAAAATTTATTTATTAAAAAAATATTATGAAAAAAATAGCTTCAACAATAATCTTAAGTTTATTTTCAATTCAAACTATTGCAACTTGAATTCCAGCTGAACCTATGACAATTTATTGAAATATAAATTGAAAAAGTTTGCCTGATACAGCAATTTTAGAAATTTCTAATAATTGAAAAATTTTAAATTCTTCAAAAATTATTTCTAATAAATATTGAACAAATAAAACTTTTGATTTAAAAAATAAAATAAATTTAGAAAAATTTGATTGACAATTAAAATTTTCTGTAAAAGAATGAAATAAAAAAATTGAAATTTGAAAAATAGAATTATGAGAAATAAAAATTTGTAACGAAAATCCTATTTTTCAAAAAAGTTTTTTATGTCAATATAATTTACTTTTAAAAAATGTTAATTTAAATTTAGAGGAAATAGAAAAAGAAAAAGAAAGATTAAGAAAATTAGAAGAAGAAAGATTGAAAAAATTAGAGGAAGAAAAAAAATTAGTAGAAGAAAAAAAACTGGAAGAAGAAAAAAAAATACTTATAGAAAAAGAAAAAAAATTAAATAAAAATTTTTGAAAATTAAATATAAAAGAAAAATTACCTTTAAATATTTGAAGAGAAAAATTTTTAGTAAAAAAAGAAAAATTAAATAAAAAAATTAATTTTTCTACTAAAGAAGTAATTGTTTCAGGAGAAAAAGTAGAAATAAAAGATGAATTACAAAGAGATTTATTAATTATTTCAAAAATTTGACAAAAAGAATTATTTTTACATATTCCAAAAAAAGCAAGATTACTTCAAAAAAATATTGAAATAAATCCTCCAAAGTTAATTGAATTTAAACAAATTGAAAAAAGATTAAAAAATAAAAAAATTAAAAAAATTATTTGAGCTGTTGAAATTCCTACAAGTAGAAAATTAAATTTTTCTGATAAAATAGAAATTTGTATTCCTACAGAAAAAAAGTCTATTAAAAATTTACAAGTTTTTTATAGCCAAGATTTAATTAGTTGGAATTTTGATTCTAATGCTTCTGATTTGAAAATTGTTGATTCAAAAATGTGTTTTAAAACTAATCATTTAACTTGATTTGTGATTTGAGAAGTAGAATCTAACTGATTTTGAAATGCAAGATGAATAGATGTTTGTCCACAAAATATTGACAATTCTTGAAGTAGGTATGATGGGAAGTGTGATAAAATATATTTAACTCTTTCTCCTACATCTTCTCTCTCTGATGTGGATGAAGTAGTTGTAAAGGAAGAAAAAATAGTAAAAAAAGAAGATAGTATTTCAGAAATGTTATGAGAATTATTTTGAGATGATGATATGGAAATTCCAGTTAAAACAAATACTTTTATAGAACCAAAAACAAATAATGTTGCAAAAAAAGATTATTCTATTTCAGCAAAAACTTATAGTACTTTTTTAAAATGAGCTAAATTAAAAGAAATTACAACTAAAATAAGTTGATTTAATGTTATTATTTTAACTTGAGAAAAAGAATATAATTTGAATACATTACAAAAAGTAAAAGAAATAAATTCAAATTATAAAAGATTATATTATAAAACTTTATTAATTGAATATTTAAATTCAATAACAAATTCTTATAGTCTTTATAAAGAAGCTTTAGCAAATAATGATTGAGTAGCTTGATTTTCTAAAACTTATAATTTAAAAATTTCTTCATTTAAAATAAAACAAAATATTTTTAGAAATTTAGATAGTTGAAAAAGAAAAGCTAATAATATTTCTTTTTAAAGTAAAAAATAGTTGAAAAAAAATAAATAGCAAAGAAGAACAAAAGGAGATTTTTTTTATAAAACCAAAAACAGGAGAGAAAATTTATAGAAAAAAATTTAAAATCAAAAATAAAAAGGATATAGAAAAAAAATTATGATTTTAAAAAAAATACAAAAAAAGAATTTATATGAAAACAAAGTGATTATAAATATAAAAGTGTTTTTGATAGTTTTGAAAAATAAAAAAAAGAAAATTATAGATTTATGATTTGCAGATTGAGAAAAAAATAAATTTTTAGAAAATAATTTTAATATAAAAAATCATTTAAAAAATCTATATTTAAATTTAAAAGTACAAGAAAGTTTTCAATTACTTAGAACTATAATTAATGAAAAATCATTTTGAACAAAGGAAAAAAGAAATGATTTTTTTAAAGACAAATAATAAATTTATTTTTGCTTTTTTTATTCATAATTATGATCCAAAATTAGAATTATTATTAGATATGGAAATATCATAATTAGAAGATTGTGATAAAACATTAAATAAGGTTTTTTGGGTTAAAACAAAAGATTTACTAAAATATATTTAAAAATTATGATAAAAATTTATCATAATTTTTTTTATTATTTTAACTAAATTAAATAATTTTTTAGACTTTTTCAAGAAAAAAATCCTTAATAATTAGCTTAATTTTTAACAAAAACGTTAAAAATTAATTTTTAGTACCTATTTTAAAACAAAAAACTACTTTTTAAAACCTTAAAAAAACTAAAAAAAATGCTAAAAAAATTATAAAATATTTTTTAAAATTGGCAAGTATTTGATGTCTATTAACTTAAAAATTAGTTTTTAACAATTTCAGTATATTTTTAACATCATTGTACAAAAAATTGTAGCAATAAATGAAAAAATGAGTATAAAATGTTGTATCAAAAAAATTTATTTATTTAACAAAAGCAAAGATGAAAATAAAAGTTATAAAAACAAGAGATTGAGAAATAATCCCTTTTGATAAAACTAGAATTGAATCTGTTTTAGAAAAAGCTGCAGAATCTGTTTGAAGAAGAAACTTTGATTTTATTGATGAATTAACTGAAAAAATTATTGAAGATTTAAAAGCTCTTTTAATTAATTCTAAATGAGAAGAATTTATTACTATTGAACAAATTCAAAATTCAGTTGAAAATAATTTGATGCTTGAATGATATTTTGATATAGCAAAACATTATATTTTATATAGATCTGAAAGGTCTAAAATTAGAGAAAGAGAAAAGGAAAAAGTAGAAAAAAAATTGGAAAAAAATATTTTAAAAATTACTAAATCTAACTGAGAAAAAGAGGTTTTTGATGTGGAAAAAATAAAAAATACTTATAAAAAAATTAGTTTTTGATTGGCAAGAAAATGTAAATTTGATGTTTTGGAAGAATCTCTTAGAAAATATATTGTTGAAGGAATGAAAACTTCTGATATTGTGAAAATGATGGTAAAATCTGCTATTGATTTGATTTCTGTAGAAAATACTTCTTGGCAATTTATTGCTGGAAGATTGACTATGGTTGACCTTTATAAGCAAGCTGGAAAAAATAGAAATATGAATATTAAAAAAATATATGAAGCAAAACATTATAAAACTTTGTTTGATGATTATATTGAAAAAGGTCTTTATTTTAAAGATTTTTATAAATATTATAGTGAAGAAGATATTTTGGAAGCTGGAAATAATTTAAAAAGAGAAACAGATTTTGATTATAATTATACAACTCTTATGATGTATAAAAAAAGATATTTATTAAATCCAAACTGAATTATAAATGAATTACCTCAAGAAATGTATATGTCTGTGGCTTTATTTTTAGCTATTCCTGAAGGTTTTGAAGAATTAGAATGAGAATATTCTGATTATGTTTCTAAAAATGCTGATTTAGAAGATTTGGTAAAAATTCCTGAGAATCTTAGACTTGACTCTAAAGTTAGAAAAAAAAGATTAGAAAGGGCTTTAGAAATTTATAAATATTGTTCTAAGTGAATGATTTCTCTTCCAACTCCAACTTTATTAAATGCAAGAACAAATCATCATCAATTATCAAGTTGTTTTGTTTTTAATATAGATGATAATTTGAGAAGTATTTATCACAATATTGAAAATATGGCTCAAATTTCAAAATTTGGTGGTTGAATAGGTGTTTATCTTGGGAATATTAGGTCAAAATGATGAACAATTAGAGGTAGAAAATGAGTTGCTTGAGGAGTTAATCCTTGGATAAAAGTTATTAATGATACAGCTGTTGCAGTTAATCAACTTTGATCAAGAATGGGTTCTATATCAGTAACTCTTGATATGTGGCATAAAGATATTTTTGAATTTTTAGATATGCAAACTGAAACTGGAGATATTAGAAGAAAATCTTATGATGTTTTTCCTGCTGTTTCTGTTCCAGATTTATTTATGAAAAGAGTAGAAGAAAATGGTGATTGGACTTTGTTTGATCCTAAAGAAATAAAAGATATAACAGGAAAAAATTTGCAAGATAATTTTTGAGATGATTTTGAAAAATTTTATTTAGAATGCGAAAAAAATTCTAAATTTGAATTATCTGAAAAAATAAAAGCTAAAGATCTTTTTAAAACTTTTATGAAATCTACAGTTGAAACTGGTATGCCTTATGTTTTTTATAGAGATACAGTGAATGCTGTAAATCCAAATAAGCACGCGGGAAATATTTATTCTACTCAACTTTGTGTAGAAATTTGTCAAAATACTAGTCCTTCAAAATTTATAGAAGAAGAAATAGAAGATGGAAAAATTGTTATAAAATATGAACCTGGGGATAATGTTGTTTGTAATTTGGCAAGTGTAAATATTGCAAAAGTAAATAGTGATGAAAATATAGAAAAAGTAATTCCTGTTTGTATGAGAATTTTAGACAATGTAATTGCAATGAATTTTTATCCTGTGAAAGAAACAAAAATTACAGCTATGAAATATAGATCAGTTTGACTTGGTTTTATGTGATTAGCAGAATATTTAGCTACAAGTAAATTAGCTTATGATTCTCCTGAAGCTAGAAAAGTAGTAGATATTTTATTTGAAAAATATGCTTATACAACTCTAAAGGCTTCTAATAAAATTTCAGTAGAAAGATGAGCTTATGATTTATTTGAGGGAAGTGAATGGTCAAAATGAATTTTGATGTGAAAAGATGAAAAATGGTTTAATGAAAATTCTAGAATGTCAGATAAATGGTCACAGTTAATAAAAGATATAAAAGAAAAATGATTAAGATTTGCTTATAATATGGCTCCAGCTCCAAATACTTCAACAGCTCTTGTTATTTGAACAACAGCTTGAATTGTTCCAGTTTATAAAAAATATTTTGTAGAAACTAATAAATTTGCTCCTTCTGTAAACGTTGCACCAAATTTGAATGAAGAGACTTTTTGGTATTACAAGGAATATGTTAGTATGGATATGAATGATGTAATTGATATGGTTTCTGTTGTATATAAATGGATTGATCAATCAATAAGTTTTGAATGGATGATAAATCCAGAAAAAGTTTCTCCTTCAGAGTTATATTCTTATTATGTAAAAGCTCACAAACAAAAAATAAAAACAGTTTATTATGTTAGATCTATGAGTTTAGAAGTGAAAGAATGTGTTAGTTGTAGTGGGTAGCCCTCACCCCCTAGCCCCCTCTCCCTTATAGGGAGAAGGGGAATATAAGAAAAATCTCAAGGCTTTTGCCTTGAGATTTTTGGGGAAAATGTTGAATTGCAAAGGGTTGAAACTCTCTGTTGACAAATTGGGTTTATTTTTAATTAAAAAAAATGGAAAAAGATATACTAAATGATTGAGAAAAGAAGCCTTTATTTTAGTAAAAAAAATTAATCTTGATTATAAAACATTAAACTTATATAATTAAATTACACTAAGAATACTAGTGATTTTATAAAATAACCAATATATTATGTATATAGAAAAATTTAATGATATTTTTAAGAGTATTAATAATGATACTTTTGTTTTAAAATATTCAGATAAAGAGTTTATTATAAATGAAGATGTAACTTTACATTGAAATCTTTTAGTTTTACTTTGAAAGTGTAAAAAAGTTATTTTTAAAAAGGAGGTAAGAATAACCTCTTGTAGTATTTTATGAGAGAAAAAGTTATACTATGATATTGATGTTGGTATTGATTTTTGAAATATTATTTTTAAACAAAATTGTACATTTTAAAATTATTAAAAAATTAGTCTTGATTATAAAATATTAAATTTATATAATTAAATTACACTAAAAATACTAGTGATTTTATATTTTAAAAATTATTATTATGGTAAAAGAAATTTATTCAAACTTGAATAAAGTAGGTATCAAAAAAATTGATACTAATAAAGTTAATTTAATTATAGATAATCTAAAAACTATTTCTAAAAAAGACTCAATACTTATTGATTGTTGAGATACAAGTGAATTAGATACTATTAGGAAATCTAAAGTAGTTATGGGTTTGGCTATTAATGCTGATAAATCAATTATTAACAAAGCAATTGAAGAGGTATGTAAAAAAATGAAAATTTTTAAAAATAAAAAAAATAGAGTGGTTTTTTATTATTTGTTAAGTTATTTATTAGAAAAGGAAGAAAAAATAACTGTTATATAACAAAATAAGTGTAATAATAAAATTGTAGAAATTTTATAATAAATAAATAATGTTATAATACTATAATGGAAAAAATTAAAAATTTGTATTTTCCTGTTAGTAATGAAGATATGCAATAAAAAAACACTCATTTCTGAGTGAATTATATTTGGCCTTACTTTTCAGTAAGGGTGGATCCCTAAGGACTTAGTAAAAGTATTATATCTTTTTTGTAAACAAAAGTCAATATTTTTTTCTTGTTTTTTTCCTAAAGTACTAAAAAAAGCAAGTTTTTATTTGAAATTTTTGATAAATCAGTATATTAGGATGAATAAAACTAAAAAAAAATTATGACAACTCTAACTTTAAATTCTCTTTCTTCCAAATTTGGTTTAACAATTCATATTGTTAGATCTTGGTTAGAGCATTTGGATTTTTCTTCACAACAAGAAGCAGAAGTTTTTTTTGAGGAAAATTTGCAAATGATAAAAGCTAAACCTTTTATAAAATGGGTAGGTTGAAAAAGGCAACTTATAGCACAATTTCAAGAACTTTTCCCAACAGAATTTAATAATTATCATGAACCTTTTTTATGATGATGAGCTGTATTTTTTAATTTACAAAAAGAAAAAAGTTATCTGTCTGATGTAAATGAGGAATTAATAAATCTTTATAAAGTAATAAAAAATAAACCAAAAAAATTAATATCTTTTTTAGAAAGTTTAGAATATTCAAAAGAAAAATTTTTAGAGTTAAGATTTTGGGATAGAGAGGAATGATGATTAAAAAAATATTCAAAAATAGAAAGAGCTGGAAGATTTATATATTTAAATAGAACTTGTTTTAATTGATTATATAGAGTAAATAGTTCGGGAGAATTCAATGTTCCATTTTGAAAATATACAAATCCAGATTTTGTACAAAAGAAAAATATTTTAAATACTTCAAAACTTTTAAATAGAACAAAAGCAAAAATAAAGCTGTCAAGTTTTGAGCAAGTTTTAAAAAATGCAAATTCCTGAGATTTTATTTATTTTGATCCACCTTATGATGTTTTAACTGAAAGCTCCAATTTTACCAGTTATGACAAATCCTGATTTTGACAAGATATGCAAAAAAAATTAGCAAAAGTTTTTAGAAAGTTAGACAAGATGTGATGTAAAGTTATGCTTTCAAATCACAATACACCATTTATAAGAAAGCTTTATAAGGGTTTTGATTTTAAAATTGTAAAAGCCACAAGAATGATAAATTCTAAGGCTAGTGGAAGGGGGAAAGTTGAGGAAATAGTGGTGAGAAATTATTAGTTTTTAATAAATAAATTATGATTAAATTTTTGAAAGATTTTATGAAAAGTCTTTGAATAATAAGTATTTTACTAACAATTCCTACATTACTTTTTGTAGATTTTACTAAAAATATTATTTGAAATAATTGAACTTATTATTTTATAATTATACTGTTAATAAGTTTAATTTATTGAATAATCAGAACATTACCATTAAAAAATATTAATATAAAAATTAAAAATAAATTAAATGTTATTATTAAATATTGAGATTTATTTAGTGAAAAAGGTATAATTGTAATTCCTGTAAATGAATATTTTGATACAATTGTTGATGATGAGATTATTTCAAAAAATACTATCCATTGACAATTTATAAATAAATACTTTTTATGAGATACTAGAGAACTAGATAATAAAATAAAAATTGAATTAAATAATATAGAATCAATTGAAAAAAATAATTCTAGAAAAAAATGAAAAAAAAATAAATATAAATTATGAACTAGTATTAAAATAAGGTTAAATAATGAACAGGTTGCTATATTAATAGTATTAAGTAAATTTAATAGTAATAATACAGCTTATATTAAACGATGATATAGTTATAATATAAATATTGAATTTCAAAATTTTTTCATATTAATGTTAGAATGAATTTATAAATATTCTCAATGAAAAAATGTAAATATATCTTTAATATGATCTTGATTATCATGATTACCTTTAGATAAACAAAAAAATTTAGAATATATCCTATTTTTAATATATTTATATTCTTGAATTCTTAAAGATAGAAATGAGTTAATTCAGATTATTTTACATAAAGATAATAAAAAAGAAATATCCTTAAATAAAATAAATACTTTTTAATAATAAAAATATGACTTACAGAAATTGAACATATATAGCTTTTAGTTGAAATAATACTACTGATCCAACAAAATCTGATATTAAATATTTTAATATGATTAAATGATGGAATAGTATGAAAGGAAAAGATTTTTCATTTAATAATAGTCATGAAAAAACCTATCAAGTTAGAGATACAAGTCATATTTCAACATTAAAAAATAGACTTTCAGAAAGATTATCAAAATCAAAACATCTTTTATTAATAATAACAGACCTTTCAATATATAATAAATGAATGTTAAATTGGGAAATAGAAAAAGCAGTAGATAATTATAAGTTACCAATAATTATTGTTTATCCTTGAGATAATTATATTTTAGCTCCAAATAAATTAGAACATCTTTGGCCTTCATCATTAAAAATTAGAATAAATAATTGAGATGCTAAATGTATTCATATACCATTTAAAGAAATAGTTATATCTAGTGCATTAAATCAATTTTCAATACATGATGAACAAATTAGTACATCTCTTAATTATTATACAAAGGAAACATATATAAACTGGGGACTAATTTAACTATAAATAAATTTTTAAAAATGCAAAACTTCCAAACCCTAATCTCCACACTCCAACCCTCAATATTTTCTTGGGATTACTTTTCAAACTTTGAAAAAATAAAAGAAAATACTTTTGAGATAAAAGTTCAGTTGAATATTCTGAATTCTCTTTTAGGTGAAAAAAATATTGAAGAAAAATTTTTAGAATTAATAAAAACTTATCCTGAAATTAGAAAAGTTTTACCTATTTTAATTGCTGTTAGAAAATTTGATAAACAAATTTTGGATAAAGAAAATTTTGAAATAAAAGAAGTAAAAAATTTATTTAATCCTGAAAAAGATTTTGAAGAAATTGAAATGCTGAAATTTTTTGAAATTTCTTGATTAAAAAAAGTTTTTGAAAATAAATATATTTCAAATTTGAATGATTATGTTTTTGGGGTTGAAACTGGACTTGATAGTAATGCAAGAAAAAATAGAACTGGAGATTTGATGGAAGATTTGGTTGAAGAATTTGTAAAAAATTTGTGTGAGCAAAAAGGCTTTGAATATAGAGAACAAGCAACAGCAAAATTTATGAAGGAAAAATGGGAAATAGAAGTTAAATCTGATAAATCAAGTAGAAGATTTGATTTTGCTATTTTTGATAGTGAGAAAAAACAAGTGTATTTGATAGAAGTAAATTATTATGGTTGAGGTTGAAGTAAACTAAAAGCAGTAGCTTGAGAATTTGCTTGATTATATGACTTTATGCAAAAACAAAATATTCCTTTTTTCTGGATTACAGATTGACTTGGTTGGCATACATCAAGTAAACCACTTGAAGAAGCATATAATAAAATGGATGGAAATATTTATAACTTGGAAATGTTGAAGGAATGAATTTTATTTGAATTAGTAAAATAAAAATGGTAGAAATAAATTTAGTTTGAAAAATTTTTTTAGAAAATATTTCAAATGATAGTACTGAAAATAGAAATAATTTAAGAAAAATAATTTTAAATGAATTTTTAAAAGAAAATCCTTGAACTTGAATTTGAAAATTAGTAAGTAAATATTTATATATTGTTGAAAAGTTAAATAATTGATGAAAGATTTGTTTAAGAAGACCTGCAAATTTAAAAAATGGTTTTGATTTTTTAATATTATACCCTGATTCAAATATTAATAAATGATCTAGATTAAAAGATGCACCTTCTTTTGATAACATTTTAAAAATTATTCAGGAAAATATAAAAAATATAGATTTTAAAAATTCTTTTTTAGAAAAAATTAAATTAATTTATGAATGTAAAAATATAGATAATTTTTATTCTAATGAAGAAGAAATAATTTTAAAAATTTCAAAATGGTTATTTATTGAGCAAGATATAAGATATTGGAATTATTCTGGAAGAGATAAATTTTATTTAGAAATACAAAAAATTAAATAAATAAAAAGTAAACCAATTTAGTTGACTTGTTTTAAAAAATTAATAGAATAAAAATGTTAGAGAAACAAATAAAAGATTTTTTGAAAAAACAAAACTTGAAACAAAGTGATGTTTATAAGGAATTAAAAATTTCTAAACAAAATTTTTATAAAGCAATTAGGACAAAAAATTTTGATAACCCAACTTTGCAAAAAATTCTTGATTTTCTCTGACTTGAAATTTTTATTTTATTAAAAGAGAAAAATGAAGATATTAAAAAAAGTACATTATCATCAACTTGAAAAAGTTAAAAATATTATAAAAGTAAAAGAAATTTATTGTATGCCTTGATTAATTCATGAAGAAGAATTGGAACAAGAAATAAATATGAATGAATTTATTTTTCCTTGAAAGAGAAATTGGGATTGGTATTTTTCAAGTGATAATTGAAATAAAGATTTGGAAAAAATGGAAAATGTTTATTTTTCAAAAGAGCCTTTAGAAGAATTATTGTATGAACATATAGATTATTTTCCTGATGTAGAGTTGTATATGTATGTAAAAATTTGAGAAAAAAATAATGTCTTACTTGATCCAAAAGAATATTTTAAATTATTTTTAGAACCAAAATCATATAAATTAGCTTAAAAAATTATGCCTAAAAAATTAAAAAATCCACCAGAAAATTTTGAACAAGAATGCTCTACTGTTTGGTCTTTTCCTAGAAGATGAAACTGGACAACTCATAATTCAAAATATAGATGAAATTGGTCTCCTGAAGTTGTGAGAAATCTTATTTTAAGATATTCTAAGCAAGGAGATTATTTACTTGATCCTATGATTTGAGGTGGAACAACAGCTATTGAAGCAAAACTTTTAAATAGAAATTTGCTTTGTTATGATATAAATCCTGAAGCAATAAAATTGACTGAAAATTTTTTGGATTTTGAAAGTTCTAGTAAATCAAAAGTAAAGATTTTAAAATATAATGCAACTAAAAAAAATGAAAATCTTAAAAAAGAAAGTATTGATTTTGTATTAATGCACCCACCTTATGTTGATATTATAAAATATTCAGACTGAATAAAATGAGATTTATCACAAATTCATGATGTTGATAAATTTTGTGATGAAATAGAAAAAGTAGCAAAAGAAAGTTTTAGGATTTTAAAAAAATGATGATTTTGTGCTGTTTTAATGTGAGATACTAGAAGGGAAAAAATGTATATTCCTTTGGCTTTTAAAACTATGGAAAGATTTTTGAAAATAGGTTTTGCTTTAAAAGAAGATATTATTAAAGTTCAACATAATTGTAAAGCAACTTGATTTTGGGTAAAAAAGAGTAAAGATTATAATTTTTTACTAATTATGCATGAACATTTATTTATTTTTAAAAAATTGTAAGGATAAACTAAAATTTTTAAAAAAACAAATCAGTTCTTTTTTCTTGCAAAAATAATTAAAAAAGTATAATAAAAATATATTAAAAATTAATTTTAAAACTTAAATATAAAATAATGTTAAACAAAGAAGAATTAAAAGAAATGCAATTTTTTGCACAAAAAGTTTCAGAAGTTCATTGACCAGAACATACTGAATATATAGAAGTAAATAATTTAGTTAAAGATTTAGAAAATGATATTGATATAAATGATGAAACTTTTGAAGAATTAAAAAAATTAACAAATAATTATATAATTCCAAAAGGAGCTTGTAATGCTCAAACTAAATTATTAACTTTATTACAAAAATTAGATAGTGATATTTTGTAAACACTAAAAAAAATAATAAAAAATTTTACTTTAATAAAAAAATGTGCTAATATTTTAGTATATTTAATTTTTATAGAATTTTTTATGAGAAATTTTAATAAAATATTTTTAGTAATATTTTTAATGATATTCACAAATTCTATTAGTTTTGCACAAACTGATAGAAATTTTTCTGGTCTAAAAGGAAAAATTGAAATTTTGAATGATAATAAAGATTTAACTTTAAAACAAAAATTAAAATTATTTATTGTTTTAAAAAATAAACAAAAAAAATTAAAAGAAGAAAAAGCAAAAAAAATAAATTTTAAAAATAATTTAATTTTAAAACCTTTATTAAATCAAGAAAAAAAAGAAGAAAAAATAAAAAAACCTAAGAAAGAAAAAGAAGTTAAAAATATAAAAAATAATAAAAAAATTGTAAAAAAAATAGTTGATTTAAATTTACCAAAACTAATAAGAGTAGGAAGTAATTTTTATGATAAACCGTTTTATGTTTGACAAAAACCAGTTTATAAAACTAAATATTATCTAAATCCAAAAACAATAAAAGAAAAAAAAGTTTTGGTTGCAAAATTAGAAAAGCCAAAACCAATAAGAGTAGGAAGTAATTTTTATGATAAACCGTTTTATGTTTGACAAAAACCAGTTTATAAAACTAAATATTATTTAGATCCAAAAACAATAAAAAAAGTAGAAAAAAAAGTTTTGGTTGCAAAATTAGAAAAACCAAAACCAATAAGAGTAGGAAGTAATTTTTATGATAAACCGTTTTATGTTTGACAAAAACCAGTTTATAAAACTAAATATTATTTAGATCCAAAAACAATAAAAAAAGTAGAAAAAAAAGTTTTGGTTGCAAAATTAGAAAAACCAAAACCAATAAGAGTAGGAAGTAATTTTTATGATAAACCATTTTATGTTTGACAAAAACCAGTTTATAAAACTAAATATTATTTAGATCCAAAAACAATAAAAGAAAAAAAAGTTTTGGTTGCAAAATTAGAAAAACCAAAACCAATAAGAGTAGGAAGTAATTTTTATGATAAACCATTTTATGTTTGACAAAAACCAGTTTATAAAACTAAATATTATCTAAATCCAAAAACAATAAAAGAAAAAAAAGTTTTGGTTGCAAAATTAGAAAAACCAAAACCAATAAGAGAATGAAGTAGGTTTTATGATAAACCATTTTATGTTTGACAAAAACCAGTTTATAAAACTAAATATTATCTAAATCCAAAAACAATAAAAGTTTTGGCTGTAAAAAAAACAGGGAAAAAAAATGTAAAGAAAATAGAAAAAAAAGCTATTATTGTAAAAAAAGTTTTGGATACAAAAAAAGTAGAACAAAAACTTATAGTTCAAGCAAAAGAAGAACCAAAGCCAGTAAGGCAGGGAAGTATTTATTATGATAAACCATTTTATGTTTGACAAAAATCTATACCTTGAACAAAATATTATTTAAAACCAAGTAATAATTAAGGAAAAAGTAAAAAAAATATTTTTTAAAAAATATTTTTTTTACTTTTTATAATTTTGTGCAAAAAAATTTTGCTTTTTTCCTTAAAAGAAATATATTTAACTAGTTATTTTGTTTAATAAATATAAAAATATGAAAATATATGTGTCTTATAAACAATCATGAGTTCCTGAAAAGGAATTAGAAAAAAGTTTAACTTTTTTAAGAGAAGAAATAGAAAAACTTTGAAATAAAACTTTTATTTATTTTTTAGATGCTGATTCTGAAAAACCAGCTACAGAGTTAGTAGAAATTTTTAAATCAGAAATAGAAAAATCAGATTTATTTTTTTGTTTTATAAATCATAAAAAACCATCAGAATGACAACTTATGGAATTAGCAATGGCTTATGCTATGAATAAAAAAATCATTTTATATGTGAATGATGAAGTGAAAGATAGTTATTTTTTAACTTACTGAGTAGCTTCTCATACTTTTTATTTTAAAAATTTTAAAAAAGATTTAAAGAAAATTTTGGGATAAAAAAATATAAAAATAAAAAAAATTTAGTATTTAAAAAATAAAAAAAATGTTACATGAAATGATAAATTATATAGTTTCTTTTGCAGAAGCTATGGGGTATGTGTGAATTTTTATTATGATGGTTTTGGAATCTAGTTTTTTTCCTTTTCCTTCAGAAGTAGCTATGATTCCAGCTTGAATAGCAGTTTCTAAATGAGTTATGGACTTTTCTCTGGTTTTGATTATTTGAACTTTCTGAGCTTTAGTTTGAGCAACTATAAATTATATGATAGGTTATTATTTAGGTTGAAAAAAAGTAAAAAAATTAATAGCAAAATATGGAAAATATTTTCTTATAAAAGAAAAACATTATGATAGATCTGAAAAATATTTTTTCAAACATTGAAGTATAACTACTTTTTTAGCAAGATTTATTACAGTAATTAGACAACTTATTTCACTTCCTGCCTGAGTTTTTAAAATGAATTTTGCAAAATTTTTCTTTTATACTTGACTTTGAGCTTGAATGTGGAATTTAATTTTAATTTTGATTTGATATATTTTTGCTGAAAATGCAGATGTAATGGAGGAATACAAAATTGCAATGCTTATTTGATGAATTAGTTTTATAGTTTTAGTTTGATGAATTTATTATTTTATAAATAAATGGTTTGAAAAAAGAAATAGAATTAAAGTAAAAAAATAAAAAAAGTGGAAAGTGTAAAATAAAAAAAGTTTAGAAAAATATTTTTCTAAACTTTTTTTAATTATCATTTTTTATCTCTTCATTATTTTCTTGTTCTTCTGAAAGTCCACCTTCTATAAAATCTGTTTCTTCTAATGGATCTCTTTCATCTTCATAACTATTAGTATCTCATAAATCTTCATTTGCATGTTTCATCACCTTCTACAGGTTTACCAGGTTCATGTATTTCATCATCTTTTTTATCTCAATCAAATGTTTTTCCTAGTGTTTCTAGATATTGTTCAGGATTATTAAACATTTCAACAATATTTGTTATTTCTTTTGGAAAATTTTGTGATAATTTTATTTCATCATTTAAATTTTTTGGAATAAAACCTGAATTTAATTGTTCTGGTTGTGTTTTAATTTGCATATTTATTTATAATTAAAATATAAAGTTAGAGTATTTAACTTAAAAATTTTTAAAAGTCAAACTTTTTTTTGAAAAAGTTTATAGCAAGTAAAAAAATATTATGATTTCTAGAAAATTTTTTAAATTCCTCTTAATCATTCTCAAATAAATAATCATCAATTTTTTTTAATTATTTCTAGAAAAAATTTTGAAAGTTCAGGGTTAATATTTCTAGAAAGCTCTTTTAATCTATTAAAACTCATAATATATTTATATTCTCCAATTTCTTCAAAAACTTTTTTATCAAATATTTTTGAATATTTTTTTAAAGTTTTATTTAATAAATAAATTTCAAGTCATTCTTCTAAATTAGAAATTAAGCTTGTTTCTAGTATTGATAATTCCAAATTTGAAATTTTTAAATTTATTTCTTCTATTTTAATTGTTTTTGTGTGTTTTGATAGTTTGGCATATAAATTTGTTTTTTTTCATCTTACAAGTCAAGAAATTTTTTTAAAAATAATTTCATAGTTTTGAATTTTTATTTTTTTTTCTAAATTTCTATTTATAACAAAAATTTTTTCTGGAATAGAAAAATCCTTCATATGAAACTCTAAAGATTTTTTTCCTGAAATAAAATAATTATTTTTACATTCAAAAGAAATAAATTTTTTTAAAACTTTGAAATAATATTTTTCAATCAAATCAATTTCATTTAATTTTAAATCTTCCAAAAAGGGAACTATATAAATTCAGTTTCTTATAGAAATAATTTTTTTTTCATTTTTTAACTTATAAATTATTTTACTAACTTTTGTCTCATAAATTTTTTTTCTTTCTGGATCTACTAACTCAAAAATATCATCTTTGTTTAATATTTTTCAACATTTTGTTAACAACTTTTTAACTATTTTGTTAAAATCTAACATTCTAATTATGCTTATAAAATAAAGATAACTAACTTATAAATATAATATAGTTTTTACTATAAAAAGCAAATCTTTTTTACTATAAAAATTGTAGAGTTTTTTCTTTAGAATCCCTCTCACCTGAATCCTCTCTCCCCTTACGTGGAGAAAGGGGCTACAAGATAAGGAAGAAAAAATAATAAAAAATAACAAAAAAAGTAAACTAAAAAATGTAGCCCTCTTCCCTTAGACTTAAGGGAAGAGATTCAGAGATGGGATAATTATTATAAAAAATTAAAAAATATAATTAAAATTTTATAAAAAAAGATATTTAAAAAAATCCTTTAAATAAGCTAAAAATAATTAATAATATATTTTTTTATAAAATAATAATAAAAAAAGTCAATAGATATTTGACAAATAAAAAAAATTATAATATAATATATTTGTTAGATAAAAAAAACATAAAATTTTTAGATAAAAAAATATAGTTTCTAAAAAAAATATATTATATTTAAAATTAAGGGAATATAATATTTTAGATAGAAAAATATAATTTTTTAAATAAAAAAAAGATTTTATGTGAAAATATTTTATTATTCTGAAAAAGCGTGATATAATAATTAAAATATTTAAAAAGTTTGAAAAATATTTAAATAAAAAAAATATTTTTCAGATTTTCCTTAGTGTTAAAAAAAACATTAAATTGACTTTGATAGTCAAAAAACCTTTTATCGAAAAAAAGATATATTATTTTTTAAATGTATAATTATGCCAAGTATTTTTTATGATATTTTTAATAATAAATTAAAAATAAGCTCTGTTTTATTAGCTAAATTAAAATTAGAAATAGAAAAAATATTTTTAGATTTAAAAGTAAAAGAAGATATTGATAATATAAAAGTTCTTAGAAATAAAATTAGTTATTTACTTTGAAAAAAATATTCTCATATTGATAAAAAAACTAAAAGAGAATTAAAAAATATAAAAATTTTCTTAGAAGAAGTTAATGAATATATAGAAAATAAAGAAGAAAAATATGTACTTATAAGTGAAAAAAGTGATGAACCTATTATTGATGTTCTTGAAAAAGTTGAAAAACAATATAGAAAATGTAGCTGAATACCATCTCAAGAGAGAAAAAAATATAGACAAACTTGTACAAAAAAATCTAAAATAAATTATGAAAAACAATTAATTAAATTACAATTAGAACTTTTAAAACTTCAAAAACATATAAAAAATAGTTGAGAAAAATTACTTATTATTTTTGAAGGAAGAGATGCTGCTGGAAAATGAGGAACTATAAAAAGATTTACAGAATATTTAAATCCTAGATGAGCAAAAATAGTTGCATTAAATAAACCAACAGAAATGGAAAAATCTCAATGGTATTTTCAAAGATATGTAAATCATTTGCCTAGTGCTTGAGAAATAAAATTTTTTGATAGAAGTTGGTATAATAGAGCTGGAGTTGAACCTGTTATGGGATTTTGTACAAAATGAGAATATGAACAATTTTTAGAAGATGTTCCAAAATTTGAAAAAATGTTAGTTGATTCTTGAGTTAAATTAGTAAAATTTTATTTTTCTGTTTGAAAAGAAGAACAAGCAAAAAGATTTGATGATAGGAAAAGAAATCCTTTGAAACAATACAAACTTTCTCCAATTGACCAATTTTCTCAACAATTATGGGAAAAATATACTTTAGCTGAATATAAAAATTTTTCTGCAACTCATAAAAAAGAAACTCCTTGGACTCTTATAAATAGTGATAATAAGAAAAAAGCTAGAATTAATGCTATAAAATATGTTTTGAATCAATTTGAATATCCAGGAAAAATTGATAAAGAGTATTTGGAATTAGATTCTGAAATAGTTTATGATTGAAGAGAAAAAACTAAAAAATTAATGGAAGAAATAAATATAGAAGCTGATTTATTTGATTAAAAAATATTTCAAAAGAAAAATAAAACATTTTACATTTGATAAAAAAAACATAAAATAAAAAAAAATTATTTTATGTTTTTTTATTTATAAAATTTATGAAAAATATTATTAAACAAGACTTTTTAGAAAAAAATTATCAAATGTTAAATAAAGCTCAAAAAGAAATTGTTGAGCAAATTTATTGACAAATTATGGTTGTGGCTGGACCTTGAACAGGAAAAACTCAAATTATTGCTCTTAGAACAGCTAATATAATTTTGAAAACTGGAATAAATCCTGAAAATATTTTGATTACAACTTTTACAGAAGCCTGAGTAATTGCAATAAAAAAAAGATTAGTTAGTTTTATTTGAACTGAAGCTTATAAAGTAAAAGTGTCTACAATTCACTCTTTTTCTCAAGATATAATTACTAGTTTTCCTGAAAAATTTGCAGAATATAAAGCATTAAATAATATTTCTGATATAGAAACTTTGGAAGTTTTGACTGATATAATAGATGAAAATATTAAAAATAATAATATAGAATATTTATTTTCTCCTTATGATAGATATATGTATTTGAGAGATATTAAAGATAGAATTTGAAAATTGAAAGCAGAATGAATTAATATGAAAAAATTTGAAAAAATTATTTTTGATTTGAGAAAAAATTATGATGAAAAATTGGAAGAATTAAAAAGTAATAAGAGAATTAGGGATTTGGAAAAAAGGACAAAAAAAGATTCAGAAATTTATAATAAACATATAAAAAAATTGGAAGAATTAAATTATATTTACTGATTATATCAAGAATTTTTGAATAAAAATAGTTTGTATGATTTTTCTGATATGATTAATTTTGTTGTTGATAAATTTAAAAAAGATGAAGATTTGAAATATTTAATTGCAGAAAAATATCAATTTTTAATGTTGGATGAATATCAAGATACGAATAATCCACAAAATGAAATTATGAATTTAATTTTGAGTGTTTCTGATGAAAAAAATATTATGGTGGTTTGAGATGATGACCAGTCAATTTATAGATTTCAAGGTGCAAATATAGAAAATATGTTGGATTTTTCTAATACTTATCCTGATACAAAATTTATAGTTTTGGAAAATAATTATAGAAGTTCTCAATCTATTTTGGATTTATCAATGAATTTAATTGAAAATAATTCTCAAAGACTTATTAATAAATTAGATTTTTTAGATAAAAAATTAATAGCTCAAAGTATTTATAAAAATTTAAATAAAAATAAATATTATATTTTACAAGATGAACAATTAGAAAAATTATTTGTTTTGGAGGAGATGAAAAAGAAAAATCCCCCTATCCCTAGCCCTTTTCCCCCAAGGGAGAAAGGGAACTTAGAAAAAAAAGCCCTCTCTCTTGAATTCTCTCTCCCTGATGGGGAGAAAGAGGCTGCAAAACAAAATGAAGAAACTTTTGCAATAATTTGTAGAAGCAATAAAGAGGTTGAAAGTTGGACAAAATTTATGCAGTTGGAATGAATTGAGGTTGAAAGTAAATTAAAAACAAATATTTTGAAAAATAAATTTGTAAATTTTATTTTAAATTTTTTGAGCATAATTGAAAATCCAAACTCTAGTGATGAAAAATTACTTGATATTTTAAGGACAGAAATTATTGATGTTGAAAACATTGATGTGATAACTTTAGCTAGAGAATTATATAAAAAAAATTATTCAAAAAGTTGATTTAAATATAGTTTGTGGGAGTTGGTGAAAAGAGAATTAAGCTCTTATTCTAACCCTCACCCTAACCCTCTCCTTTGAGAGGAGAGGGGACAAGAACAAAAAAACTCCCATCTCCCCCAAGGGAGAGGGGCTGGGGGTGAGGGATTTCAAGCAATTTTAGAATTAGAACAAGAAGAAAAATATAAAAGTTTTGAGAAAATTATAGATTTTAGAGATTTGATTTTAGAATTAAATTCTAATCTAGGTCTTTATTGAATTTCAAGATTATTTCAAAAATTATTAGATAAAATTTGATTAGTTGAATATATTGAAGTGCATTGAAATTTTTCTGATTTGGAAGATGTTTTTAGTTTGTTTAATAAAATAAAAAGTTTTAATGAAAGAAATTCTGAATTAACTTTGAAAGAATTATTGAATAAATTTGATTTGCATCATAAATATAATATTGCAATTCCTAGACAAATTTTGAAAAAAACAAAATCAAATATAGAAATTTTAACAGCTCATTCTAGTAAATGATTGGAATATGATTATGTTTATATTCCTTGAGTTTTTGCTTGAAATTGGGAAGGAAAAAGAATTGTAGATAAATTAAAATTACCATTACATATAGTTTGAGAATGATTACAATTTGCTTGATTATCAGAAAAAGAATTAAAAGATATTGAAAAAGAAACTCAAACACAAGAAGATAGAAGATTATTTTTTGTAGCAATGACGAGAGCAAAAAAAGAACTTATTTTTACAAGACCAGCTTGAAAGGAAAATAAACCTTATATTGACAGTTCTTTTATTTTAGAAACAGGATTAACATCAACAGTATTAGAAAATTCATTTTCAGAAAATGAAATAAAAAAATCTATAAAAAATACTTTATTATCAAATGAACAAAATTTGATAAAAGTATCTAAAGATGAAATAAATTATATTTCAGAATTTTTAGAAACTTATAAATTAAGCCCAACAGATTTGAATACATTTTTAGAAGACCCAAAGCAATTTTTGAGAAATGTTATTTTTAAGTATCCTTTTAATGGAAATGAATTTACTATTTTTGGGAATGTTTATCACAAAGTTTTAGAAATATTTACAAATGCAAAAATCAGAGGAGAAAAAATAGAACTTTGAATGATTACAGAAAAATTTTTAGAACTTTTGAATTATCAAATTTTAACTTCTGAAGAAAAAGAAAGATTAACAAAAAAATGAATTGAATGATTAACTTGATATTTTGAACATTTTACAAAAAATCCTAGAACACCTTTAGTAGTAGAATACAATTTTAGAAGTAGAGATGTAGTTTTTGAAGGAGTTAGAATTACTGGGAAAGTTGATAAAGTTGAAAAAGTTTGAGATTCACTAACTAGCCCTCTCTCTTGAATTCTCTCTCCCCATTCAGGGGAGAAAGAGGCTACACAATCAGCACTTTTTGTAGAAGATGTAGCTGTAGTTGATTATAAAACTTGAGCTATAAAAACTCAAGGAAAAATTAAATGAGTTGATAGATATTGAAATAAAAAGGATAATTTTGAAGAAGGGAAATATTATAGGCAATTACTTTTTTATAAACTTTTGGCTGAAAATGATAGAGAATTTAATTCAAAATTTAATGTTGTTGAGTTGGCTCTTGATTTTGTAGAATGAAAAAATTGAGAATATAAATATGTTGCAATTAGTCCAGAACAAGATGATTATGAAGAGTTTAAAAAGTTAGTTAAAGATAGTTGGGGGAAGATAAATAGTTTAGAGTTTTGGGAGGAAGTTTTGGGGTAGTAGGGGAAAGTGGATTAATATTAGTAAAGGGGGTTGAAACCCTCTGTTGACAAGTTAGGTTTAATTTTTAATAAAATATAATTATGGAAAAAGATTTTGATAAATGGAATGAATTGAAAAAAGAAATAGAATGTAATGATGAAAAATTACTTTTCAATCAGTGAGAGATTTGGTGGTTATCTGTATGAATAAATTCTAGGCAAGAAACTTGTTGAAAATGAAGAAGTTTCAGAAGACCAATTTTAGTTTTGAAGAAATTATCATCAAACACTTTTATTTGAATTCCATTAAGTACAAAAATAAAAATCTGAACTTGGTTTGCACAATATACACAACATTGAGAAGATTTTACAGCTTTATTATATCAAATAAGAATGTTTGATATTGGTAGATTTCAAAGAAGGATTTGAGAAATGGATGAAAAAGATTTTTTAGAAATAAAAAATAGACTCAAGAATCTCTTAAATCTATAATTATTATCATCCAGTGTTTCCACTGGAATCGGTGGGAAATCCCCAAAAGTAAACTTATTATATATCAAAATTACAAAAAAAGCAAATTTATTTTTCAGATTTTTTTGTTTTTGGATATGATAGTTAAGAGAAGATAAATAGTTTGGAGTTTTGGGAGGAAGTTTTGGGGGAGTAGTTTAATTATTAAGAAATAAAATATGGAAAATAATTTATTAAGTATCTTTTCAATTATATTTGCAGCTTTTAGTTTTCTGCTATCTATAATTACATTATATTTCACATGGGTATCTAACCAATGAAAAATAACATTAAATGATATTAAAATATCATCAAATAGAAATGAAAATAATTTATTGTTTAATATATTATTTTTGTTTAAAAATATTTGAAATGAGGACATTAAAATTGAAAATATAAAAATTTGAACAATAAATATTAATAGAAATGCAAGTTTCGAATTAATAAATAATGATGAAATAGTTAATTTAATCAATGAAGGTAATATATTTAATTATAATGTAAACTTTACATTAAATATTCCTAATGATTTTATTAATTTAAATAATGTAGAATTATCTAATCAACTACCATTAATAGTAAAAAAGCAGGCAATTTTTTTAAGAATTGATTATAATATTAAAAGATTTTGAATTTATAAATCAAAAAATTATTTTTATCAATATATGCTTTTTACTTGATGAGCTTGAATTGCTCATTTAGAAAAGAATGATTTTGATTTAATTGAAAATAAAATTCCTAAAGATTTTATTATTTAAAAAACTTAATACCACAAATAACTCTAAATAATCAGCAAATAACTTTCCAGAAAAAGTATTCTAATTTTAATCTTTAAAGAAAAGATATGAATAAAAAAATTGATAAAAATAAAGTAAATAAAGTTATTTTTAATTTTTGGAATAATTTTTTAAATTTTAAAGAAATCCCTGTTAGTTGAAATAATTTAACAATTATACATAATAGAAAATCTGATTTACCAGAAAATCAAATTAATATTTTGTCTTTTTATAATAATTGAAATATTATATCTGTGCCTAAAAAATATTTTAATATTTTATCTAAATATTTAAATTCTAATAAATATAATATTGAAAAATTATTAATTAAGTTTGAATCAATAGAAAATAAAAAAGTACAAAAATTTTGACCAGTTATTTTTTATTATTTATATAATACAAACAAACTTATTCCAAAAAATATAAATGTAAGACAATTAAAATGAATTATAGATAAAAGTATTTTTAATGAATATATAGAATCTTGCACTAAGGAAGAACAAAATAGTGTTGATATGGATTTTGATGATAAAACACATATTTTCTTTTGATTATTTATTGAAAAAAAATTAGTTTCTTTATGAAATTATTCTATTGATATAGATACTGGAATTTCTCATATTTGAATTTTAACTCATTCTAAATATGTTAAAAATTGATATTGAAAAGAATTAGTAAATACTTTAGTTTTAGATATTTTAGAAAAAGGACTTATCCCACAATATAGAGTAAAACATAATAATATAGCTTCAATTAAATTGGCAGAATCTTTATGATTTGAAAAAGTATTGGAATGAATTACTTTAATGACTGTTGAATAATATTTTAAAGAAAAAAATATTTGAAAAAGTTCAAAAAAAAATTTCACAAATCACATAAAAATCATATAATAAAACTATGTAAAATATATGATAATCAAAAAATTATGACAAACAAAGAATTATTAATTTATCAAGGAAAAAATTGAGAAATTATTTTGAAGGAAGATAGTAAAAATGAAACTATTTGGGCAACAAAAACTCTAAAAGAACATATAATGGGGGGATTTACTATAAACAAAAATAGATTACAACAAAATTATGAAAAGTTTTTACAAGCTGTAGAAGATGTGAAAAAAATTTTACCAAAAAATTCTGAAAAGATAAAAAATAAAGATATTTTAGAACTTGTAAAAAGCTTTGTAAATACTTGGTTTAAGTTTTATTATAGCTTTATTATTAGCAGAATCAAATCCTAAAGAAAAAGAAAAAATTGTTTGATTATTTATTTTATTTTTTCATATTTTAAAATTTTTCAATTATCAGTATCAAACCAAAAATTATATTCAATATTTGTTTCTCAATCAAGAATTCTAGGTAACCAATAAATATCATCAGCCCACATTCTTTCATATGGAATTTTATCAAGAGGGGACCAAAAAGGTCTTATTTCTTCTGTTTCAATTATTTCTCAGTTCCAAGAATCTATTTTAAATAAGTTCAAATCTAAATTCCATTCAGGTTTTTTTTCAAAATAAAAATGCATTATTCAAACTTTTTCCTGTTTTAAAATATCAATTCAAATTTCTTCTTTAGCTTCCCTAATCATACATTCTTCAATGCTTTCATTTCATTCTTGTTTTCATCAAACTCAATTTAAAACTCCTAAAGCAAAACCTTTCTTTTTTTCTCAAAGAAAAATTTTATCATCTTTTATCATTACTCAAAGTGTTGTTTGTAACATATTTTTTTATTTAATTTTTGTTAAAGATTATTATTTATAATATTTATTAAAAAATGGAACTATTCAGCTTAAAAAAGCTAAGATAAATTGATCTTTTCTTGTTAGCATATCATCACTCCAATGTCAAAAAGCTCATCATTTTTTAGAAGCATTTTCTTCTTTTGTAACTTCACTTAAAACTGGTCAAAGTTCTTGTCCTTCATCATAAATTTTTTGTCTAAAAAATTCTGGAACTTCCATCATATTTGACATACCAAAATGTCATTTTCAGTTTTTATCTAAAATATAAACAACTCAAAATAAATATGCTTTTTCAAGGAAAATATTTACTCATCATTCCATTCAAACATAAAAATCTGCATCAATTTCTTTTTTACAATTTTTAGCTCTATTTTTAGCTCTATTTTTAGCTCAATCCATATTTTCCTCTATTGTAATAGGCATATCAGAAATTCAAGATTCAACTTTTAATGAAATAATTTCAATATTTTTTTCTTTAAAATATATACATCTTTCAATAGCTTCTTCAATTGCTGCCACTTTTGGTGGAGATTTAGTTCATATTGCTATTTTTATAGAACATTCTTTATCTGTAGAAATTAATTTTAATCTTTTTTCTAAATCATCTATATTTTTTAAAAAAGTTTTATATTCTCAAGATTCTTTTAATAATTCTTTTAACTCAATATTTTTATTTTTTTTAAAAAAGTTAATAGCTTTTAATCAAATCTCAATATATTTTTTACAAACAAGAAAATCATTTTTTTTAATCCAATTTTTCAATTCTAAAGAAATATCTTTTGAAAAATAACCTTTTTTTCAAGCAAAAATTTCCAATGCAATAAAAATGTTTAAAAATTCCAAATCTTCCTTATATTTCTCTTCTTCAAAATGGCTGATTGAATCAAATAAAAAAGCTTTAAAATTATTTCATTCATTTTTTAAATCATCAAAATAATCTAAAAATTCATCATTTTCAAATAGATTAACTCAATACATTCACATATTTTTTTATTTTAAAATTTAATAATATTATTATATATTTTTTAATATTAAATGCAAAATTTTTTTTTGTCAAAAATTTTTTATTTACTAGTATTTTTTTAGTATGATATTTAATATTTATTTATGTTTTTTTATATAAATATTATTAGAATAAGTAAAACAAATTTTATTACTTTTTATTTGAGATTCTGGAGGAGGGCATTGATGACTTATATTAATATTTTATTGAATTATAATACTTTTTTGTATAAATTTTATTATTTCACTTATTTTATGAATTTTAGTTAAAAGAAAAAATAAAATCATAAAAAAAGAATTTAGAAAATTATAAAAAGTTAATAGTGTTTTTTTAAAACTAAAAAAACTAAAATTTTCTTTTGAAATTTTAAAAAAAATAAATAAAATCTTTTTTGCTTAAAAAAAAGTTTTAAGCAAAAATATTTTATAAAAAAAAATTAAAATGAAAAAAATAATTATATTAGCAAGTTTATTATTTTTAGCTTCTTGTTGAACAAATAATGAAACTACTGTAGAAGTTCCAGTTGATCCTTCTCCTGATGTAAAAACACTTTATGTCCAAACTTGTAAAAATAAAGATAGCTCTTGTAAACAATTACTTTGTAGTAAAAATAGTGATTTAATTTTTGTTTGTAGTGATTCTATCACTGCTAGCAAAAATTGTTCTGAACAAAAAAGTTTTGATAATATTGTAGAAAAATATAAAATTTGTTCTGAAAATAAAGAATTATTAACAAATTCTATTTTTAACTATTCTGAAAAATCAAATGAATTTTTTGAAAAAATGACTCCTTCTGAATTAGAAAAGAAAATAGAAGAAGAAACAGCAAAATTGGAAAATTGATGAGAATCTGAATGGATGTGATCTTTTTTAGCAGCAGCTTGATGAGCTTTGCTTGGTTGAATTATTGCAAATAAATTATTTTGATGAAATTCAGCACAAGTTCCACAAAGACCAAATAATATTGAAAATAATAGAACTTTTAATAAAAATTCTTTAGCTGAAACTAAAAAAGAAGCCACAAAAGAAACAACTGCAAGAAATACAAAAAGAGAAGAAACTAAAAAACAAATTGCTAATTCTAAAAATCAAGCAAAAAAATCTACTCCTAAAAAAAGAAAAACTAGATCTAAAAAAAGAAGAAGATAATAATTCCTCCATACTACAAAAAAAGTAAAATATATAAAAATATTTTACTTTTTTTAAACTGTAATAAAAGGGGCAAAAATAAGTCTGTTTTCTTTATTTTTTATGAAATCTTGAGATAAAAAATCCAAATTTAATTCACTTCTATATCAAGCATTTCATCTTTGAATCATATTGTATCAAACAGTTTTTATTTTGTAAGAAACATCATATCTGTTGCAAGTTCTAGGACAAAGCTCATCAGTTGCATACATTCATTTTGAAGGATTTTCTATGGCAGAAGTATCACAAAGTCTTCAAGTAAAAATTATTGCCCAAGGATAATATAGGTCTATAGCTGGATTTTTCTTATCAGGAGAAGTTGGGAGAGGGGAATTATACAAATTTTCTCTTTTTTCCATAAAATCCAAAGCAACTCTTTTTACATTATATTTTTCCAAAAAATTTTTGTAACTATCCAAATTAGCTTCAGAAGAACTATAAAATTTTAATTGCCATTTAACAATTTCACTTCTTAGTTTCAATTTTTCTTGTTCAGATTTATTTTTTATCAATTCTCAAGCAGGATGAGCTTCATAACCATAAGTATCAATTAAAGGAGTTTTTAAAAGTTTGTGAATTAATCTTCAAAAAACAGGTTTTAAATTAGTATATTTTTTATTCAAAAGTCTTAAAACTCAAAAATCATTTACAACAATTTCTATAGAATTTTTTATTTTTAATTCATTCAAATATTCCAAAGTTTCTTCCAATTTTTCAAGCATTGCATCTCAAACATAAGGTGTAACAACTGTAAAAGTTCTAATACAATGTGGAGGATAATTTTTATTAAATTCTACAAATTTTTTATATGCTTTTTCTATTTCATGTTTATATGGAATTAAAAATTCACAATTATCACTTCAATAATAAATTCAGCTAATTTTATTAAAACATTCTCCTCAAAATTTCTTTTTAATTTCTCTTATTGCCATAAAATTTACCTCATATTGTGGGGAAATATTTGTAGCTAATTCTCAAGGAAAATTTTCCATAAAAAAAGAAGCAAGTTCTCTATCTTTTTTTCATTGAGATAAAATTTTTCACTTATTTAAAAGATCAAAATATTCTAAATTAGTTCCTAAGTGTAAAAAAAGTTCCATATTTTTTTTGTTAGTTTTTAATTATTAATTTATTAATTATCCCATCCCCAGCCCTTCCCTTAAATCTAAGGGAAGGGGGTTAGATGAAGAGTAATTTTTTTAATAAAAAAAACAGAAATTTTTCTGTTTTTTATTTTCTTAATTCTAATTCTTTTAATACATTTTGATAAGATTCAATATCTTTTTTCTTTAAGTAATTCAACATTTTTCTTCTTTTTGCAACCAAAAGTAATATTCATCTTCTTGAGTGATTATCTTTTGCATGAGTTTTTAAATGTTCTTTTAAATTTTCAATTCTATCAGTAAAGATAGCAATTTGAACTTCAGCAGAACCAGTATCTCATTTTTTCTTAGCAAACTTTTTGATAATTGTTTTTTTATCAGTAGACATAAGGTATTTTTTATATAAATAAATTAAAAAATAATTAAACCAGAAAAATACACCAGTAAAATCATTAAAACTATTATATGTTTTTTTATAAAAAAAGCAAAAAAAAATTGAAAAAAAAAATATTTGTGTAAACTTAAGTATGTTTTGGAAAAAAATAAAAAAATATTTAATAATTAAAAAAATAAAAAATGAATAATATAAATTTAGAAAGTATAAAAAAAGCAAAGCAAGATTTTTGAGATTTTATAGAAAATACTCCACTTTTATTTTCAAAAAGATTATCTAAAAAATATGATGCAGAAATTTATATAAAAAGGGAAGATTTACAAGCTGTTAGAAGTTATAAAGTTAGATGAGCTTTTAATAAAATAAATTCTTTGAATTTGGAAGAAAAAAAATCTTGAGTAGTTTGTGCTTCAGCTTGAAATCATGCTCAATGAGTTGCTATAACTTGTAAATATTTGAAAATAAAATGAACTATTTTTATGCCTATAACAACTCCTGAACAAAAAGTTTATAAAACTAAACAATTTTGAGGAGAATTTGTTGAAGTTATTTTGATTTGAGATACTTTTGATGATGCTCTGAAAGAAGCTTTTTTATTTCAAGAAAAAAATAAATTAAGTTTTATTCATCCTTTTGATGATTACAAAGTTATTGAATGACAAGCAACTGTGTCTTTAGAAATTTTTGAAAAAATTTCTCCTGATTTTTTAATTGCACCTATTTGATGAGGAGGATTTATTTCTGGACAAATTTTAGCAAAAAATATTTTATCTCCAAAAACTAAAATTATTTGAGTAGAACCAACTTGAGCAAAAGCTATGAAAGATAGTTTAAAAAATTGAAAAAATATAGAACTTGAAAATATAAATGTTTTTGTCGATTGAGCTGCTGTAAAAAAAGAATGAGAAAAAACTTTTGAAATTTGTAAGCAGGAAAATCTTGAAATAATTGATTGTCCAGAAAATAGAATTTGTTCAACTATTTTAGAATTTTTAAGAGAAGATGGAATTGTTGTTGAACCTGCTTGAGCTTTAACTACAGATGCTTTGAAAGATTTGAAAGATAGAATTATTTGAAAAAAAGTTGTTATTGTAATTTCATGAAGTAATTTTGATTTTGAAAGATTGCCAGAAATAAAAGAAAGAAGTATGAAATATGAATGATTAAAAAAATATTTTTTACTTTCTTTTCCTCAAAGACCTTGAGCTTTAAAGGATTTTTTGAGTGTTTTATGAGAATGAGATGATATAGAAAGATTTGAATATTTGAAAAAATCTGCAAAAAATACAGCCCCAGTTTTTATTTGAATAAAAACTAAAGACAAAAAAAATTGGGAAAGAATAGAAAAAAATATGCAAAATTTAGGATTTAAATACAAAGATGTAACTAATGATGAATTGTATTTTGATTTGCTTGTGTAAAGGAAAAGTTAAAGAAAGTTTGAAAAATTATTAATTTTTGAGTTGAAGTTTATGAAAAATAATTATTTTAGCTTTAATTAGATTTTTAGTTTTTTTATTTTTTTGAAATAATTTGCAATTTGTTAAAAAATAATTATACTATAAAGTGATTTATTATTTAAAAAAACAAAAAATGGAAATACCAAAAAAGGTTAGATGAATGCAAGATTTATTACCAGAACAACACAAGTATTTCACTTTTATAAAAAAAGTTTTTAGACATGAATTCAGAAAAAATGGTTTTAGAAGAATTTCTACTCCTATTTTAGAAGAAAAAGAACTTTTTGAAAGAGCTCTTTGAGCTTGAACTGATGTGATAGATAAAGAAATGTATAATTTGGTTGATAAAAAATGAAGAGAATTAGTTTTGAAACCTGAAACAACAGCTTGAGTTATGAGAGCATACATTGAAAATGATATGCAATCATTAACACAACCTGTTTCTTTGTATTATTTTGAGCCTCATTTTAGATATGATAGACCTCAAAAAGGTAGATATAGACAACATCATCAAATCTGAGCAGAAATTATTTGAGAAAAAGATCCTATTTTAGATGCTCAACTTATTTATATAGCCTATAAAACTTTTAATCTTATTTGATTAAAAGGGGATTTTAAGGTGAAGATAAATTCTATTTGAACTCCAAAAGATAGAATAAAATATTTGGAAAAACTTAGAGATTATTATGAAACTAAAAAGTCTTTATTAAGTGAAGATGCTCTTTCTAAATTAGAAATTAATCCTTTGAGAGTTTTAGATACAAAAATAGAAGATGAAATTATTTTAGCAAAACAAGCTCCAAAAATAGTAGATTCTTTGAAAAAAGATTCAAAAGCTCATTATGATAAAGTAAAAGAATATTTAGAAATTTTTTGAGTTCCTTATACAGAAGACCACACACTTGTAAGATGACTTGATTATTATACTCACACTGTTTGGGAATTTGTTGATGATTCTGGTAGAAGTCAAAATTCTCTATGAGGAGGTTGAAGATATAATTTATTATCTCAAGCTATTTGACATAAAGATGAAATTCCAGCTGTTTGAATGTGATTATGAGCTGAAAGAATTATGGAAGCTATGATAGATAAATGAGTAAAATTAAAAAATAAAGACAAAATTGATTTATACTTTATAGCTCTTTGAGATGAAGCTAAAAAAATAGTTTTACCTTTGAGTTTAAAAGCTAGAGATTCTTGAATAAATACAGCTTTATCTTTATGAAGTCCTAGTTTATGAGTTCAAATGAAAAAAGCAAATAGAATTGAAGCAAAATATGTAGTTATTGTTGGAATTATGGAAGCTAAAAACTGAGTTTTTCAAGTAAGAGATATGATTGAATGAAATCAAGAAGAAATAAAAAAAGAAGAAGTTTTGGAATATATAATAGGAAAAATTTGAAAAGAAAATTTGAATTTTTATTCTCCATTAAATGATTTAATTTTAGAAGAAAAATAAAAAAAATATGTGAAATTTTATAATGATAAATGAAAATTTTAAATGTGAAAAATGTAATTTTTCTGTAAAAAAAGATGATTTATGATGAGTTAGAAACCATTGTCCAAATTGTCTTTTTTCTAAGCATTTAGATGAAAATTTTCCTTGAGATAGACTTTCAAAATGTTTTTGACTTATGGAAGCTATTTGAATAGATTTTAAAAAAAATAAATGATTTATGATAAAACATAAATGTTTGAAATGTGAAAAAGAAATTTTGAATAAACTAGCAAAAGATGATAATATGGATATTTATAATAATTTGAATAAAAAGAATTTTTAAGGAAAAATTTGAAAAATTAATTTTTTAAAAATAAAAATTATGACTATTAAAAAAATTTTAAAAGAAAATAAAGAATTATTTTGGGATATTTCTAATTTAGATAAATTAGATGATATAGCTATAGAAGAAAGATTTTTACAATATTGAAATTGGAAAAATATTTTAGATTTAATTAGTATTTTTTGAAGAGAAAAATTTAAAGAAAATTTTTTAAAAATTAGAGATAAAAAAAGAACAAATCTTTCAGACAAAACTATTAATTTTTTTAATTTATATTTAAATGTATAAAAATATATTATATGAAAAGCAATTAAAATTAATTTCAATTTTAAAACTTTTTTGAAATAAATTTTATTTAGCTTGATGAACAGCAATTGCTTTGCAATATGGAAAGATTATGTTGATATTTATTTTTTATTTAATGCTTGATACACTTTAATACAAATTTCAGATTTAGCAGAAAAAATTTTTGAAGGTTGATATAATGAAAAACTTCTAAGAGAACAATTATGCTATTACAAAGATATTGACTATTCTGAAGAAGTTGATTATTTATCAGAAAATATAGAAAAATGTAAAATTAAAAATTATTTAATAAATATTTCTAAAAAATAAAATTATGCAAAACCTAAATTATTATAAAGAAAAAATTAAAGAAAAAAGAAAACAAACTAAATTTAGAGATTTTTTGAAAGAAATTCCAAGTTGGTTACCTTTGACTTTTCATAGAAATGATTGATTAATTTCAAGATATCCAGTTACAGAAAGAAGTAAAGTAATGGATTATGAAAAATTTGAAAAATATAGAGATGATTTGATTAAATATGGATTAAATTATAATTTTTGAAAAAATTTTTTTTGAAATTTTTGAAATTTATTTAATAAAACAGATTTACCAAATTTAATTTTTTACTGAAAAAATGAAAATTCTAATTTTTCTGATTCAACTTTTAATTGTAAAAATGTTTATTTAAGTAACACAACAATTGTAAATTGTGAAAATATTTTTTATAGTTTTTCTACAAATATGTCTTCAAATGTTTATAGTTCACTTTATGTAAAAAACCATTGTGATATCATTTATTTTTCAAGATGAATTAAATCCTCGTTTAAAATTTTTTATTCAGCATATATTAATAATTCAAATAATATTTGGTTTTCAAGTAATTTAACAGGTTGTTCAGATTGTATTAATTCTAATAATTTAGTTAATAAAAAATATTGTATTGATAATAAAGTTTTAGAAAAAGAAGAATACTTTAAAAAGAAAAAAGAAATTTTAGAAAAAAAAGAAAATTTTGAAGAATATTTTTGAAATATAGAAAAAATTTGAAAAAATCATTGAAGTAAAAATGTTTCTTGAAATTATATATTAGATTCAGAAAATGTTGAAAAATCCTGATATATTGTTTTTTGAAAAGACCAAAGGCATGCTTTTTTCTGTTGAAGTAACATTATTAATGAAAAATTTTATGATGTTTTTTCATGATGATGAGCTTGATGAGAAGATTTTTATTGAGTAGTTTCTGCTTGAATTAGTAATAATTTATATTGTTCAACATTAATTGCTGGTTCATCGAATATTTTTTATTCATATTTTTTAGAAAATTGTTCATTTTGTATCTGATGTATTTGACTAAAAAATAAATCTTATTGCATTTTAAATAAACAATACTCAAAAGAAGATTGGGAAAAACTATCAAGTGAAATTTTTGAACAAATGGAAAAAGATTGAATTTTGTGAAAATTTTTTCCTGCAAAACTAAATCCATTTTACTTTAATGATACAGTTGCTTGATTAATTGGTTGATTTAAAAAAGATGAAGTAGTAAAAGAATGATTTATGTGGAGAGATGAAAAAATAAAAGTTGATATTCCAGATGAAAGTTTGGTTATTTCAGTTTCAGATTTATATAATTTTGAATGATTTGATTCTGAATGAAATTGGAAAATAAACCCAGAAGTTTTGAAAAAAGTAATAAAATCTGAAAATGGAGATTATTATAGAATAGTAAAAATGGAATATGATTTTTTAGTAAAACATCAGCTTCCACTTCCAAGATTGCATTGGCTTGAAAGAATGAAAGTTAATTTTGGGGTTTAATTTTTAATAAATATTTAAAAAACTATGAAAAAACTAATTTCAACAAATCCTGCAAATAATTTTGAAATTATTTGAGAAGTAAATATTTCTACTAATAAAGAAATTATAGAAAAAGTAGAATTTGTAAATAAAGCAAAAACTACTTGGAAAGAATTATGATTAAAAGAAAGAATAAAATTAATTACTCCAATTTGTAAAGAATTTAATTTTAATATACTTCCTGAAAATTTAAAAAATATATATACTGATTGATATAAAGATTGAGAATTATGTAGCCCAAAAGATTTTTGAAATAAAACATTAGATTTTTTAGAAACAAGTGTTGCTAAAATGTTTAAAAAACAAGTGGAAGAATTATTTTAGTTCTTTTCAATAATTATCAATTGATAATTATTGAAATAATAATTTTTTAATATTTTTTATTATGAATAATATAATTTTTATTTGAATGCCTTGATCTTGAAAAACAACTATTTGAAAAGATTTAGCAACAAAATTATGAATGAATTTTTTAGATTTTGATGATGATGTTATAGAAAAGGTAATGAATAAAACAGTTTGAGAAAAGCTTATTGAATTATGAGAGGAAAAATTTATTCAAATGGAAGAAAATTTAGCTTTAGATTTAGATATTCAAAACACAGTTTTATGTACCTCTGGAAGTCTTCCTTTGTCAGATAAAGCAATGATTAAATTAAAGAAATTATGAAAAGTTATTTATTTAAATATAAATATAGAAGTTGTAAAACAAAGGCTTTCTATTATGAAAGTTGATAGAATTATATGAATGGATAATATGACTTTAGAAGAAATTTTAATTTATAGAAAAAGTTTTTATGAAAAATCATTTAATTATGAATTTAAACTTGATACAAAGTGAACAAAAGAAGAAATATTTAAAGTCTTTTTTGATTGGTTTATAAAAATATAATAATAAAAGAGTTGTATTAATTAATGTAAAAAAAATGATAAAAATAAGTTTAATAAATTTTGAAGCTAGCTGGAAAGATAAAAAAGCTAATTTAGAAAAAAAAGAAAAACATATAAAAAAAGTTTTAGAATTATTTCCAGAAACTCAAGTTGTAGTTTTCCCTGAATTAAGTTTTACCGGCTATGTTTTAGATGAAGATAATAAAAAATTGGCAGAAGATGAAAATGGTTTTTGTGTTAGTGAAATTAAAAAATTAGCAAAAAAATATTGAATAAATATTATTGCCTGATTTATTGAAAAAAATTTTGAAAAAAAGCCTTTTAATTCTGCAATGGTTGTTAGTAAAGAATGAAAATTAATTACAACTTATGCAAAAACTCATCTTTTTTCTCAATGTCCAGAACCTAAATTATATTCTGCTTGAAAAAGTTTGAAAACTTTTGAACTTGAATGAGTAAAATGTGGATTGTATATATGTTTTGATAATAGATATCCTAAATTATTTGAAGCATATAAAAAAGAAAAAGTTGAATGTTTATTTTGAATTCATGCTTGGGTTTCTGATAGAAATAAAAAAGAAATTTTTGATGTAATAACAAAGACAAGAGCTCACGAAAATCAATATTTTATAGCTTGAATTGATTGTATCGGTTCAGATGTAAATACTTCTTATACAGGAAGTTCTTGTATATCTTCACCCTTTAGTGAAGATATAAAACAAACAAAAGAAGATATTTATCATTATGCAGAAATAAATTTAGATGATATAAAAAATATTTCAAAAATATTACCATTATGACCTTCTTATTTAGAAAAATATGATGTTAATTAGAAAAATAAAAAAAATTATATAACATAAAACAAAACTATGAAAAAACTAATTTCAACAAATCCTGCAAATAATTTTGAAATTATTTGAGAAGTAAATATTTCTACTAATAAAGAAATTATAGAAAAAGTAGAATTTGCAAATAAAGCAAAAACTACTTGGAAAGAATTATGATTAAAAGAAAGAATAAAATTAATTACTCCAATTTGTGGAGAATTTAAACAAAGAAAAAATGAAATAGCTGAACTTATTACAAAAGAAATAGGGAAGACAAATAAAGAATCAATTTGAGAAGTTGAGTGGAATATTTGAGAATTTGAATGGTATTTAAAAAATGTTGAAAATGCAATAAAAGATGAAATTACTTTTGAAGATGAAGAAGTATTAAATAAAATTGTTTATGAACCAATTTGAGTTACGGCCATAATTATACCTTGGAACTTTGCTTTTGGTTTAGCTATTTGGAGTATAATTCCAAATTTACTTGTTTGAAATACTATTATTTTCAAAATTTCAGAAGAATGTCCTTTATTATGAAAATTAATTGAAGAAATTATAAATAATGCTAATTTACCAAAATGAGTTTTTTCTGAAATTTATTGAGGTTGAAAAGTTTGACAAAAACTTCTAGAAGAAAATATTGATTTGATATGGTTTACTTGAAGTACAAAAGTATGAAAGCATTTGTATGAAATTGCATCAAAAAAATTTATAAAAATTAAATTAGAAATGTGATGAAGTAATCCTTGTATTGTTTTTGATAATAAAATAGAAAACTATATAGACACAATTTTTGAATGAAGATTTCATAATAATTGACAATCTTGTAGTGCAATAAAAAGATTAATTGTTCACGAAGATATTTTTGACGAAGTTGTAGAAAAATTAAAAAAATTAGTTTTAGAAAAAAATATTCTTAATTCTAGTGA